>ERZ836441.167-NODE-167-length-78650-cov-4.672613_pt1 | contig 78650 bp, 71 predicted proteins | sample MGYA00519686_ERZ836441 | MGnify/ENA primary metagenome ERZ836441 (study PRJEB31850, sample SAMEA3708800) | human gut metagenome | biome: human gut; feature: human-associated habitat; material: faeces | place: China | collected 2014 ...
ATGCAATTGCATGACGCGCACCTCGCAGCAAGAATGCCGAGGCATTCTTGAATTAAGAAGAACACTTTCTGAAAAATGCAGATTTTTTGGAAGGTGTTCTTTTCTATATTGTGAATCCTATGGCAGATGAAGAACATTTTCTATCAGAGAGTGAGAATGTATGCGACATATTTTTATAAATGTAGCATTTGGATAACGTTTCCCACCTTTTGTACATTCCTTTCTTTTTCATGTTTTAATACAATGATGTCAAGGGACGGAACAAAACTTTTTTACTTATTTGTGAGCAAATGCATGAGAAGTGAAAGGTTTTGTTCATCACAACATAATTAAGAGTACAAGGCAGGTGATGGTTATGTCTGTTCTTGAGATTGTAATAATCTCAGCAGGATTGTCTTTAGATGTATTTGTAGCGATGGCTTATATGGGGGCTGGATTTTCAAAGATCAATAAGAAAAATCTATTTGGTTTATGCCTGCTTTTCGGAGGTGTTCAATGGGGGTGTCTGATTGTAGGAAATCTGCTTACTCTGTTGCCGATATTCCGGGATTCTTCAAATTCAAGTTCACGAATTGCAGATCACTGGGAGGCAGTGACAGTTCTGATATTTATAGAATTAGGCATATATATGATCTGGAAGGGACTTAAGAAGCGAAACATTCTTGAACAGCGCAATGATGAAATTGACTGGAAGAAAACGACATTTCTGGCACTTATTACAAGTGTAGATGCATTTCTTGCGGGAATTGGAATGGGGTTTCTGGAAGCGCAAATGATCCACCAGTCACTGACGATTTTCCCAATTACGGTACTGAGTGTAATTGGTGGTGTATATGTAGGATATAGGCTTGGTACAGTGCATAATAGTCAGGCATATCTTGCAGGTGGCGCATTGTTCCTGATTGCAGGAGTAGATGTAGTGATTCAATATTGCATGTATTGATGTGCAATGTTGATAATCAGCTCAAATATTGAAAAAATAAGATATACGAGGAGGAAATGTGATATGGGTACATTGACACATAAGGCTGCCAGAGCAGCGTATGGAACCGCGATTGATGCAGTGTTAAAACATGTGAAGAAAGATCGTGAAAAAGGTCTTTTGGAACTGGTAGATCTGACAGAAAAATATATGGGAGACAATTTCCAAAAAGAAAATTATGAGGCTACACGTAAGATGATTCAAGATCCAGATAATAAATGGGTAAAATTTGTCAACCACATGATTGATGAATTGGATCCATATGTCATTCGTCAGACTGCATTGAATCTGGGATATGAGGCAGCATTTTACGGAACAAAGACAATCCGTGAAATGCGTAAGAAATATGACTGTAATATCCCGTGGCTGATTCTTATGGATCCGACCAGTGCCTGTAATCTGCACTGTACCGGCTGCTGGGCGGCAGAATATGGAAATCGGCTGAATCTTACATACAATGACCTGGACAGTGTTATTACACAGGGAAAAGAGCTTGGAATTTACTTCTATATGTATACTGGCGGAGAACCACTTGTCAGAAAAGATGACATTATAAAGTTGTGTAAGAAACATAATGATTGCGCATTCCATGCATTTACGAATGGAACACTGGTTGATGAAGCATTTTGTGAGCAGATGAAAGAAGTCGGCAATCTGTCTCTTTCTATCAGTCTGGAAGGATTTGAGGAAGTTAATGATCTCAGAAGAGGCGCAGGTGTGTATGAAAAAGTATTGCATGCTATGGATCTGCTGAAGGCTTCCGGTCAGATTTTTGGAACATCTATCTGTTATACAAGTAAGAACATTGAGACAGTTACGTCCGATGAGTTCCTGGATATGATCATTGAAAAAGGATGCAGATTTACATGGTATTTCCATTATATGCCGGTAGGAAATGATGCGGCAGTGGAACTTTTACCGACAAAAGAGCAGAGAGAATATATGTATCACAGAGTTCGTAAGATTCGTTCCACGAACGGTGGAAAACCTATTTTTGCTATGGACTTCCAGAATGATGGTGAATTTGTAGGCGGTTGTATTGCAGGGGGAAGAAATTATTGCCACATTAATCCGAACGGAGATGTGGAACCGTGTGTATTTATCCATTATTCTGGAGCCAATATAAAAGAAGTATCTTTATTAGATGCGCTCAGACAGCCGCTTTTTATGGCATATCGGGATCATCAGCCATTTAACTGTAATCATTTAAAACCATGTCCGATGCTGGAAAATCCGGAATTGCTGCAACAGATGGTACATGAGACAGGTGCCAAATCCACAGATCTTCAGTCACCGGAAACAGTGGAGCATCTGTGTGGCAAATGTCATACTTACGCGAAGTGTTGGTCAGAGTGTGCGGATAAACTTTGGAGCGAGCATCCGCGTGAGGCGAAAGGCTATCAGAATTATAAACAGAAATAAACAATGGACTTGGTATTTCATGGAGGGGTGAAATACTGAATCTGATATTTTAGGCACAGGTTCCGTCTTGTTTAGAACACGGAATCTGTGTTATAATAATTCACAGATTATGTTGTGAGGAAGAGATAATCATGGAACGCAAGGGCGAGATGACAAAAGCGCTTCTAGGGCAGAAATTCAAAGAACTGGTCGTGAAAAAATCTTTTGATAAGATTACGATTAAGATGATCACGGATGAAGCAGGGGTAATACGCCCGACATTCTACAATTATTTCCGGGATAAATATGAAGTAATGGAATGGCTTTTGTGGGAAGATGTATTTAGCAGTGCGACGGAACTTGTGAAGATGAATATGGCAAGGTCTGCATTGGAGATGATATTTAAAAAGATTGCTGCGGATAAAGAATATTATGCACGGGTATTTGAAGTGAAGGGGCAGAATTCCTTTGAAGATATGCTATATCACAACATTTGTAATCTGGTGCATGTAGTTGTGGAGCGTAATCCGATACATATCAAAGAAGGAGAAATCATAAGCAAAGAGACATTTTTGCAGTATGAGGCTATGACCCTGGTCAATGGGATCAAGTATTGGATCTCAAAGCACAGGAATGAGATATCGGCAGAAGAAGCGGTAAAGTTTTATGAATTTTTAGTCAGTCATTCACTGATCGATATTATTGGGCAGGACACTATGGACAAGGTAATTAATTAACGGAGAAAAATGAGCCGGAAGGCTTGTATGGCTTCGGGACTTACCTTGTCTTTTTTCTATGGAAATGTTATACTTTTTATTCACAGAAAGGTGGATCAGATATATGAATAAATATGACGTAATTATTATAGGTGCAGGGCCTTCCGGTATTTTCTGTGCTTATGAATTAATGAGACAGAAACCGGATATGAAAGTACTCATGATTGAGAAGGGACGTTCCATCGAGAAGCGTCAGTGCCCGAAACGTACGACAAAGGTCTGTGTAGGTTGTAAGCCATGCTCTATCACAACAGGATTTGCGGGAGCAGGCGCATTTTCCGATGGAAAGCTATCTCTGTCACCAGATGTAGGGGGAACTTTGCCGGAGATCCTTGGCTATGAGAAAGCGGAAGAACTGATCAAAGAAGCAGACAATATATATCTGAAATTCGGGGCAGATGAGAAGGTCTATGGAATTGACGATTACGAAGCTATCGAGAGAATCCGGGCGAAAGCAATTCGTGCCAATCTCAAACTGATCGAATGTCCGATCCGCCATCTTGGAACTGAGGAAGGATATAAGATTTACACAAGACTGCAGGAACATTTGCTAGCTTCAGGTGTAGAGATCAAGTTCATGACTATGGTACAGGATATCATAATCGAGGATGGTGTGGCAAAGGGGGTCGTCACAGACAAAGAGGAAACTTACTATGCGGATGAAATCGTATCAGGTATCGGACGAGAAGGCTCAAGCTGGTTTGAAGGAATCTGTAAAAATCATGGTATTAAAACACAGAATGGTACTGTTGATGTAGGTGTCCGGGTAGAAGTCCGCGATGAGATCATGAAGGAACTCAATGAGAAGCTTTACGAGGCAAAACTTGTATACTATACACCAACATTTGACGATAAGGTACGCGTATTCTGCACGAACCCTTCCGGAGAAGTGGCAACAGAGTACTACGATAACGGACTTGCAGTTGTCAATGGTCATGCTTATAAGTCAAAAGACATGAAGACAAAGAATACGAATTTTGCGCTCCTTGTATCTAAGAATTTTACGGAGCCTTTTAAGTCACCAATCGAATATGGTAAGCACATAGCCCAGCTTGGAAATATGTTAAGTGACGGCAAAATCCTGCTTCAGCGTTATGGTGATTTCAGAAGAGGACGAAGAACAACTGCAGAAAGATTACAGAGAAACAATATTACACCGACATTGAAAGATGCTGTGCCTGGAGATTTATCACTGGTATTCCCGCATCGTATCATGGTCGCGATAGATGAGATGATTAAGGCACTCGATAAAGTAACACCCGGAATTGCATCGGATGAGACTTTGCTTTACGGCGTGGAAGTAAAATTTTATTCGAATAAAGTCGTAGTGAACGATAAATTTGAGACAAATATCAAGAATCTGCGCGTCATGGGAGACGGAGCATCTATCACAAGAGGACTTCAGCAGGCATCTGCAAATGGTATCTGCGTGGCAAGGGAAATCTGCAAAAAGATGAACGTATAAGGTAAAGCAGGAAAATATACCAAAAGGTTGTCGAATAAAGAATAAAACAGTATAATAAGAAAAGATACTGTATTTGTCTGAACCAAAGAAGTTCAAAAAATCTGTTCATTTATGAGAAAATGTATACAGATTATGAATTTCCAATTTAGACAGATAAGATCAAAAAGTAATTGGGAGATAAGAAAAATGGGTAAATATTTTGGAACAGACGGTTTTCGTGGAGAGGCAAATGTAGTTTTAACAGTAGAGCACGCATTTAAAGTGGGACGTTTTCTTGGCTGGTATTACGGACAGGATCACAAAGCAAAGGTTGTGATCGGAAAAGATACAAGACGTAGCAGCTATATGTTTGAGTACGCGCTCGTTGCGGGACTGACTGCATCAGGAGCGAATGCATATCTTCTTCACGTAACAACAACACCGAGTGTTTCTTATGTGACAAGAACAGAAAACTTTGACTGTGGAATTATGATTTCTGCAAGCCATAATCCATTCTATGATAACGGAATTAAAGTGATCAATGGAAAAGGACACAAGCTGGAGGCAGAGGTAGAAGCTAAGATTGAAGCATATATCGATGGAGAGATTGACGAACTGCCGTTGGCAAAAAAAGAAGATATTGGTCGTACCGTTGATTACGCAGCAGGAAGAAACCGTTACATCGGATATCTGATTTCACTTGCAACAAGATCATTTGAGGATATGAAAATCGGACTTGACTGTTCTAACGGTAGTGCGTTTATGATTGCCAAGAGTGTCTATGATGCACTTGGAGCAAAGACTTATGTAATCAACTGTGAGCCGGACGGAACGAACATCAATACCAATTGTGGATCTACTCACATTGAAGTCCTGCAGCAGTATGTAAAAGAGAATTATCTGGATGTAGGATTCGCTTATGACGGAGATGCTGACAGATGCATTGCTGTCGATGAGAAAGGAAATGTGATCGACGGAGATTTGATCCTTTATGTTTGCGGAAAATATCTCATGGAGAATGGACGCCTGAATGGTGACACCATCGTTACAACTGTAATGTCAAACCTGGGACTTTATAAAGCATGTGACAAGATTGGCATGAAGTATGAAAAGACAGCAGTCGGAGATAAATATGTCTATGAAAATATGTGCAAGAATAACTTTTCTCTTGGAGGAGAGCAGTCCGGACATATTATTTTCAGCAAACATGCAACAACAGGTGATGGAATCCTGACTTCACTTATGATCATGGAAGTAATTCTGGAGAAGAAAATGAGCCTTTCCAGATTGGCAGAGCCTGTAAAGATCTATCCACAGCTTCTTCAGAATGTCCGTGTGGCAGATAAGAAGACAGCACGCGAGAATCCGGAGGTTATAAAGGCAGTTGACAATGTAGCAGCAGAACTTGGTGATGAGGGACGTATCCTTGTCCGCGAGAGTGGAACAGAACCTGTAATCCGTGTCATGGTAGAAGCTGCGACAGATGAACTGTGTGCAAAATATGTGGCACAGGTAGTCGATGTTATGAAAGCAGAAGGATTGGCAGTAGAAGCATAGAAACATGAATTTGAATAGAAAACTCCCGGGCATACGAATGTTTGTTGTATGTCCGGGAGTTTTTTAACATTCACTTTCAAAAATAATGAGAGGAACCAGAAGCTCATCTGTTGTAAGGCCGCCGTGTGTTGCTACCATTGAGTCCAGGTAGGAACGATTTGGAAATAGCGTAAGCGGAGTTTGTGCAACAGCGAGGTAGTCTCCCAGCATTTCTTCAAGAAGCGGGTGGACTGGTGGAGGGCCAAACAGAGCATTTTTAAGTACTTCTTGTTTGGAATATAAATGATAAGTATTTTTTGTAATCTTATGAAAAAGACTACAAAATTTTCCCAGATATTCTGGTTTTATGAATAAATTCATAGCCCGCGGTTCTAAGGAAGGCGGAACTTGCAGCATATTCATTAATTCGGGATAGTCTTCCAAACAAAGAGGGTCAACATCAATAAAGCCGTGATCAGCTGTGAAAATGAAAAGTGTATCAACACACATCTTAGATAGTTGTAACATCATTTTTTCAATGTCAATCAACAGTGATGTTATATCAGGCGACTGAGTTCCTTTTTTATGTAATGTATGATCGGGTTCATTCAAGTAGAGATATAGAATATGTTCTCCAGGTGAATTTGTGAATTTACATATTTTTTCTACTGATTGAGCAATCAGATCATCAGTGAATGGATAAGAAATATCAATTTCTATTGTGTTGATGTTGGAGTTGTTAAGTTCATTTATCCAATCCGGGTGATAGAGATATTGCTTCGCAATATTTTCATGTGAAGCGGGTATTCCATCGTCAGTCAAATTCGTAAAAACTGCAATATTTTGTTTTAAATAAGGCCAGTAAATACTCCAGCCCAAATATCCACTTTGAGAAGGATATAGTCCGGTTTCTAAAGCAGTTGCTGCAGAAACCGTAGTAGGTGGAAACACAGAAACAAGATTTGTTTTGAAATGTGTGTTAAAAAAAGAGTTCTTAGGCAGGTGCTTTGTCAGAATATTACTTCCAAGCCCATCCGCCAGAATATAGATTAAATTCTTGTGCGGGGTATGGCAGGTGTGGGTTTTTAGAAAATCTGGTAAAAATGTAGAATTAACGGGTTTTAGTGAAAAATACGCCATAAGGGTTGAAGTAAGCTGTACAATGGAAGGGGAGCTTTGTAACGTTTTCCAAAGATTTTCAGTAAGGTAAACCTGAAACAAATATTCGGCAACTCCATTGTGATCGCAATCTGGTATAATTTGAGAAGCATGATCTTTTAAAGAAGACTTCGCGTTATCTACGGCGCAGCACCATGTACTTTCTGAGAAAAGAGATAAATCATTCTCTCCGTTTCCAAAACAAGTAATATTTTCAAAATTATATAATTCCTTTAAAGTCTTTAATGCCTGACCTTTGGAGGCGTGTTTATCGTATATTTCTAAAAACCAGGTTTCTGGTAAATAAGTGTCTTTGTAAAAATCAAGAGAAAATAAATCAGTTTTTTGTAGTGTATTGTAAATATATTCTAGCTGTTCCGGGTGATGATCCATGAAAATCGTATATATCAAAGAAGATGGTGGTGCAGGATCATTGTTCTGAAAAGGAATACGATAATGTTTCCAAAAAGGTTCCCAATGCTCGGGAGAGGAAAAGAGTGAAATTACATTTCCTGATGCAGAGCTAAGGATTTGAAATTCAGGCAAGTTAAAAGATTGGCGCAAATCATCTAAAAGCTGTCTGGAAGTATGAGGAATGGGAGTAGATGTTATAGCTTTATTGTTTTGAAAGTCGTAAATAATAGCGCCGTTTAGTAAAATCATAGGAATAACAAAATTTAAATTTTTAAAAATAGAACAAACGCTGAGAGGGGATCGACCAGAAGCGATTGTAAAAGGGAAACTTTTGCTTAAAAGTAATTTCAGGTAATTATAAGACGGTGCAGATAATTGCCCATTGGAATTTAATAATGTTCCATCCATATCAGTAATATATAAATCATCCATGCCTCGATATTCTCCTTGAAAAATTTTTTAAATTTCTATTATACAGATATTAATAAAAAATACAAGTGAAAAATGCATATATTTATGAAAACAATAAACAAGGACAAATATCAAAAAAAGTAATTTGACATTATAAGTAAGCAGGTGTACAATGAACTTTAAAAATTTAGGTAATTTTTGTGGAAATATCAAAAAAAAGATAAAATTATCTGACAAATGTGCGGATTTATTTGAAATTTAATGGAATGGGAGTGCGAAAAATGAAAATACAATTAAAACATCTTACAAAGAAGTTTAAAGATGTTGTGGCCGTTCAAGATGTTAATTGTACGATTGAGAATGGGGAAATGGTATGTTTATTGGGACCATCCGGCTGTGGAAAAAGTACGACATTAGCTATGATCGCAGGACTGGAGATGCCGACAGAAGGTGCAATTTATTTTGACGGGCAGGATATGAGTGGATTTGAAGCAGAGCATAGAGACATCGGAATGGTTTTCCAGGACTATGCATTATATCCACATATGACTGCTTCAGAAAATATTCAATTTCCGTTAAAAATGAGATCTGTGAAAAAGAAAGAACGATTAGAAAAGGTCAATCAGATTGCGGAAATGTTGCAGATTACAAAACTCTTGCATCGAAAACCGGGACAATTATCAGGTGGACAGCAACAGAGAGTCGCAATTGCGCGTGCACTTGTAAAGCAACCGAAAATATTGTTGTTAGATGAACCGTTTTCTAATTTAGATGCCCGTCTGCGAATTGAATTAAGGGAAGACATCCGAACATTACAAAAGAAACTGGGAATTACAACGATTTTTGTAACGCATGATCAAGAAGAGGCAATGAGTATTTCGGATCGGATTATTTTGATGAATCAAGGATGCGTTCAACAATATGGAACGCCGCAGGAATTATACCGTTCACCGAACAATTTATTTGTAGCACGATTTTTGGGGAATCCGCCGATTAACATGTTCCATTGTATTTCTGAGAAGCAACATATCAGAATTTTGAAAGAGCCAGATTGGAGGTTTAAAGAAGATAACATTATACATGTAAATGAAATAAGTGAAAAAGGAATTTTGGGAATTCGCCCGGAAGATTTTTCTGTTGTTTCGGATTGTGGACAGATTCATACAAAGATAGCTGCAATTCAAACTTTAGGAAAGGAAGTTTATCTGCGTTGTCAGTCTAAGGATGCTCCATTTATTGTTTGTTTGAGATGGGATAAAGATTATCAGATTGGTGATTTATTAGAGCTTAATGTTAATCGAGGATATCTTTTTTTGGCAGATGATGAAAAAGAAGGGATGATTTTAAATGAGAAATAGTCCGTATAAATTTTTTCAAAGGTATAAAGCCTGGTGCTACTTATTACCGGCTTTGCTTATATTAGGAGTTTTTCAAATCTATCCTATTATAAAATCATTCTTTATGGGATTTTATACAGAGTTTGACTATATAAATGGGATTGTTTATCAGTGGGGAACAGATAATTTCATTAAAGTATTAGAAGATCCGGATTTTTTATTGGCAATAAAAAATACATGTAAATTGGTGATTTTTGCAGCACCATTGTCAATAGGGATTTCATTACTATTTGCGGTCCTTTTGAATTCCAACATTTTGCTTAGAAAGTTTTTCCAAAGCATATATTTTTTGCCATTTGTTACATCTATGGTAGCGGTGTCCATTGTATGGGCATGGATGCTGAATAAAGATTTTGGACTTGTGAATGCAGTGTTGAAAGTATTTGGAATCAGTAAAGTTGCATGGTTAACAGATCCCAAAATGACGTTACCGATTCTGGTTGTTTTAAGTATATGGAAGGGACTAGGTTACCGTGTGATTATTTTTCTTGCCGGGCTGCAGAATATTGATCAGAGATATTATCTTGCTGCGCGCATGGATGGGGCAAAAAGCATAAAAAGATTTTGGCATGTAACATTGCCGCAACTTCGTCCGACAATTCTCTTTTTATCAGTCACGACGATTATTGATGTCTTTAAAACTTTTGATGAAGTGTATATTATGTACGGAAATGAAGCAGGACCATTAAAGAGTGGATTGACGATTGTATATTATATTTTTACAAAATTTTATCGACACTGGGAATTTTCATCAGCAGCGGCAGCCGCTTTTATCTTATTCTTAATTATTTTGTGTATTACATTAGCACAATTTGTGATTGTGAAGGTTTACCGTTTATGTAAGGAGGCTCGGGATTGTGAATAAGAAAAATATTCAAAAGGCCATTACATATTTTATTTTGATTTGTGGTGCGATTTTTATATTACTTCCTTTTGTATGGATGATTATTACTTCAGTAAAACCATCTAATGAAGTTTTAAGAATGCCTCCAACATGGATTCCATCGAAGATAGAATGGAAAAATTATGTGAATGCTTTTCATGCAGTTCCATTTTTTCGGTATTTTTTAAATAGTGTGATTGTAACAGTATGTATTACGGCAAGTGAATTATTTACCACGATTTTGGCAGCTTTTGCCTTTGCACAATTAAAATTCAAAGGGAAAAATGTGCTGTTTATGTTATTGATCGCAACTATGATGGTACCAGGAGAAATACTGGTCATTCCTAATTTTGTAACTTTAGCAAACTTAGGATGGATTGATACATTTAAGGCATTGGTTGCTCCATGGGGAGCAAGTGTTTTTTCTATTTTCTTATTGCGTCAGCAATTTATGTCCATTTCACCGTCTTATTACAAGGCTGCTAAAGTGGACGGATGCAATGATCTAAGGTATCTGTTTACTGTAATGGTACCGATGTCGCGACCGACGATTGTGTCCATCGCATTATTGAAAATTATCAATAGCTGGAATTCATATTTGTGGCCATTGATTGCAACAAATACAAAAGAAATGAGAACACTTCCTGTAGGGCTGGCATATTTTTCAACGGAAGCCGGAACAGTATACAATACATTGATGGCATTTTCGTTGATGATCATTGCACCTACGTTGATCATATATTTCTTTACTCAAAAATATATCATTCAAGGAGTTGGAAAAACGGGAGTAAAGGGATAATAAATGAAGTCTATTCATAGTATTTTCAATCAAATAAACAATGGTAGAGAAGGAGAGAACGGTTATGAAAAAACTAGTTGCATTATTGCTTGCAGGTGTAATGACATTGTCATTGGCAGCATGTGGTAATCAGTCTTCAAAAAGTGAAGACAAAAAAGAAACCTCAAAAAGCGAAGAAACAGTAGAAATCTCATTTTGGCACGCGATGAGTGGTGCAAATGAGGAAGCCATTCAGAAAATCACAGATGATTTTATGAAAGAAAACCCGAACATCAAAGTTAATTTGATGAATCAAGGTGGTTATTTAGACCTGTTTGATAAGTTAATGGCATCTGCAAAAGCAAAGCAATTACCAAATCTTGCACAGATTTATTCCAATCGCTTGTCCTGGTATGTTGATAAGGGCCTTGCATTAGATATTACCCCTTATATCAATGATCCTAAAATTGGATTGACAGATGAAGACAAAGCAGATTTTCCAGATATGTTTATGAAGGATTGTATCTGGGGAGATGGACAGTATGCTATGCCTTTTAACAAGAGTCAGATGGTATTATATTATAATGTAGATATGTTTAAAGATGCAGGTATCGCTGTTCCTACAACTTGGGAAGATTGGGCAGCTGCTGCAAAAGCTCTGACAAAAGATACAGATGGGGATGGGGAACCGGATGTATACGGAATTGTATTTGCAGATAATCTTTCAACAGATATTGCTCCATGGTTAAAACAGGCCGGTGGAAGTACTATGAATGAAGAAACAAATGAATTATATTTTGATACACCAGAGACAAAAGAAGCTGTAGAATTTTTAAATAGTATGTTCCAGGCAAAAACAGCACGTTTTGCGGGTGAAGATAAGAATCCAAACGTTCCGCTTCAGCAAGGACGTGCAGCAATGTGTGTAGCATCTACTTCAGCGCTTCCATATATTGAAGCTGATACACAGGAAGGAATTACAATTAATGCAGCAGCACTTCCGGGTCACAAGACAGATGACCAGCTTTATTATGGAACAAATGTTACAATCTTTGATGTTGGAACAGATGCAGAAAAAGAAGCTTCCTGGTTATATCTGAAATATTTAACTAATACTAAAAATACAGCATATTTTGCAGCTCAGACAGGTTATATTCCGGTACGTAAATCTGCAAAAGATGATCCTGTTTTTGCAGAAGTATTGAAAGAGAAACCAATGAAACAATTATGCTTTGATTGTATGGACCGTGGATTCCAGGGAACAAGAAATATTGGTGGAATCAATGCGTTAGATGCTCTTGGGGCTCAGTTAGATCTTGTCTTCAGCGGACAAAAAGATATTGATACAGCATTAAAAGATGCTCAGGCCAATGGAGAAAAAGCAATGGAAGAAGCGCGTAATAATTAATATGCATTTGAAAAATAGGTAAAGATTCTGATTGAAAATATAAGTGAATATGAAAAAGATGCTATTGTGAAAGCGTCAGAAAGGAATGGAAATTGTGAAAAGAATTTTGTTAGTATCGCATTGCATATTAAATAATGCTTCGAAAGTCGAACTGGATGAAGCAGGACTGGCTGAGGAGTATAAGCTTCGAAGTGAATTGGTGAATTTGATTATAGAAAAAAATATTCAGGTGATTCAGCTTCCATGTCCGGAATTTATTATGTATGGCTCACAGAGGTGGGGGCATGTGAAAAATCAATTTCAACATCCATTTTACAAGGAGCAGTGTAGAAAGCTTCTTGATTCTGTATTAATGCAAGTCCAGGAGTATACGCTGCATCCAGAAACATTCCGTGTTATGGGAATTGTTTCTGTTGAGGGAAGCCCTAATTGCGGATATCACCGTACCTGTGAAGGACTATGGAAAGGCGAGATAGGAAGTGATGAAAAAAGAATTCGGGATATACAGAATTCTGTGAAAAGCACGGACAAACCGGGAGTATACATGGAGATATTGGATGAAGAACTTCATAATAGAAAAGTGACAGTTCCGATTATGACGATGGAAGAGGCTGTAGAGTTTTTAACAAAACTATAAGAAGAAAGGACAAATCATGAAGAACAGAAAAGTTTATGTCACAACTTTTTGTGGTGTAGCAGTTGCAATGAACATTGTTTTAGGAATTATTACATCAGCAATAGGTATTCCATTGTATTTGGATACATTAGGAACAGTACTCTCAGCGGCAATATTAGGACCGATTCCAGGTATTATTGTAGGTGCTTTAAGTAATATCATTACAGGACTTATTTACAGTGTGTCAGATATTCCGTTCTGCCTTGTAAATGTGGCAGTAGGTCTTATCGTAGGTCTGGTAGCAAAAAAATGGAAATTTGGAATCATACCTGCAATTATTACAGGTCTTGCGCTTAGCTTTATTTGTCCGGCAATCGGAACACCAATTGGAATTTACGTATATGGTGGATTGAATGGAACTGTATCTGATATGTTAGTTATGTCACTGGTACAGGGTGGAAAATCTATCTTCCAGGCATCATTCCTTAGAAATGTTGCATCTAACTTAATCGACAAAGTTGGAACATGCGTGATTGGCTGCTTGCTTATCAAAGCAATGCCGATGAAGTTTTTGGATAATTTTAAGAAAGAGGCATAAGAACTCGTATGATTAAAATAAGTAGTCTGGTACATAAGTATACAATATGGCAAGATGAAAATATTAAGAGTGAAAAGACAGCATTGGACGGAATATCGTTAGATATTCCGTCTGGTCAATTTTTGGCAATATTAGGGCCGAATGGTTCAGGAAAGTCAACATTGGCAAAGCATTTGAATGTATTATTACTTCCGAATGAAGGAACTGTATGGATTGAAGGAAAGGATACCGGTGCAAAAGAAAAGCTTTGGGAAATACGCAGTCAGGTTGGTATGGTATTTCAAAATCCAGACAATCAGATCATTGGAACAAGTGTAGAAGAAGATGTAGCATTTGGACCGGAGAATAAGAATATAGAATCTGAAAAAATAAGAAAAATCGTAAGAAATGTATTGTTAAAAGTGGGACTTTGGAGCAAAAGGAAATCTTCGCCAATGAAATTATCCGGAGGGCAAAAACAGAAACTTGCAATTGCAGATGCACTTGCAAGCAACCCTGGATGTCTCGTTTTAGATGAGCCGACGGCAATGCTTGACCCTGCTTCACGAAAAGAAGTTATCAAGATAGCACATGAATTGAATCAAAAAGAAAGAATGACGATAGTGTTAATTACACATCATACGGATGAAGTAGTAGATGCAGATCGCATTATATTAATGAAAGAAGGAAAAATTGTAGGAGATGGAACTCCAGAGGATATCTTTGGAGATATTCAACTATTACAAGATGTTAAAATGGATATTCCGCCGGTGGTTGAATTGGGGATGAGATTAAAAAGAAGAGGAATCGAATTAGATACACCGATTCTCAGAGAGCAGGACATGATAGAAGCTATAGATAAATTATATAGAATGAAATGTGGAGGCAGTGAAGATGCTGAAAGGTAAAAATATCACATTTTCTTATTCGGATTCTGCAAAGGGGAAAATACAAATATTAAAGGATATTTCATTTCATATTAATAAAGGGGATTTCATTGGACTGATTGGTGCATCGGGGTCTGGAAAAACAACCTTTATCAAACATTTAAATGGTTTGTTAAAGGCAGATTGTGGAGAAATTTTTTTTGAAGGGAAAAATATATATGAAAAAAAATATCCGTTGTCACAGCTTAGAAAAGAAGTAGGACTTGTTTTTCAGTATCCGGAGCAGCAATTATTTGGAAGAACAGTTTTGAAAGATACGATGTATGGTCCGCTGAATCTGGGGATGAGTGAACAGGATGCAAAAAAGTCCGCAATTGATAGTTTAGAGCTGGTTGGAATAACAGAAGAATATTATCAGATGAGTCCGATTGAATTGTCTGGTGGTCAGAAACGCTGCGTGGCAATTGCAGGGGTACTTGCAATGCAACCGAAAATATTAGTGCTTGATGAACCGGCTGCAGGACTAGATCCGGAAACAAAATGTGATATTTTTGAAATATTACAGAAAATACGTAAACAACGAAACGCGGCAATTGTATTAGTATCCCATCATATGGAAGATGTGGCACAGTTCGCTAACCGTGTGTGGGTGATGTATAATGGAAAAATTGTTATGGATGATACACCAGAAGAGGTATATAAAAGAGTAGAAGAACTGGAAGAAATGAATATTGGAATACCGCAAATCACACATTTGACATATACTTTAATGAAAAAAGGAATTCCATTACCTAAAGTTGCAATTCATGTATCAGAAGCAGAGGAAATGCTTGCAAATATTTTGACAAAGGAGAAAAATCTATGATTCGAGATATTACAATTGGAAGGTATTTTGATTCAGAATCTGTAATTCATCGAATGGATCCAAGGACGAAATTAATGGGAGCTATTGCATACATTATTTCCTTATTTCTTGTTAAGAATCCTTTGTGGTATCTTTTATGTCTGGCAGTCATATTAACATTATACAAAATAGCGAAAGTTCCTTTTGGATATTTGTTAAGAGGACTGAAAGGAATTATCTTACTTTTGTTGTTTACTTTTTTATTTAGAATGCTTTATACACCTGGTGATGTGATTGGAAGTTTTTGGATATTCTCTGTAACAGAGCAAGGCATAGTAAAAGCAATACAGATGACAGCAAGAATTGCTTTGATGATAGCAGGTGCATCATTATTGTCATATACTTCTACTCCGAAAGAATTGGCGGATGGTTTGGAGAAGGCTTTTGCTAAGACTGAAAAATTAGGCATTCCAATACATGAAATGTCTGTTATTGTAATGATTGCTTTTCGATTTATCCCAATTATGTTGGATGAATTGAATTTATTGATGGATGCTCAGGCGGCCAGAGGTGCGAAGTTTGGAGAAGGAAGTATTATAGAAAAATGTAAAGGTGTCATAACACTGTTACTTCCATTATTTCTAATGACAGTTAGAAGGTCTTCAGACCTGGCAATGGCAATGGAGGCAAGGGGATATACTGGAAGTACAGAAACATCAAGAATGTATCCATTGGTATATGAACAAAGAGATATTTTTGCATACGCTATTATTATAATATATTTTTTGCTAGTTCTATTTTTGAAAATAATTATGCATGTAATTTAATAAAAAAGGGTTCTGAATAGTTATTAAAAAGAAATAAAAAAGTTTCGCCCCGGCAAAGGGAATTGTTCTCTAAATTTAGATTGGAAGAGTGGTTCACATTGTCGGGGTTTTTTAGCATGATTTGGCAGATTTGGCGCATACTATCTCTACGAAAAGGAGGGCATCAGTATGTATAAATATCTGCCAATTACAGATGTATACGCAAGAGAAATATTAGATTCCCGTGGAAATCCGACGATAGAAGTGGAAGTGCTGGCAGGAGATGAATTCTGCGGACGGGCAAGTGTACCGTCAGGCGCTTCCACAGGTCAGTTTGAAGCACTGGAATTACGTGATGGGGAAAAAAGATACGCCGGGCTTGGTGTGGAACGGGCGGTAGATCATGTGAATGCAAAGATTGCACCTGGTATTATCGGAATGAACGTATTCGATCAGGCAGCTTTAGATACATTTCTTATAGGTTTAGATGGTACAGGGGATAAATCAAACTTGGGAGCCAATGCTATGTTAGGCGTATCCATGGCAACAGCAAGGGCGGCGGCGACTGCGATAGGACTTCCACTCTATTCCTATCTTGGCGGGGCAAATGCAAAGCGTATGCCGGTTCCGATGATGAATATTATGAACGGTGGCAGGCATGCCGACAACACTATTGATATTCAGGAATTTATGATTATGCCGGTAGGAGCGAAAAACTTTAAAGAAGGACTTCGTATGTGTGCAGAAATCTATCATTCTCTGAAAAAATTGTTGAAAAAAGAAGAATTATCCACCGCTGTTGGGGATGAAGGTGGATTTGCCCCGAATCTTCCGGATGCCCAGGCAGCACTTGCCTATATCGTGCGTGCAACGGAAGAAGCCGGATATAAGGCAGGTGAGGAAGTATCACTGGCACTTGATGTGGCAGCAACAGAACTTTATGATAGAAGCTTTAAGAAATATGTGTTCGAAGGGGAAAGTAAGACAAAAGATTACAAAGTCATTCGGTCATCAGAAGAGCTGATCGATTATTATGAAGGGTTAATTGAACAGTTTCCAATTGTATCGATTGAAGATCCACTGGACGAAGAAGACTGGGATGGATGGGAGCTTCTGACAACAAGATTGGGATTGCACACACAGCTTGTTGGAGATGATCTGTTTGTGACAAACACAAAGAGATTAAAAAAAGGAATCGAAAAAGAAGTTGCCAATGCAATTCTCATAAAAGTGAATCAGATTGGAACACTGACAGAGGCACTGGATACGGTAGAGATGGCGCAGAAAGCCGGTTACAGAACGATTGTATCACACCGTTCCGGGGAAACAGCAGATACCTTGATAGCAGATCTTGCAGTAGCAGTAGGGGCAGGTCAGATCAAGACCGGAGCGCCATGTAGAAGCGAACGGGTAGAGAAATACAACCAGCTTCTACGGATAGAAGAACGGCTCGGAGATGTGGCAGAATACAGAAATCCTTTTTAAACTGGATTAAATAAGCGGGCGTTTTACAGTCTCGCCCGCTTATGTATAAGAATTATATCTGCATCATCTCATCTCCTAGATTTGCAAGAGCATCTGTCCACTTTCCGTAGATTTTCAATAGCTTTTCATAATAAGCATTTGTTTCCGGATCAGGTGTAAGAGCATCTTCCGGTTTGTGAATTTCATGAATTCTATCATATCCATACCATAAGCCACAGGCATTGGCAGCAAGAGCAGCTGCGCCAAGTGAAGCTGCATCCTGGTCAATATTTGTTTTAATGACAGGCATATTATATATGTCAGCGAAGATACGACGCCAGATAGTACTTTTACTGCAGCCTCCACAAAGGAGCATATCACCTTGAATATCTACCTGAGATTTTAGAATGTCAAGTGTTTTGCGAAGCGCCATAGCGACTCCTTCCATAGTTGCACGGACGAGATCTTCTCTTGTATTGCCGAGGGTAAGGCCCATGAAGCCGCCTTTCAAGTTTGGACTTGGTTCTTGCGCACTTCCGCCGGCAAGGGTTGGGTTGAACAGAACTCCATGACTTCCAGGAGGTGTAGATTCGGCCATTTTATTCATGATATCGTAGGTATCTGTATCAGCAGGGTGATCCATCAAAAGTCTGTCACGGATCCAGCGGAAAGAATTTCCGGCTGAAAAGATGGATACAGCAGAAGTGTAGTATCCTTTTTTTGCATGTGCAAATACAAAAGGTCTGGTTTTCAGGTCGATAACTGGAGTTTGCGAGGTTACGGCAATCCAGCTTGATGAGCCAAGAGAGGTGTAGACAACTCCTTCTTCCAGACCACGGGCGCCAAGAGCCATACAAGTATTGTCGACTGCGCCACATGCAACCGGGGTCCCTTCCAGAAGTCCGCATTCGCAGGCAGCTTCTTTTGTTACGTATCCAATTATAGAATCGGATGGACGGATTTCAGGGAAAATGTCTTTAGAAATACCGGCTGCTTCGAAGAAGCGATCTTCGTAGTCCCATTTTTCCAGATTAAATACTCCGAAGCCAGAAGCGTAGGATGGGTCGGTACAGAGTTCTCCGGTAAATTTGTAGTTGATAAAATCTTTAGATCCCAGTATTTTCGAGATCTTTTCAAAAATGTCAGGTTGATTTTTTTTCATCCACATTAATTTAAAAATGGTATAACATTCTTCCGGGTCTCCGTTTCCGGTTGTTTCATACCAGTCTTTATAGGTGAGGCTGCTAAAAAATTCCGGAACTTCATGGACGGCACGCATATCACACCAGATGGGAACCTGTTCCAAAAGGAGATTTCCATCTTTGTCAATCGGTGCAGCAACGAGACTGTGCCCGGAAAGGGCTGTGCATGCGATTTCAGAAGCGTCACAGCCACTTTTGTTTAATAAAATCTGTGTGGCATCACAGACTCCTTTCCACCAGTCCATGGGACGCTGTTCTATAAATTTGTCATCTGGGAAAAAGGTTTCATATTGCTGAAAGACCTCAGCGTAAGAAGTTCCATCCACGCCAAAGAGAGAGGCTTTGATACCTCCCGTTCCAAGATCATAGGCGATTAATTTATTTTTTTTCATGTCAATCTCTCCCTTTACAATTATTCTAATTCTTTAGACAGAGCTTCGACAGAAAGGTAGTTTGTTGAATAATTTCCAATCTGTTTTCCTTCTTTGACAACGATGATTCGACTGCACATTGCCAGTAGTTCTTCGTAGTCGGAAGAAATTAACAGAATGGCTGCTCCTTCTATTGCTAAAGCATTCAGGATATTATAAAGGTCTAGTTTGCTGGATGAATCCAGATTTTTTGTTGGTTCATCATAAATATAGATTTTGGATTGATTAAACAAAGAGCGGCTGATTACAACTTTTTGTTTTGTCCCAGTGCTAAGATGATAAGGCTTTGTTGTAATATCAGCATCTTTAACATCCAATTTTTGTAAATAGTGAGTTCCATACATATTCATGACTTTCGTTGAAGTGAATAGACGATGTCGTAGTTTCTGAAAGTCTGACGCGGTAATGTTAAACGGTATAGACTGAGTTAAAAATAAACTTTTATCAGCTTCACGATCACTGACCAGATTGATATAAGGTCTTTTTTCGAAGCCTGGAAAACGAACAAATCCATCTTCCGGAGTTAGTTTTTGAAATAATAAATTATATAAATTATCTTTTTCATCATTTGTAAGTCTGACAAGTCCGATAATCTCTTTTTCATGAAGAGAAAAATTCAAATCTTTCAGTGAGTGAAACGAAAGATGCTCCACATGAACAAGCTCATTCCCTGGGACAAGCTGAAGTTCTGGATATGAAAAATTCATTTTTAATTTTTCTATGTACCATTTAAATTTTGGATGTGTAAACTCTTCTTCATCAAATGTAGCGACAACTGTTCCGGCATCTATAATAGAAATCCGATTACAGTATTGCAGGAGTAATGAATAATTATGTGTAATTAGAATAATGACGGTGTCCTTTTTGTATTCCTTTAAAAATTCAAATAATTTTCGAAGCTCTCTGGGTGTCAGGCAGGTGGCAGGTTCATCCAGAATCAATACTTTTGGCTGACAGATAAGAATTCTACATAATTGTATAATCAGCTTTTCGTATGCAGTTGTTTTCTGAATCGACGCATTCAGATCAAGATTTTCTAATCCAAATTTACGTAATTGCTCAAGACAGGCTTTATCGATGGTGTGTCGTGAAGGAGCCCAGAGTGATTGTTTTAAAAAATGTTCGTTTCCGGCAATCAGATTATCACGAATGCTAAGATCTGGAAATAGTACCTGTTCTTGCTGGAGCATATAAATTCCATATCGCTGAGCAGAAGATACATCCGTAATATGAAGCTCTTGTCCTTCAAGAAAGATGTTGCCGGATGTGGCTTCTCGAATACCTGACAGTAAAGTGGCAAATACCGTTTTTCCTTCTCCGTTATTACCGATAATCGCATGAATTTCTCCGGAATATGCTGTGAAATTCAGATTATTTATCAAAACTCTATCTGCAGTTTTTTTCAGATTTTTTGTATGTATGCAAAATGATTTCATAAAAAACTTCCTAAATTACAAATAGTAAAGTGTAAAACTTAAAAAGTCACCGGCTTTAAATCATAAGTTGTATAAGTACGAATGCCGTGCTCCAGAAAATAGCGTTTATATTCATTTGGAATATTTGCATTCGTAACGACTGTATTTGCAAGGTCCAAATCTCCGATTTTCATAAAAGCTCGCTGGTCAAACTTGGTATGATCTACAGCCATGATGGTTTCTCTGGTGCATTTTACAACAGAACGAATAATATCAAAAACAGGTTTATCAGATAAGGTATAGCCAGAATTCAAATCTACTCCGTCAACAGAGAAAAATGCCTTATCTAGATAGATATTATGCAGTTCTTTTTCCCAGTCATCTGGAATAGTGTAATCTCCAAGATGTTCAATTTGCCCTCCCATAAAGAGAAGACGGATACTGGCAGATCCACGTAGTACGTCTGCTACAAGAAAATTATTCGTCAATATATTGATGTTGCTGCGTTGTTGCAGCGCTTTTGCAATATAGTAGTTCGTGCTGCCGGGACCAAGAAATACCCATTCTCGCTCCTTGATAATACGGGATGCAATTTCGCCGATTTCTTCTTTGTTCTTATCATATTCTACTTGATTAGATGAGGAAGATGGAATATCGGATTGTTCTGCTGCTGAGTCATTCAGTGTTGCTCCTCCGTGAAATCTTGTCAGGAAACCTTCTTGCTCCAATTCTTCCAGATCATTTCGAATTGTTGCATCAGAAACATTCAACAGGTTGCTAAGAGCAGACACTTCTATCTGCCTGCAGTCTTTTAGAATTTCCTTGATGCGTCTGTGTCGTTCTATTTTAAACATTATTACCCCTAGTGAGAAAAACCTTTTTATTATATTGTAACTTCTGACTCCATAATAGCATAAAGAAAAATGAATAGCAATGAAAATAAAAAAATAAAAAAGAAAACAAAAGGAAACAAAATAAACAAAAAAATAACGAAAAATGAAATAAAACTGCAATTGTTGTAAGAAAAACCATACAAAATGCACAAAAAATAACTGATTGAAACGAAAAAAGTCAAAAAGAAATAAAAAGAAATAAAAAAATATAATGACAAATGAAAAGAAAAATGATATATTATCTATAGACAGACGAGCTCGTACAGAAAGGTTTATGTTTAAAAAGAAAGGAAGGTAAGTGATTATGAAAAAGAAAAGAATCCTCTCAACATTATTGGTTGGTGTAATGGTAGGAGCAATGGTTCTTGGAGGATGCGGGAAAAAGAGTGCATCTACAGAAACATCCGGAACAAAAAGCAGCGATGCAAAGTATCGAATCGGATTTGCAAATGCATCTGTATCTAATAGCTGGCGTGTCATGATGCGAGACATGCTGATGGACGAAGCAAAGAAGATGGATGTTGAAATCGTTGAAACAGATGCTCATGATGATGCAAATACCCAGAACAGTAATATTGAGGCGATGCTTCAAAAAGATCTGGATGCAATTTTGATCACACCTTGTGTAGAGGATGCAGTAAATCCTGGAATTGAAGCTGCTTATGCAAAAGGAATTCCTGTAATCTTGTTTGACAGAACAGCTACAACAGAAGATTATACACATTTTGTAGGCTGGACAGATGAGAACAATGGTGAGGCCTGTGCACAGATGGTTGTAGATGCGCTGACGAAAAAGAACGGTTCTCCGAAAGGAAAAGTAATCGCACTTGATTCTATCGCAGGATCAGGAACAGATAACGGACAGAAAGCCGGACAGGAAAAAGTCTTCAGCAAATATCCGGATATCGAGATCGTAGGAAGACAGTATACAGATTTCGAAGCATCAAAAGGAAAATCTGCAATGGAAGATTTCCTGAACAAATATGGAAAAGGCCAGATTGATGCAGTTATCTCCCAGGACGGTGGAGTTACTCTTGCAGCCTGGGATGCAATCGAAGAAGCAGGACGTGCAGATGAAGGAATTATTATTGTAAATGCTGATGGTATCAATGGTGTATGTAAGCTTGTAAAAGAAGGTAAAGCTTATGGACTGACACAGTTCCCATGTGCAGCATCTGTAGAAGCACTGAAGTTGGCAGTAGAGACATTGGAAGGTAAGGATCCAGAAGAGAAAATTGTAGTAAAAGATCCAATCGTAGTAACAGCAGACAATGTCGATGATTATGTAAAAGAAGACGGTGACGATTACGACTGGACATATTAATAAATCGTATAAGAAATAGCGATATAAAGATGGAGGGATAAAAAGTGAAGATTGGTTTTTGTGTAGTAAATTATTCGGAGAAACCGGTAGATGAAGTCTGTGAGATTGCGGCAAGAAATGGATATGATGCTGTAGAACTTCCGGCATATACAGATAACGGACAGGTGGACGTTCCGGAACTCTTGAAAGGCAACAATGCGAAGGTGTTTAAGAAAAAAATCGAAGACCATGGACTCTTTATTTCTGCTCTTAGTAACCATGCAGATTCTCCTCTGATCATGGGACCATATAGCTTCGGGATGGATTCAATCTGTCCCGGAGATAAAGAGGAAAAAATCAAATTTGGTCAGGAGAGCATGATTCGTTCCGCTCAGTTGGCAGCAGAATTTGGAGTAGAATCCGTAGTAGCATTTTCCGGAATGGAAAATTATGGTCACATCAATGATTGGCCGGAACCAAATGGATGGAAATACGAAGAAGAGCAGTTTGCTGAAAAATGGGGTTATGTATTTGACAAATACAAAGAGTATGGAGTAAAGGTTGCTTTTGAACCTCATCCGAACAATATCGTGTATGACACACAGTCTACACTCAGACTGCTTGATGTAGTTGATCATCATGAGAGTTTTTGCATCAATCTTGATCCGGCTAACATCTTATTCTCTGGCGTGGATGTCAATCAGTTTGTAGATGATCTGAAAGGACGTATTGTGACTGTACATGCAAAGGATTGTGAAATTGTAAAACATAATCTCGCCAGAGGTGGTCTTAACATGTACATGCAGGATGGCTGGGGAAGACTGGACCGTTCTTTCCGTTTCCGGATTCCTGGCTGGGGAGATGTAGACTGGAAACGTCTGATCAGTGAGCTGTTTATTACAGGATACAATGGAGTCTTCAATTATGAACATGAAGATGTCATTATGAGCCGTGCCGACGGAGTAAAGAAAACAATTGATTTCTTAAGACCACTTATGATCGATGCACCTTATGAAGGACGTAATGACAAATTGTTTACAAAATAATAGGAGGTAGGTTGTGATGGAAGGAACAATGAGAGCACAGGTTCTTGAAAGAGTAGGACATTTTGAATTAAAAGAAGTTCCGATTCCTCAGATTAATGATGATGAGGTATTGGTAAAAGTAAAATATTGTGGAATCTGTGGATCTGACTGGGGATCCTATCAGGGAAAATATGCAGATGAAGTGGAATGCATTCCGCTTACCACAGGTCACGAAGTATATGGCACAATTGCAGAACTTGGCGCAAATGCACAGGGACTCAAAGTCGGAGATCGTGTTACATATGATATTGTAATTCCTTGTGGAACGTGCTACCAATGTCGAATTGGAGAGCCTCTGTTATGTTCTGATTTTAAACAGATCGGAATTCATACCGATGGTGGATTTGCAGAGTATGTAAAGGTTCCATGGAAAAATATATATAAAGTTCCAGATGAAGTTTCTGATGAAAAAGCAGCATTTGTAGAGCCTCTGACAGCCTGCATCAATGCGTCCCACAAAATGAACTGTGAGCTTGGAAGAAGCGTTGTGATTATTGGAGCAGGACTTGGTGTTATGCATGCTCAGCTGGCAAAGGCACGTGGAGCTGCACCAATTATCATGGTAGATACCAATCCGGAACGTCTGAAAATGGCAAAAGAAGTTGTTGCAGATTACATTATTGATGCTTCGAAATGTGATCCAGTAGAAGAAGTAATGAAGATTACGAATGGTATTGGAGCGGATTATGTCTTAGAGGCTGTCGGACATCACAGTACTTATGAACAGGCATTTAAGATGTTAAGAAAAGGTGGAAAACTGGAAGCTTTTGGATTGTGTGCAGATGATGATTATGCAAGCCTTCCTCCGATTGAATTTGTTACAAGCGAGAAAAAGATCAGCGGAAGCTGTGCAGGAATCGGTTATGACTGGGCAGATGCATTGACATTGATGCAGTATAATCGTGTGGATCCTACACCATTGATTTCTATGATTGTTCCTCTGGAAGAATTAGAGGATACACTTCATGAAATACGTAAGAATTCAAAACTTATTAAAGTATTAGTAAGTCCTGAAGCAAAAGAGCGTACGATTTTATACAAATAATTTCATTGGATAATGAATTGGAGGAGTAAGCGGTGAGTAAGGAAAAAGAGAAAACAAACATTGTAAAAAGAATACTTGGCAGTCCGGTAAGTGTACCGTATATTGCGTTGATACTGGTGTTTATTATTTCAACCATCGCTTCTCCGGATATCTTCCCAACATATTCGAATATTATGAATATCTTGAGACAGGCATCTATCGTAGGCGTGGTCAGCATTGGTATGACAATTGTACTGCTTGTCGGTGGAATTGACCTTTCAGTAACCAGTGTTATGGCGATTACAGCCTGTCTTCTGGCAGATATGATGGAGAAGGGAGTTAATGCAGGAAAGACAGGAATCATGTTAGGACCTGTAATTCTGGTATTACTTCTTGGAAGTCTGATCGGACTGATCAATGGAGTGGTTGTTGTTACGAGAAGACTGGAAGCATTTATCGTTACCCTGGCAATGAACATGATCGTAAAAGGTATCGTTATGGTATATACCAAAGGTGCTCCGGGTGGAAAAGTTACGGCGTTCTGGGAGAACTTTGGATCAGGATTTGTATTTGGTATTCCATGTGCAGTCATTTTATATGCAATTATGATGGCGATATTTATAATCGTATTACATAAAACTGTATATGGCCGTCACATTTATGCAATCGGAAGTAATGCAGAGGCGGCAAGATTAACAGGAATTAAGGTGAAAAGCAATAAAATTCTTGCTTATGTAATTTGCGGATTTACAGCAGCACTTGGAGGAATCATGCTGATGGCCAGAGTAAGAGTTGGTGAACCAAATGGTAGTACTGGATATGATATGGATGCTCTTGCAGCAGCTGTTATCGGAGGTACATCCATGAGCGGTGGTGTCGGTACACTGGCAGGTACTTTAGCAGGTGTTATTATCATGGCAATGGTAAATAATATTCTGAACCTGGTAGGAGCAGATCCGAACCTTCAGAGCCTGATCAAAGGTGTCATCATCTTAGTAGCAGTTGTATTCCAGAAACAGCAGAAATAGCCGTTCATGCGGGGAAGGAGAAGCTTATGAGTGAATATGCATTAGAAATGCTGGGTGTCACCAAGACATTTTCCAAAGTTACAGCATTGGATAATGTTGACCTTCGCGTGAAAAAAGGAGAAATCCATGCATTAATAGGAGAGAATGGTGCCGGAAAATCCACACTTATGAAAGTGTTGTCCGGTGTATATAAACCAGATGCAGGGACAGTGAAGATCAATGGCGAGACAGTGAACGTGAAAAATCCACGGGATGCAATTGATAAGGGCGTGGCTATTATTTACCAGGAGCTGAGTCTTGTGCCGGAGCTTGATGCAATTAAAAATGTCATGCTGGGGCAGGAGAAAAATAAGTGTCAGATTATCAGCTCAAAAGAGGAAAATGAATTTGCCGGTAAATATTTAGATTATGTAAGTCGCGGAACTCTGGCAAGTTACAAAATACCTGTGAAAAAGCTGAGTGTTGCACAGCAGCAGATGGTAGATATAGCCAAAGCACTGTCCTACAATTCACAGATTATCGTTATGGATGAGCCAACAGATAGTCTTACAAACACGGAGATTGATACCTTGTTTGAAATTGTAAGAAAGTTAAAAGAAGACGGAATTACGGTTATCTATATTTCTCATCGTCTGGAAGAATTATTTGAATTGTGTGACCGCGTCACAGTGCTTCGAGATGGAAAATATATTACAGATGCGAATATTGCGGATATCGATAAGGATTGGCTGATCAGTAAGATGATTGGCAGAGATTTAAAAGATACATTTCCGCCAAGACACCGTATGGCAGAAGATGAAGTTGCACTGGAAGTGGAAGGCTTAACGGGTGAGAGATTTCAGAATATTTCATTCCAATTGAAAAAGGGTGAGATACTTGGACTTGGAGGGCTGGTTGGAGCCGGACGCACAGAAGTATTAAGAGCAATTTTCGGAGCGGATAAGAAGAAATCTGGAACAGTAAAAGTATTTGGAGAAGAGGCAAACATAAATCATCCATGCAAAGCATTGAAATATGGCTTTGGCTTTGCCACAGAAGATCGGAAAACACAGGGACTATTCCTGAATCAGGATATACGGGATAATATTGCGGCAGCCGCGCTTAATCGTGTATCGAAGGGCGGATTTGTAAATAGTGGTAAAGAGAAAAAAATGGTGGAAAAGTACTTTGGTGATTTGAAGGTAGTAGCACCAGATATGAACAAGGTATGTAAATTCCTGTCAGGAGGAAATCAGCAAAAGGTTGTTCTGGCCAAATGGCTGGCATCGGAGTGTAAGATATTGTTTCTAGATGAACCTACAAGAGGTATCGATGTGGGAGCAAAATATGAAATATATCTTCTGATGGATAAACTGGTACAGGAAGGAGTCAGTATTGTTATGATTTCTTCTGAAATGCCGGAGCTTATGGGAATGGCAGATCGGATTCTGGTTATGCATGAGGGTACACTTACCGGAGAATTGCATGTTCAGGAATTTTCAGAAGAAAATGTTATGAAACTTGCCAGTGGAGAAAAATTAGCATAAGGAGGAAAGACATGGGATATAAAGAGACGTTATTAAGCCCGATCAAAATCGGAAATAAAGAGTGCAAGAACCGCTTTTTTGCACAGCCAATGGAGTGCGTAGATTCTGACGCAGAAGGTAACCCTACAGACCTTACATATCAAAGATATGAGAACTTGTATAAGGGCGGATTTGGACTGGTTGATCTAGAGGCCATTACGGTAACGAATGAATCCAGAGCAAGAAAGACTCAGCTTGAGATTATGCCAAGAAATGAAAAGGCACTTGCGAATTTTATTAAAAAGTTAAAAGAAGTAAATCCAGATACCCTCATAGTTTTTCAGCTTACTCATTCCGGAGAGATCAGTGAACCGGATTTCTCCAGAAGAGTATGCGTAAAACCAACCTATGGACTAGGAGGCGATATTCTTACAGAGGAAGAAGTGGATCATATCATGGATCAGTTTGTACTTGCCTCAAAGATTGCAGAGAGTGTCGGAGCAGATGGAATTGATATGAAACTTTGTCATGGATATCTGGGCTCTCAGATTATCCGTCCGTATAATGACCGTGACTGGAAGTATGGCGGTTCCTGGGAGAACAGATCTAGATGGGCATATGACCTTATGGAGAGGATCAAGAAAAATGTAAGTAAAGATTTCCTGATCGGCTCCAAGATGTCTATGTGGGAAGGATATCCGGGAGGCTTTGGCTCCGCAGGACCAGATTCACCGCTTATGGATATGACAGAACCGATTGATCTGATCAAAGGATTAGAGGAGAGAGGAGCAAGTTATTTTGTTGAATCACTTGGAAATGTACATGCAGCAATGAATTATATGGAGTGCTTAAAAGATGGATCAGAACTTTCCTATTTGCATATTTATTTTGCAGATTTGATGAAGAAAGCATTAAAACCAGAGACGGTAGTCATTGGTTCCCATTTCTCACCATTTAGAGGAAAGAAAAATAAATTGCTTTCCATTGATCCTGAAAAATCAGGTATTTTCCCGATGGGAGCAAGATGTATCGAAGATGGCATGATGGATATGATCGGACTTGGAAGACAATCCTTTGCAGATCCGTTTACACCGGCAAAACTTGCAGAGGGAAGAGAAGACGAGATTCATTACTGCACAATGTGCATGAATTGTGAAGAGCTGATGATCCGTCAGCAGCCGGTAGGTTGTGTTACATATAACAAACCATATACCCAGCGCTTCGTGGAATGCAGAAAGCAATTTGGTAAGGTGAATGAACTTCATACGTAACATAAAAGTGCTGTTATGTATCAGATGAGAGTGGTAACTATATTAATTTTCAATAAATTCAAGTTACAAGAAAGAAAGGCGAATAGAGATGAAAGGAATATTAACAGAAAGACCAAGGAAAGACGTATTAACAAAGGACGACATTGCTTATATGATGGATCCAAGTGTATTAAAACTGGATACAACATTAAGTGATGTTAAGCACATGGTGGAAGTATGTAAGAAGTATGGATGTGGAACCTGTTTCTGCTGGCCATGTTATTATCCGCAGTTAGTTGAACTTCTTGAAGATGCACCTGTAACAAAGTTTGGTACTTCTTTAGGATTTCCGACAGGACAGGAGACTACAGAGACAAAAGTATTCCTTGCACATCAGTTCATGGAGCTGGAGCCTGCAACAAATGATATGCAGATGAATGTGGGCTGGTTAAAAGAAGGTTTATATGATCTTGTACTGAATGATATCAAGGCAGTTCGAGAGGCAACTCCGGGCGTACCTTTGAAAGTTATCATGGAAGTTATGCTTCTTACAGATGATGAAATCCGTAAGGCATGTGAGCTCGCAATTGAAGCAGGAGCTGATTATGTAAAGACTGGATCTGGTTTTTCAGTTGGAAAACCAACCACAATTCATCATGTAAAAGTCATTACAGATACGATTGGAGACAGAGTAAAACTCAAAGTTGCCGGCGGAGTCAGAGATCTGGATACATTACTTAAAATGTACAAATTAGGTGCGACACGTTTTGGAATCGGATGTGCATCTGCAGAAAAGATCCTGGCAGAGGTAGATGCTCTTGGAGGATCTATTAATCTGAACGACATTGTAATTGATGAGTCTGAACTGTAAAAATAATTAAAAATAGCTAAGAGGAGGGGCTGCTGATATCGAACAAAGAAGTTTACGATACGGCAGCCCTTTGTGTAAACAAGGAGGTAATGAAAATGAGTGGAAAACAGTTTGTGCATCCGTATATTCCAAATTCGGAGCCGGCAGTGAAAAAAGAAATGTTGGATGCAATTGGAATGAAGAGTGTAGAAGACATTTACAAAGGAATTCCAGATCGTCTTCGTTTCAAAGGAACCATGAATCTGCCTGAACCAATGATTTCTGAGTATACATGTCAGAGACATGTAGAAGGCATTCTTGCAGAAAATAAAAATGCAAAAGATAATATCTGCTTCTTAGGAGGCGGAACCTGGAATCATTATGTACCGTCTGTTGTTGACACCATTATGGAACGGGATGAGTTCCTGACCTGCTATGTCGGTGATGCATATACCGATCACGGAAAATTCCAGGCGCTGTTTGAGAGTAGTTCCATGCTTGCTGATCTGACAGGTTTTGAAGCATGCAATACTCCGACGTATGACTGGGCAAACGCAATCGCAATTGCATGCAGAATGGCAGCACGTATGACCGGAAGAAAAGAAATACTGGTTGCCGGTAATATGGATCCAGACAGACTCCTTGTAGTTAAAAACTATTGTAAGCCGGAACTTACCGTGAACACGATTGGATATGATAAAGACAGTGGACTTATGAATCTGGAAGATTTAAAAGCAAAAGTTTCTGAGAACACTGCAACTGTATATTTAGAAAATCCGATTTATATTGGCGCACTGGAAGTTCAGGTAGCCGAAATCTGCAAGATTGCTCATGAAGTAGGAGCAACCGCTATGGTTGGAGTAGATCCGACTTCCCTTGGTATTCTGGAAGCACCTGCGGCATATGGTGCTGACTATGCAGTCGGAGATCTCCAGCCACTTGGCTTACATATGAGCTATGGTGCAGGACTCGGTGGTTTTATCTGTACCAAAGATGAGAAAGAATTTCTTGGCGAATATCCATCTTTATTATTCGGAGTTTGTGACACGCGCCAGGAAGGTGAGTATGGATTTGGAGAAGTTTACTATGAAAGAACTTCCTATGCATCCCGTGAAAAGGGGAAAGATTTCATTGGTACTACTACAGCACTTCATGGAATTGCGGCAGCGGTTTATATGGCACTTATGGGACCACAGGGATTTAAAGAATTAGGTGAAGGTATCATACAGCGTGTTGCATATGTGAAGAAAGAGTTGTCAAAAATTCCGGGAATCACAATTCCAGTAAACGGATGCAGCTATTGTGATTTCATGGTTGATTTTAACGGAACAGGAAAGACTGTGAAAGAAATCAACAAAGCATTGTTGAATTATAACATTCTCGGAGGAAAAGATATCAGTAACATTTTCCCAGAGTATGGTCAGAGTGCGCTTTACAGCGTGACAGAAGTTCATACAAAAGAAGATCTGCAGGCATTGTTTGATGCATTGAAAGCAATTTGTGCATAAAAGAAGGAGGTTGAATCAAATGGCTAAAGTGAATATAAGAAAAGATTTCCAGCAGGCTAGATGGAATGAACCTATAATCTATGAACTGTCAACTCCGGGGCTTCGAGGAATCATTCCGCCACTGGTAGAGAATGAGATTAAGGAAGAAGCAGGAAATGCAGTAGAAGAGATTCCAGATTGCTTAAAAAGAAAAACATCTCTGGATCTTCCAGAAGTTGCACAGAAACAAGTCCTTCAGCATTATATCCATCTGTCCCAGGAGACCATGGGAGCCAATCTTACTAATGATATTTCAGAAGGAACCTGTACGATGAAATATAATCCACGCCTTTGTGAGTCGATGGTTGCCAATCCTGGTTTTGCAGATCTGCATCCAGATCAGGATCCGGATACAGTACAGGGAATGTTAAAAATCTATTATGATTTTGAAAAAGTCGTAAAAGAAGTTTCTGGAATGGATAAATTTACCTTACAGCCAGGCGGAGGTAACCATGCTGTATATACAGCGGCATCTTTGATTCGTGCTTATCATGAGGCAAATGGTGAGCTGGAACAGAGAAATGAAATTATTACCACTATTTTTTCTCATCCATGTGATGCTGCATGCCCGGCAACCGCTGGATTTAAAGTTATCACAATCTGGCCGGATGAAAACGGTATGCCGGATTACGAGGCAATCAAAGCAGCAGCAAATGAGCATACAGCCGCTATTTTTATGACGAATCCAGAAGATATCGGAATTTATAATATACATGCAGACAAGATTGTAGAAGCAATTCATGAAGTCGGAGGACTGTGCTTCTACGACCAGGCAAATGCAAATGCATTTCTTGGAGTGGCAAGAGCAAAAGAGGCCGGTTTTGATATGTGTCATTTCAATGTACATAAAACCTTTGGTACCCCTCATGGCGGCGAAGGACCGGCATGTGGAGCATTTGGTGTAAGAAAAGAGCTTGCAAAATTCCTCCCTGTTCCGACGGTTGAATATGATGGAGAAAAATATTATCTGGATTATGACAAACCGGAAAGTATCGGAAAGGTACGTCAGTATATCGGACAGTCAGCAGTTGTGCTCAAAGCCTATACGTGGACGATGATGATGGGAGCGGAAGGATTGCGTGAATGTGCAGAGATTTCTGTTCTGAATAATAATTATATGCTGAGCCTGATGGAGAAAATTCCTGGTGTTTCCCATGCATTCCAGGGAAATGGAATTGTCCGCCAGGAACAGATCCGTTACAGCTTCCAGGAGTTGAGAGAAAAGTATGATGTAGGTTCTGATGACATGAACTGCCGTATGGGAGATTATGGAATTCCGTGGTTCTGGTCTTCACATCATCCGTGGGTAATTCCAGAGCCAATGACATTGGAGCCTTGTGAGTCCTATACAAAAGAAGACATTGAAGAGTATGCAAAAGTTGTTGAAATTGTGGCAAAAGAAGCAGCGGAAGATCCACAACTTTTGAAAAATGCACCGTACCATACAGGTATGCACCGAAGAGTTCATGAAGAAGATTTAGATAATCCGGAAAAATGGGCAGTTACATGGAAAGCATATCAGCGTAAACATGGAGTGAAATAGATGAAGAGACTGGGATTTATAGTAAATCCCGTTGCCGGTATTGGTGGAAAGGTTGGACTAAAAGGTTCTGACGGACAAGAAATATTAGAAAAAGCACTGGAACTTGGGGCCGTAAAAGAAAGCGGCCTCAAGGCGTTAGTGACTATGAAGATATTAAAGCAGGCAGAGTCAGAGCTGGAAATATTTACCTGGCCTAAGGAAATGGGAGAAGATGTGTGCAAAAAAGCCGGGCTTCGGGCAACCGTATTAGGAGATATTTATTCCGGACAGACAACGCCTGAAGATACCATTCGTGCAGCCAGGAAAATGAGTCAGTTAGGACTGGATCTGATTTTGTTTGTCGGTGGCGACGGGACTGCGAGAAACATTATGGATGCTGTTGGAACACAGACAGTGGTACTTGGAATTCCGGCAGGATGTAAGATTCATTCGGGAGTGTATGCGTTAAATCCTAAAACAGCAGGGCAATTGATGTTGGAATATGTCCAGGGGAAAGTAAAAGAAACAAAGCTTGCAGAAGTGATGGACATCGATGAAAGCAAATTTCGGGAGGGTGTTGTTCAGGCAAGGCTGTATGGATATCTGAAGATACCGAATGAGACGAAGATGGTCCAGAATTTGAAAAGTGGACGGGGATTTAGTGAGACAACTTCTATTGAGATGTTATCCAATTATGTGGCAGATGAAATGAAAGAAAATGTTCTATATATTGTAGGAACAGGCTCGACCACGGCTTCAATCATGAATAAATTGAACTTGAAGAATACACTTCTGGGAGTTGATGCTGTATATAATCGAAAACTGATTGCCTCAGATTGCACCGAAAAAGAACTGCTAGAATTAGTAGACCAATATGACAAGGTAAAGATTATTGTTACGGTCATAGGAGGACAAGGGTATGTGTTTGGTCGTGGAAATCAGCAGATCAGTGCAGAAGTAATTCGAAGAGTCGGAAAAGACAATATTATCATTGCAGCATCGAAAAACAAAATCTTATCACTGTTTGGAAGTACTTTACATGTAGATACGGGAAATGAAGAGGTGAACCGGATGTTGAGTGGATATTACCGGGTAATCGTCGGGTATGAAGATATGATGATGCTTCCGATGAGGGATTCATAAGTGGATGCCAGATGTCTGCTTATAGGTAAGATTATAAGCGAAAATGAAACTTTCAAAACTGAATATAAGGAAGAAAATACTTGCGAAATCGACCTCACTGTGCTAAACTGAATATGGTTTTATCTATAGGAGGTGTGTGTAATGGATATTTTAAAAATTGTTCTTATGATTTTATTTGCAATAGATTGTATCGCATTGACAGCCATTGTACTGATGCAGGAAGGTAAGTCTGCAGGACTTGGAGCTATCAGCGGAATCGCTGATACTTATTGGGGTCAGAACAAAGGTCGTTCAATGGAAGGAGCACTTGTAAAGTCTACAAAGTTCCTTGCGATTCTGTTTGTTGTACTGGCAGCAGTGTTGAATTTGAAAGTATTTGCTTAAGAGAAGAGGAAAAGCACTCCTGTATAGGAGTGCTTTTTTTGACAGTGGAGGAGCGATGAGCAATAAGACATTTGAGAAAAGAAAGAAAATTATATATGATTTTATCTGTGATGATATGTATGTGCCAATGAAGTTCAAAGAGATGGCTATGGTCCTGCAGGTGAATAAGGAGCAGCGGGATGAGCTTCGTCAGGTGCTGGAATCATTGGAAGAGGAAGGTAAGATCTGTCTCAGTAAGCGTGGAAAGTACTGTAAAGGTGAGGCGAAGCGCCTTCAGGGAACTTACCGTGCGAATCAGAGAGGGTTTGGTTTTGTTATCATTCCTGAGGAGGATCAGGATGTTTTTATCGGGGAGGACGATGCCGGCGGAGCGCTGGATGGTGATACGGTAGAAGTGATTATTACAAAAGCTTCTGACCGTGATGGAAAGCGCCGGGAAGGTAAGATTGTAAAGATTGTGGAGCGTGGTCTTACAACAGTTGTCGGTCTTTATCAGAAGAAGGGCAACAAGAGTTATGGCTTTGTCATTCCAGATAACCAGAGAATTCTTCAGGACATTTTTATTCCAGAGGGTAAGTCAAAAGAGGCTGTAGACGGGCATAAAGTTGTAGTTGAACTGACTTCTTACGGTGAGAAGGGCAGAAGTCCGGAAGGAAGGATTGTAGAGATTATCGGTCATGTCAATGATCCGGGAACAGATATTATGTCTATTGTAAAAGGATATGATCTTCCGGTAGAATTCCCAGAGAAGGTGCTGAATCAGGCAGAGCGTGTATCAAAGCCGGTCAGTGAGGCAGACATGCAGGGAAGAAAAGACATCCGTGACTGGCAGATGGTCACCATTGATGGCGAGGATGCGAAGGATCTTGATGATGCCGTGTCTGTTGTGAAAGATGGTGAAAATTATATTCTTGGTGTGCATATTGCTGATGTTACGAACTATGTACAAGAGAATAGTGCGCTGGATCGGGAAGCGCTGAAGCGTGGAACAAGTGTATATCTGGCAGACCGTGTTATTCCGATGCTGCCACATACATTGTCTAACGGAATCTGTTCGTTAAATGCCGGAGAAGACCGTCTGGCGCTTAGCTGTATTATGACAGTAGACCCGAAAGGAATGGTCATTGACCATGAGATTGCAGAGACGGTTATCCATGTGGACCGCCGTATGAGTTATACAAGTGTGGCAAAGATTCTGGAAGACGAGGATCTGGCAGAAATGCAGGAATACGAGGAACTGGTGCCGATGTTCCAGCGTATGCTGGAACTGTCAAAGATTCTGAGAGCCCGAAGAAAACAGAGAGGTTCCATTGATTTCGATTTTCCGGAAACGAAAATGATTCTTGATGAGAATGGTCATCCAATCGATATCAAACCTTATGACCGAAATGTTGCGACAAAGATTATTGAGGACTTTATGCTTCTGGCAAATGAGACTGTTGCAGAAGATTATTATTGGCAGGAGATGCCTTTTGTATACAGAGTACATGAGGCTCCAGATGATGAAAAGATCCGGGCGCTGGCAACATTTATTAATAATTTTGGATTCTCTATGCATATCGGGGCCAATGAAGTGCGTCCGAAAGAGATTCAGAAATTACTTGGAAAAGTAGAAGGAACACCGCAGGAAGCATTAATCAGCCGACTTGCGCTGCGCTCTATGAAACAAGCCAGATATACGCCGGAGAACTCCGGACATTTTGGATTGGCAGCGAATTATTATACACATTTTACATCACCGATTCGTCGTTACCCGGATCTTCAGATCCATCGGATCATCAAAGATAACCTGAGGGGACGTATGAATGGTGAACGCATGGAACATTATCGCAAGATATTGGAAGAAGTGACGAAGCATGCCAGTGAGACGGAACGCCGCGCTGATGAGGCGGAGCGAGAGACTGTAAAGCTTAAGAAAGTAGAATATATGTCAGACCGTATTGGTAATGTGTATACAGGTGTGATCTCCAGTGTGACGAAATGGGGCATGTATGTGGAACTTCCGAATACGATCGAGGGTCTGATTCATGTTGCCAATATGCGTGATGACCATTATAATTACGATGAAAGCCGTTATGAGATGGTGGGCGAACGCACCGGAAAAGTCTACAAGCTTGGACAGGAGGTTCGTGTAAGAGTTGCTGATACAGACCGGTTGATGCGTACCATTGATTTTGTAATTGCGAAGGAGAGGGACGAAGAAAATGGCGAAGACGAATGGTAAGATGATTGCTAATAACAAAAAGGCATATCATGATTATTTTATACTGGATACTTACGAGGCCGGGATTGTGCTTCATGGAACCGAAGTGAAGTCACTTCGTATGGGAAAATGCAGCATCAAGGAGTCTTTTATCCGCATTGAAAATGGGGAAGTATTTATCTATGGTATGCATATCAGTCCATATGAAAAAGGAAATATCTTTAATAAAGATCCTCTTCGTGTGAAGAAGCTGATGCTGCACAAAGCGGAGATCAATAAATTGATTGGCAAGACAAAAGAAAAAGGAATGGCAATCGTACCATTAAAGGTATATTTTAAGGGAAGCCTTGTAAAAGTGGAGATTGGTCTGGCAAAAGGTAAGAAACTGTATGACAAGAGACAGGATATTGCCAAAAAAGACCAGCAGAGAGAAGCAAGCCGTGACTTTAAAATCCGCAATCTTGGTTAAGATGAAAGAAAATGTGCAGTAAATGTGGATAAGAATTGTAAAGGACGTAGAAAAGGTGGAAAATATATGGTACCTGTAAAAAAAGAAGACTTGAGAAAATTGGTGACAGATACAACGGTTGAGATTTACGAGGAGCTGACACCTCAACTGGTGAAGCTGATTCAGGATACAAAGAAGAATACAGAACTGACAGAGGGGCAGAAGCAGGATGAGATTTCTCTTCATATGATGGGCTATGTAAAATCCTGTACAAATGAGATCATCATTCAGGTTCTGTCAGAGATTCTGGGACTTGAAGACGAGGATGAAGAGTAAAAATGTCCCGGCCAGGTATAAATGTGAATTGTCAGAAAAAGAGAAAATATTGATTCGAAAAACAGGTTTGTTGTTAGATAATACTGAAATGATAAAAAATATGAAACAACAATTGACAATGTAAAAAACTGAGCTAAACTAAGTCGCATAAAAGCAAAGGCGCTTTGAGAGAAATCTTGAAGTGCCTTTGCTTTTATTTAGTATTTTGTGCAACAACAGCAACAATTGTATCAGGAGTTATGGCAGAGAGAACAAAGTTTTTATCTTACTGCATTTACTCCGCAGTTATTTCGGCAGTGGTCTATCCAATTGAAGCGCATTGGATCTGGGGCGGAGGCTGGCTTGCAGCACTTGGCTTCCATGATTTTGCAGGTTCCTGTGCAATCCATATGGTCGGTGGTTTAAGCGCATTTATCGGAGCAGCAATAGAAGGGGCACGTATTGGTAAATTTACAAGAGATGAAAATGGAAAAGTAACAAAAGTCCATGCATTTCCTGGACACAACAATGCATGATAGATATAATAGATAGGGCTTGATATTTTGAAGTATTAGTGTTAGTATATGTATACAAACGTCTGCTGACCAGCAAACTGGATTGATGACAATCGTCATTTTTAGAAGTAATTCAGGGCTTGTACTGGTTTCGACGGGGGTCTGGAAGTTGGAGAAGCCATCCGTAGCGGGACACTACGATAAAAGTTCCACTTTAAAATTAAACGCAGACGAAAATTTAGCGTACGCTGCCTAATTGCGGCAGCAGTCGGCCTTAGGTCATCCGTTGCTTAAGTAACCGGCTTCAAACAGACGGAGCACTTCGTTCTCAAAGCTTTGAGGGAATGGAAGACTTTATGAAGCTACTAAGATCAGTAACCCGTCATTAGGTGACTGATGGAGGGAATGTCAAAGTAATGACTGTGATGGGAGAAGCTCTGGTGGATGGGCTTTCGGACGCGGGTTCAACTCCCGCCAGGTCCACTAAGAAACAAGTCGAACTTTTTGTATGAAGGAATCATATAAGAAGTCCGGCTTGTTTTTTGGTAATGAAGAAAATTATAATAGAACTGAAATTAAATGATAAAAGCATATGACATTTGGGGAGTGTCAATGCTGGAAATGTTTCAGTGACATAAATGAAAATAAGGAGTGTGAAAACTATGCACCAGACAGGGCAGATATACAGACCACCTTCAGAAGCCAGTGTACAGAGACTGGAGGTTACGATAGGTTGTTCTCATAATAAATGTTCTTTTTGCACCATGTACCGAAAGACACCGTTTCGCGTTGCCTTGTTGGAGGATGTGGAGGCGGATTTAAAAGAACTTCACGACAGAGGAGAGAAGATTACAAGAATCTATCTGACAAATGGAGACCCATTTGTACTTAATACCGACAGACTTGTGAAAATTGCGGAATTAATCCATCAGTATTTGCCGGAAGTGGAAGTACTTACCTGTTACGCATCCATTCAGAATCTGAAGGCAAAGTCATTAGAAGAATTGAAGTTATTGAAAAGTGTCGGTTACGATGAGTTGTATGTAGGACTTGAGACGGCATATGCCCCGGCGGTAAAGCTTATTAACAAGGGCTTTACAGTTGAAGAAGCTTACGAAAATATTGGAAAATTAAAAGAAGCCGGAATGAAATATACAGCACTTCTGATGATGGGCATTGGTGGAAAAGGTCACAGCAAAGAAAGTGTAGCAGCAACTGCCGCTTTGCTGAATAAATATCCTCCATATCGTGTATCAGCTCTTTCTACGGCTGTCCTGCATGGAAGTGAACTGGAAGAACGCTGCAACAAGGGCGAATATGTCCAGCTTACAGAGCGGGAATTGGTGGAAGAAGAAAAAATGCTGCTTCGTGCATTAAAGATAGATGACTGCATTTTCTTCGGAAGTCACCCATATAATCTGATTACGATCAGCGGAGTCCTGCCTCAGGACAGAGAGAAGATTATTAAGCATCTGGATTCTGAGATGGAGGCATGGGACAGAGACCAGCCGGGATTTCTGGATACAGTCTGGAAGAGAGCGGATATGTAGAATAAAAAAATGCTGAGCAGAAAAATAAATAATCTGCCCGGCATTTTTTTGGCAATAAAACAATAGTAAAAAAATATAATATATTGTAATAAGAACAAATATGTGATATAGTATAAATATAGAAAAATAAAGTTATAATAAATAAAAAATAAAGTTTAAAATGGTGGTGAGAATATGTCGTTTCAGGAAGAAAAAAGGAATAGTATCAAGAGATATCTGTTGGAAAAAATCAGAAATGAAGATATAGAGTATAATATAAAGACAATTGAAAATTTTGGAGTTTCGATTACTACTGTGAGGCGGTATATTAAGGAACTGCTGGAACAGGGGATATTAGAGGAAAATATTGAAAAAAGATGTGGATATCAGTTAGCTGCACAGGAATATTGTTTCTCATATAACACTTCAGATTATTTAAATGAAGATAAAATTTACAGATCAGACATCTGGCCGGTCATTGAAAAGTTATCTACTAATGCAAAGGATATCTGGATGTATGCATTTACGGAGATGATGAACAATGCAATTGAACATGCAAAAGCAAAAAACATACGATGCAGAGTGATACAAGATGCTTTGTATACGGAAATATCAATTGCAGATGATGGAATTGGAATTTTTAAAAACATTCAGAACTATCTGGAAAGGGAATGCGGTTATCCGGCAGATGTGGAAGATGCGATTTTGGAATTGCACAAGGGCAAGTTTACAACGCAGAGAGAGGAACACTCTGGAGAAGGAATTTTCTTTGTTTCAAAAGTGATTCGAAAATTTGCAATCTGGTCACAGGCACATGTATTTGTTTCAGGCAGATATAGTGAAGAAGAGCTGATTCAGTCACATTTGATAGCATACTATACAAAATTATCATCCATCGGAACGATGGTTGTAATGAAGTTGGAGAATGATACGGATCAGACATTGAAAAAGGTGTTCAATACATTTGCACCAATTGAGAAAGGATTTGTGAAAACGATTATTCCGTTGAAACAAGTGTGCCCGTATGGAGAGCCGATTGCCAGGTCGCAGGCAAGAAGAATTGTATACAGGCTGGAGCAGTTTAAACAGGTGGAGATTGACTGCAGAGATATAGAATTTATGGGGCAGGGATTTGCAGATGAAGTATTCCGGGTATTTCAGAATAAATATCCGAAAGTAAAGCTCGAAGTTACTAATGCTAATGAAACGGTTCTTGGAATGATTCGGCATGTGAATAAGTTTAAGTCCTCTTAAATTTTTTCGTAAATTTTTTAGAAGAAAAATTTTCACACATAGCACATATTTTCCTGCTATACTGTAAAATATGACGGGGAATATGTGCTATTCGCGTCTAAGCGTAAGAAATAAGAAATCAGAATGTGCAGTCTGTACAGGGAGGTTGTTGATATGGAAAAGATCAAGATATTAGTTGTAGATGATGAGAGCAGAATGCGTAAGCTTGTGAAGGATTTCCTTGGAAGAGAAGGATATCAGGTGTTGGAGGCAGGAGACGGTCTTGAGGCTATGGAAACCTTTTACGCAGAGAAAGATATTGCGCTGATCATATTAGATGTCATGATGCCGAAGATGGACGGCTGGCAGACATGCCGTGAGATTCGTCAGTCTTCTAAAGTACCGATTATTATGCTGACGGCACGCGGCGATGAGCGGGATGAACTCCAGGGATTTAATCTTGGCGTGGACGAATACATTTCTAAACCATTCAGTCCGAAGATTCTTGTAGCGAGAGTTAATGCGCTTCTGAGACGTTCAAATGTACTGGACGCAGATGAACATGTGGAAGCAGGTGGTATCGTTGTAGATAAGGCAGCTCATCAGGTGCAGGTAGACGGAAAAGATGTGGAACTTAGTTATAAAGAATTTGAATTATTGTCTTATTTCCTTGAGAATCAGGGAATTGCACTTTCCAGGGAGAAGATATTGAATAACGTATGGAATTATGATTATTTTGGAGATGCAAGAACTATCGACACTCATGTTAAGAAGCTTCGCAGCAAGCTTGGAGAAAAGGGTGAATACATTAAGACAATCTGGGGAATGGGCTACAAATTCGAGGTGAATTAAGATGAAGCATTTTAAGCAAAGAGAGAAAAGAAAACATTCTATCAAAAGACAGATGATTGCAGTTTTTGCAGGCATGGTCATCTGTCTGCTTGCTATTTTGCTTATTGTCAATGTAAAGTTCCTAGAGCCATATTATATAAGAGACAAGGAAATGCAGTTCATTCATGTATATGAAGAACTACAGAATGCTGTGAAAAAGGGGACGATCAGTAATGATGAAGTACAAGATGAATTACATGTCCTTTGTGAGAAGAGCAACATTTCCTATATTGTATTGGATATGGATAATGAAAAACTGATTACAAATGTGCACGATACGAATATGCTTAAGCAGCAGTTATCGGGATATCTTCTGAACCAGGCACAAAAAGGTGGGAAGGTGTTGGATAGTACAGACAATTACCAGTTGATGAGAAGTCAGGATCCATGGAATCAGAGCGAATATATTGAGATGTGGGGACAACTTGACGATAATGTGAATTTCCTCATTCGAAGTCCTGTAGAAAGTATCCGTGAAAGTGTTGCATTATCCAATTGTTTCCTAATATATGTAGGTATGGGAACACTGATCATCTGTATTGGACTTGTATGGTATTTCTCAAGAAGGATTACAAAGCCGATCCAGGAACTGGCAGAACTGTCTGACCACATGGCAAATCTGGATTTTGAGGCGAAGTATACAAGCGGTGGTAACAATGAGATTGGTGAACTGGGTGATAACTTTAATCGCATGTCGAAGAAGCTGGAAAAGGCAATTTCTGAATTGAAGCAGGCAAATAACAGTCTGCAGCAGGATATTGAGCAGAAAGAGAAGATGGAGCAGATGCGTACGGAGTTTATGGGAAATGTATCTCACGAGCTGAAAACTCCGATTGCTCTGATCCAGGGATATGCAGAAGGACTGAAAGAAGGAGTTAATGATGACCCGGAGAGCCGCGACTTCTATTGTGATGTTATTATGGACGAAGCAGGTAAGATGAATCGGATGGTCAAGAATCTGATGACACTGAATCAGTTGGAGTTCGGGAATGATAAAGTAGAATTTGAGCGTTTTAATCTGACAGAACTGATTGGCGGAGTACTTCAGAGTATGGACATTTTGTCACAGCAAAAGGATGTTAAACTTATTTTCAGAAAAGAAAATCCAGTTTACGTCTGGGGGGATGAATTTAAGATTGAACAGGTCGTGCGTAATTATGTAAGTAATGCCTATAATCATGTCAATGAAGAAAAGGTCATTGAAGTAAAGATTTTGCGGGAAGACGGACTTGCAAAAGTGACTGTATTTAATACCGGAAAGCCAATACCGGAGGAAGATGTTCCGCGTATCTGGGATAAATTTTTCAAAGTGGACAAGGCTCATACACGCGAGTATGGAGGCAATGGAATCGGACTTTCTATCGTAAAAGCCATTATGGAATCCATGCATCAGCAATACGGTGTGAAAAATTACGATAATGGTGTTGAATTCTGGTTCACACTTGATGTACGATAGAAGAAACCATAACAAAAGAGAAAGATGTGCGTTAACAGGCATAAAGGAATGAGAAGAAAGGGACACAAGCACATGATAGCAATTATTGATTACGATGCAGGGAATATAAAGAGCGTGGAAAAGGCTATGCACCTTTTAGGACAGGAAGTTGTTGTAACAAGAGACAGAGAGTCGATTTTAAAGGCAGACAAAGTAATTCTTCCGGGAGTCGGAGCATTTGGAGATGCTATGAGCAAGATAAGACAATATAATCTGGAAGAAGTGATTCACGAAGTCGTGGAAAAAGGGACTCCATTTCTTGGAATTTGTCTGGGACTTCAGCTTTTATTTGAACGAAGTGACGAGACACCGGGAGTAGAAGGACTTGGCATTTTAAAAGGAGAGATTCTTCGGATTCCGGATCAGCCGGGACTTAAGATTCCTCATATGGGCTGGAATTCTCTGAAGTATCCGAATGAAGGCAGATTATTCCGTGGAATACCGGAAGATTCTTATGTATACTTTGTACATTCTTATTATCTGAAGGCAGAAGATGAGAGTATTGTAACAGCCACAACAGAATACAGCACATTGATCCATGCATCTGTAGAAAGTGGAAATGTAGTTGCATGCCAGTTCCATCCGGAAAAGAGCAGTGATGTTGGAATACAGATTTTGAAGAATTTTGTTGAGTTATAGACAGGAGGAACGGTATATGCATACAAAGAGAATCATCCCATGCCTGGATGTAAATAACGGACGAGTTGTAAAAGGTGTGAACTTTGTAGATTTGAAGGATGCTGGAGATCCAGTGGAAATTGCTAAGGCTTATGATAAAGCAGGAGCGGATGAACTTGTTTTTTTGGATATTACAGCTTCATCCGATCGAAGAAACACAGTTGTAGATATGGTCAGAAAAGTAGCTGAGACAGTATTTATTCCATTTACTGTTGGTGGAGGAATCCGTACGGTAGACGATTTTCGGGCACTGTTGCGAGAAGGAGCAGACAAGATCTCGATTAATTCATCAGCCATTGATACTCCGAATCTGATTTCGGATGCGGCAGACAAGTTTGGAAGCCAATGTGTGGTTGTGGCAATCGATGCAAAGAAACGTGCAGATGGCAGTGGTTGGAACATTTACAAACATGGTGGAAGAATTGATGTAGGAATTGATGCACTGGAGTGGGCTCATAAGGTGGAAAAACTGGGAGCAGGAGAGATACTCTTGACCAGTATGGATTGTGACGGAACAAAGGCAGGGTATGATCTGGAACTGACTCGTGCAGTTGCAGAAGCAGTTAATATTCCGGTCATAGCCTCCGGCGGTGCAGGCAATCTGGAACATTTTTACGATGCGCTGATAGACGGAAAGGCAGATGCAGCATTGGCAGCATCTCTGTTCCATTATAAAGAATTAGAGATTAAGGAAGTAAAAGAATATCTTCGTGGCAGAGGTGTTTCTGTGCGATTATAACAGATAAAAGGTATGGGTAATTGTAACTTAAAGTTGCAATTACCTATATCTCTATCTAGAAAGTAAAAAGGAGAAAAGAAAATGGCAGCAATTAATAATGACTGGCTTGAGGCTTTGCAGGGGGAATTTAAAAAGCCGTATTATAAAAAACTATTTGAGACAGTAAATGAAGAATATCGAACAAGACAGATATTTCCACCGGCGGATGATATTTTCAATGCCTTTCATTTGACACCATTACATAAAGTAAAGGTTGTGATTCTTGGACAGGATCCATATCATAATGTAGGACAGGCTCATGGACTCTGTTTTTCTGTAAAGAAAGGTGTGGATATTCCACCATCACTGGTAAATATTTATAAAGAACTTCACGATGATCTGGGCTGTACCATCCCGAATCATGGCTGCCTGACAAAATGGGCAGAGCAAGGTGTTCTGATGCTCAACACAGTATTGACTGTACGGGCACATCAGGCGAATTCACACAGAGGCATTGGCTGGGAGGAGTTCACGGATGCAGCAATTATGGCACTTAATAGCCAGAATCGTCCGATTGTATTTATTCTTTGGGGAGCTCCGGCACAGAGAAAAGCCAGCATGTTGAATAATCCGAACCATCTGATTCTGAAAGCACCACATCCAAGTCCGCTTTCCGCTTACCGTGGTTTCTTTGGAAGTAAACCATTTAGCAAGACGAATAAATTCCTGGAAGCAGGCGGTGTGGAACCAATCGACTGGCAGATTGATTAGTAATAATTAAGAGAAAATAAAGGAAGACTATTGACAAACATACATATCAGGAATATATTTAAAACAAACATATGAACAAATGCTCAATTGTTAATGCAACGTGCAGGAGGATAAAATATATGAAAGATATGGAGAAAGAATTACACGAGCACCATCACCATGAGGAAGAGTGTGAATGTGGTTGCGGCTGTGGACATCATCACCATGACGAAGAGCATGAACACCACCATGATGAAGAATGCGGCTGTGGTTGCGGCTGTGAACATCACCATCATGAACATGAAGCTCATGAGCATCATCATCACCATGAGGAAGAATGTGGTTGTGGTTGTGGACATTATCACCACCATGACGAAGAGCATGAACACCATCATGACCATAAGCAGGAGCAGGAGCACCATCACCATGATGAGGAGTGTGAATGCGGCTGTGGCTGTGGACATCATCACCACCATGATGAAGACCATGAACATCATCATGAAGCAGTGGAGCATGAGCCTTGTGTTATGCCGGCAGGTGTAGCGCAGAAGACATACATTTTGGAGAATCTGGGATGTGCGAACTGTGCAGCTAAGATGGAGAGAAAGATTCAGGCGTTACCGGAAGTTGAAGGTGCAACATTGACTTATGCAACAAAAAAACTAGTTGTCGCATCAGATCATCAGGAGCATCTCCTTTCCAAGATTCAGGAAATCTGTTCCTCTATCGAGTCAGAAGTACAGGTTGTTGCAATGCCGGATGATCAGCCGATCAAAAAAGAGAAGAAGAACCCGTTTGAAGAGAATAAAAAGGATATAGTACTTGTCGGAGCTGGAGCGATTCTTTTTGCCGTAGGTATTATTGCAGAAAAAACACTTCCGAATCCGATGATCAGTGCATGTATTTTCATTATTGCGTACTTACTTCTTGGACTTGAGATTGTAATGAAAGCGCTGAAGAATATGGCGGGAGGACATTTGTTTGATGAAAACTTTCTGATGGCAGTTGCGACAATTGCAGCGTTTGTGATTGGTGATTTTGCAGAGGCAGTCGGAGTTATGCTGTTCTACCGTATCGGAGAGTTGTTCGAAGATATTGCCGTGGAAAAGAGCCGTGGACAGATTATGGATGCCGTAGATATGCGCCCGGAAGTTGTTAATCTTGTCGTTGGTTCCGAAGTAAAAGAAATTCCATCACAGGATGCAAGGGTAAAAGATATTATTATGATCCGTCCTGGTGACAGAATTCCACTGGATGCAAAGGTTATCGAGGGTGAGAGCCGGGTAGACACTTCACCGGTCACAGGAGAGCCGGTACCGGTAAGAGTTGTTCCGGGAGACGAACTGATTTCCGGTTGTATCAATGAACAAGGTGTATTAAAGGCTGAGGTTACAAAACCACTGAGCGAATCCATGGTCACAAAGATTCTTGATTCGGTGGAAAATGCAGCGGCAAGTAAGCCGAAGATCGATCGTTTTATCACAAGATTTGCGAGAGTTTATACGCCAGTTGTTGTTGTGGCAGCAGTTCTTACTGCAATTATCCCTTCCATTGTAACGGGAGACTGGAACCACTGGATTTACACAGCGATTACATTTCTTGTAATCAGTTGTCCGTGTGCACTTGTATTGAGTGTACCATTGGCTTTCTTCTCGGGAATTGGAGCAGGATCTAAGAGAGGAATTCTCTTTAAAGGCGGTTTGGCTATTGAGGCATTGAAAGATGTTAAAGCAGTCATTATGGATAAGACAGGAACCATCACAAAGGGGAATTTTGCTGTACAGAAAGTCACGGCAACAAGAAAACTGACAGAAAAACAGGTGCTGACTATGGCGGCGGACTGTGAGCTTGGTTCAACACACCCAATTGCGGTCAGCATTGTTCAGGAAGCAAGAAGACAGAATCTGACGCTTACAAGACCGAAAGAAGTGGAAGAGATTTCCGGTAAAGGTATCCGTGCAACATTCCCGGAAGGAACCGTTCTCCTTGGAAATTATACACTGATGGAAATGTATCAGGTAGATACGACAGGATACGAAAAAGGCGGTTATGGCTCAGAAGTCTTACTGGCAGTTGATGGTGTGTTAGAAGGATTTGTAATTGTAGCAGATGAAATTAAGACTGATGCGGCTGCTTCTGTAAGTAAGATGAAAGCTCTTGGAATTGCAACAGTTATGTTAACTGGTGATGAGAAGAACAGCGCGCAGGCAGTTGCAAAAGAGACAGGAATTGATGAAGTTTATGCACAGCTTCTTCCACAGGAAAAACTGGAGCATCTAAAGAACGTCCGTAAGAATCACGGCGCTGTCATGTTCGTTGGAGACGGAATTAATGATGCACCGGTACTGGCTGGTGCAGATGTGGGAGCAGCAATGGGAAGCGGAGCAGATGCCGCAATAGAGGCGGCCGATGTGGTATTTATGAATTCTTCAGTAGAAGCAATCCCACAGTCTATCGCGATTGCGAAGAAGACAGGAAGTATTGCAATTCAGAATGTAGTATTTGCGCTGGTGATCAAAGCAATCGTTATGATTCTTGGTTTTCTTGGATTTGCGAATATGTGGCTTGCAGTATTTGCTGATACAGGTGTAGCAATGCTGTGTGTATTGAATTCTATCCGCGCAATGCATGTGAAAACAAAATAACGATTACATTACAAAAGTGTTAAATTATGCCAAATGGTTGAAATAGTTTTCTCCATTTGGCATAATTAATATAAACAGGCATTTGTACAGGCATAGTCTGGCTTTGAAAATTGTAATTTTTAAGAGTTAAACCTTACAAAAAGCATGACAGTCGGGTCATGATAGTCTGTAGTTTGAAAGGAAGGAATATATGGGAAAGACAGAAGTTGAATGCTGCGATGTGACATGTATTCATAATGAGAACGTAAAACTGGCTTTGGAACAGATGCCGGATGAAGAACTGCTTAATAGTCTGGCTGATTTTTATAAAGCATTTGCAGATGGAACAAGAGTAAAAATACTGTATGTGTTGCAAAAATCAGAGATGTGTGTATGTGATCTGGCGGAGATACTGGGAGTTACACAGTCAGCAGTCTCCCATCAGCTTCGTATGTTAAAGCAGATGAAACTTGTGAAGAACCGAAGAGACGGGAAGACTGTTTATTATTCGCTTGCAGATGGACATATCCAGTCTATTATCAGTCAGGGCATGGAGCATATTACAGAATAAAAAGATATATCAGCTGGGAGATGACTGACCAAAGCGTTTTCCTGCATCTGGGCGAAGTAAAGATGCAAGTCTCAAAATAAGAAAGAGAATGTGGGAATAGAGTTATGAAAAAGCAGTTAAAGAGAAAATGTATAGTCTATGGATTGGGGATAATAGTATATGCAGGTGCTGTCTGGGGGGCAGCCCGATTTATGCTGTCCGATCAAGAAAAATTCGCAATATTTCTGGGAACCTATTTACTGACAGGATATGGGGCATTTCAGAAACTAAGTGAAGAGATTATGGAAAAGAGATTCCCGGTAGAATATATATTAGTTATCTTTGCAACAATCGGAGCATTTGGCATAGGGAAATATATGGAAGCTGTGATTGTTATGCTTATGTTTGAGCTTGGAATGCTTGTGGAACAGATTGCAACAGACCGGACAAAGAGATCTATTGCAAAGATGATCGATCTGAGGCCGACATATGCTATTCGGAAAGTAAAAGGACAGGAAGTACAGGTAGATCCTTCGGAATTAAAGATGAGTCATATTATTGTGATTAAACCAGGAGAACGAATTCCAGTCGATGCGGTTGTTCTGGCTGGAAGCTCAACTATAGATACAAAGGCAATCACAGGAGAGGCGATGCCGGTGGAAGTGTATAAAGGAGATAAGATTTACAGTGGCTGCATTAATCTGAGCGGTGTGCTGGAAGCGCGAGTGACAAGAATTTACAAGGAATCAATCGTCTCAAGAATTATGGAAACTGTGGAGGAGGCGCAGAACCGTAAATCCCAAAAAGAAGCATTTGTGACGAGATTTTCCAAAGTATATGCACCGATCATGGTATTGCTGTCTGTGTTGATCATGGTTATTCCGCCGTCTACATTTTCTTATGGAAACTGGGAGACATGGATATATAAAGGACTTATTTTTATAATCGTGGCATGTCCATGTGCGCTTGCAGTGGCAGCACCACTTGCATTTTTAGGTGGAATTGCTTCAGCAGCCAGACAGGGAATCGTGGTCAAAGGCGGTAATTTTCTGGAAAGTCTGGTGAAAGCAGATACATTTATCTTTGATAAAACAGGAACTTTGACACAAGGAGAGTTCCGGGTGGCAAGAATAAAAGCAGTGGGTATGACAGAAGAAGAACTTTTAAAGCTGGTCGCTCATGTGGAGAGTTATTCCAATCACCCGTTGGCAAAATCACTGGCAGATGCATATGGAAAAGAGCTGGATACTGACAGTGTCAGAAGTGTAAAAGAAAAGCCTGGATTTGGAATCAGTGCGACCTATGAAGGACAGAGAGTGCATGTTGGAAGCCGTCGTATGATGGATGCAAAAAAGCTGCTGGTAGATGAAATTAATGAACCGGGAACAGTCGTCTACGTATGTGTGGGCAGAGAGTATGCAGGATATGTACTCGTTCAGGATCAGGTGAAAGAAGAGGCAAAAGCGACGCTTACATGGCTGAAGGAAAAGTATCGGGCAATTTTGGTGATGCTGACGGGAGACACAGAAAAGACGGGACGGGCGGTTGGACGCGAACTTCATGTGGACTATGTTTATACGGACTTACTTCCGCAGGATAAACTGGAACAGTTAGAAGATTTTATGTCTATTCAGGGAGAGGCAGAGAAGTTGGTCTGTGTCGGTGATGGAATTAACGATGCTCCGATGCTGGCGAGAGCAGATATAGGAATTGCCATGGGAAATCTTGGGTCAGAAGCGGCAATTGAGGCAGCAGATGTGATTCTTGTAAAAGATGACCTTCATGGAATAGTAGCTTTGATGAAAATTGCAAAAGAGACACTGCGCAGTGTTTCACAGAATATTACATTTGCAGTATTTATAAAGATACTTGTGTTGTTTATGGCAGTTATTGGATACTTTGGTATGTGGGAAGCAATTTTAGTAGAGATGGTCGTGGTAATACTGGCAGTGATTAATTCAGCAGGAGTTGCAGGATATACTGCTTAGACAGGAGGAAAAAAGACAACAATTATGAAATGCTATAAAAGAATTATACCACTGATACTGGCGTGCATGATGCTTGCCGGCTGTGGTCAGAATATATATAAAAAGGGTGTGGAAAGTCTGGAAAATAAAGATTATGCAGCAGCACAGGAGAATTTCCAGAAAGCAGTAGAGGATAAGAAAAATGTGGCCGATTCCTATCGTGGACTGGGAATTGCATATTATGAACAGGAAAAATACAAAGATGCGCTTGCTGCATTTGAAAATGCAGTTTCAGCCGGAACGAAGGAGACGGGAACAATCTGTAATATGATGGCAGTGTGTAAGATGCAGACAGAAAACTATGAAGATGCTATTTCTTATTATGAAAAAGCATTGGATCATTCAGATTGTTCTGACGATATGAAGCAGGAAATTCAGTTTAATGTAATAGTCTGCTATGAAAAACTGGAAGACTGGGACAGTGCAAAAGCAAAACTGGAAGATTATGTGACTGCATATCCAGATGACGAGAAAGCTGCTAAAGAAGCAGAATTTTTAAAAACCAGATAAGGGAAGTTTAAATGATAGAATTAAAGAAAGAGACAGAACGTGTTATATTGGTAGGGGTATGTCTTCCGGGGCAGGAGGATATCGATGCTTCACTGGAAGAACTAAGTGAGCTTGCGAAGACAGCCGGTGCTGTTACAGTAGGAAAAGTTGTGCAGAGCCGGGATCAGGTACACCCGGGAACTTATGTCGGAAAGGGAAAGATTGATGAGATCAAAAGCCTTTTGTGGGAGTTGGATGCAACAGGAATTATCTGTGATGATGAATTGTCGCCGGCACAGATGAAGAATCTCCAGGATGAACTAGATGCAAAGGTTATGGATCGGACGCTGGTTATTTTGGATATATTTGCTGCAAGAGCATCTACCAGTGAAGGAAAGATTCAGGTTGAGCTGGCGCAGCTTAAGTACCGACAGACGAGACTTGCCGGATTTGGAACTGCCATGTCAAGGCTTGGCGGTGGTATCGGTACGAGAGGTCCGGGAGAAAAGAAGCTGGAGATGGACAGACGTCTTATTAAAAATCGGATCGCACTTCTGAATCGGGAGCTAAAGAGTGTAAAGCAACACCGTGAAGTGACAAGAGAAAAAAGAGCAAAGAGCCGGATTCCGGTCGCAGCAATCGTGGGATATACGAATGCCGGAAAGTCAACACTTCTCAACGCTTTGACTGGTGCAGATATTCTGGCGGAAGATAAGTTGTTTGCAACACTGGACCCGACGACAAGAAGTCTGAAGCTTCCAAGCAGTCAGGAGATACTTCTGACAGATACCGTAGGTTTTATCCGGAAGCTGCCACATCATCTGATCGATGCATTCAAAAGTACACTGGAGGAAGCAAAGTATGCAGATATGATTCTGCATGTGGTTGATGCCTCGAATCCTCAGGCGGATGAGCAGATGTTTACTGTTTATGAGACACTTCAGGGATTAAAAGTCCAGGATAAACCGATTATTACCGTATTTAATAAACAGGACCGACTGGAAGGAATACCAGTTATTCGAGATTTTAAGGCAGACTATACGGTTTCAATATCTGCAAAGACTAAAGCAGGACTCGGGGATCTGCTGGAGACGATTGAAGCGCTTCTTCGCCAGCAGAAGGTTTATATAGAGGAAGTATATCCGTACAGTGAAGCCGGGAAGATCCAGCTTATTCGAAAATATGGAGAATTACTGGAAGAGAATTATACAGAAGAAGGTATCCAGGTTACGGCATATGTACCTGCTGATATTTATCCGCAAATTGTTGTCAACAGGTAAATCTTATTATGTTTTATAGTGTATCATTTTTTCATACATTTAAACGACAGAAAAATCATTATATACATTGAAAAAGAAATTGATGCCTGTTATGATAAGAATAGTGAAAATTGTCTGAAGATTTAAAACGGAGGTATGTTATGAAAGTGGTATTAGAGCGTTATCATGGATTAAGCAACGATTATGTAGTATTTGATCCAAATAAAAATGAACTGGAACTGACACCGGGAAATGTTAAGATGATTTGTGACCGTAATGCAGGACTTGGAGCAGATGGAGTCCTGGAAGGTCCGGTTATAAAAGAAGACGGCATGCATGTCAAAGTATGGAATCCGGATGGAAGTGAATCTGAAACAAGTGGAAATGGTGTCCGTATTTTTGCAAAATATTTAAAAGATGCAGGCTATATCCAAAAGAAGAATTTCAAATTATATACCAGATATGGGGAGGCAACAGTTACATTTTTAAATGAAGACGGAAGCAGACTCCGCGTTTCTATGGGAAAGATTTCTTTCTGGAGTGATGAAATTCCGGTGACAGGAGAGAAGAGAGAAGTTATCAATGAAGATATGGTATTCGGAAGGACATTGTATCCGGTTACTTGTGTAAGTGTCGGTAATCCGCATTGCGTGATTCCGATGAGAGAAATCTCTAAGAATATCGTATGCAAGATTGGTGATTACTCCGAGTGTGCGAAGTATTTTCCGCACAGAATCAATACACAGATTATGAAAGTCATCGACAAAGAGAATATCGCTATTGAGATTTATGAACGTGGTGCAGGCTATACTCTGGCATCTGGAACAGGTGCATGTGCAGCCGCAGCCGTGGCACATAAGCTTGGTATGACGAATAATAAAGTAATCGTACATATGCCGGGAGGAGATCTTCAGGTGGAAGTAGAAGATGATGGAACGGTCTTTATGACAGGAGATGTATTCTACGTGGCAAAGATTACGCTCAGCAGTGAATTTACGGAGAATTTAAGAAGCCTGTAAGAAGGAGAGATATGTCTTTAAAATTCGTATTTGGGCCGTCTGGCTCAGGAAAATCTTATCAATTATATGATTATGTGATCCGGGAATCTGTAAAGTTCCCGGATCGTCAGTATATTGTCCTTGTACCGGAGCAGTTTACGATGCAGACGCAGAAGGATCTTGTCATGCAACATCCGAATCATGGAATTATGAATATCGACGTACTTAGTTTTGTGAGGCTTGCTTACCGCATCTTTGAGGAGACCGGTGGGCAGGCCCTTCCGGTGTTGGATGATGAGGGAAAGAATCTGATTCTGCGAAAGATTGCCGGTGATTATGAAAAGGATTTAAAAGTCTTAAAGGGAAATATGAAAAAGCTTGGCTATATCAGCGAAGTCAAATCAGTGCTTTCAGAATTTGATCAGTACGATATTGGGGAAGAGGAACTGAGGCAGATGAAAGTAGCAGCAGGGGAGAATTCAAGGCTTTATTATAAACTTCAGGATCTGGAAGTTCTGTATATTGGTTTTAAGAAATATCTGGAAGATAGATTTATTACGAAAGAAGAACTCCTGGACGCACTTTGCCGTGTAGTGAAAGGTTCGGATATTTTAAAAGAAAGTACGATTGTTCTGGACGGATTCACAGGATTTACACCAGTACAGAACCGGCTGCTTGGAGAACTTCTTGAAGTATGCCGGGAAGTGATCGTAACTGTAACGATGGATGATCGGGAAAACCCGTACGTTTATAAGCACCCATATCAGTTATTTGCACTCGGCAAGCATACCGTGACATCGTTAATACAGATTGCGGCGGAGAGAAAAGTGAGTGTGGAAGACCCATTGTGTCTGTACGAACGTCCACTCTATCGATTCTGTGACAATTCGGCTATGGAGTTTCTGGAGAGAAATATATTCCGCTATAGCAAAGAATGTTATAAGGAAAAACAGGGAGCAGTCCGGATACATGTGGCCAGAAATCCAAGAGAAGAAGCGATGAAAGCTGCAGGAAGAGTTCGGAACCTGGTTCGGACAAAAGGATATCGTTACCGGGATATCGGAGTTATTGTAAGCAATATGGAGGTGTATGGTGATGACCTGGGACAGGCATTTGACCTCTACGAAATTCCGGTGTTTATGGATCATAAGCGGAGTATTCTTTTGAATTCTTTTGTAGAATATATCCGGAGTCTTCTGAATATGGTGAAAGATAATTTCAGTTATGAGAGTGTATTTCGTTTCTTAAGAACAAATCTTAGTGGTTTTACTTATGGTGAAGTCGATGAATTGGAAAATTACGTAATTGCACTTGGAATCCGTGGATATAAGAAATGGCAGGAGAGCTGGATCCGCCGTCCGAAATATCTGGAAGAAGAAAATCTGGAAATTCTGAATCATAACCGGGTTCGTCTTGTGGAAAAGGTGGACACGCTTGTGTATGTATTAAGACAAAGGAGCAAGACAGTCAAAGATGTGACGATGGCGCTTTATGAGTTTATGGTGAGAGAAGAACTTCAGTTAAAATTGCAGCGTCAGTCTGAAGCATTTCAAGAGGCAGGAGAACTTGCGCTTGCCAAGGAATACAGTCAGGTTTATCGTATTTTGATTGAACTATTTGATAAATTCGTAGAACTTCTTGGTGATGAGAAGGTGACCATGGATGAATATCTGAAGCTTTTAGACGCGGGTCTTGAAGAAGCAAGAGTCGGAGTCATTCCACCTGGAATTGATCAGGTTGTTGTTGGAGACATGCAACGTACAAGATTAAAAGATATGAAAGCACTTATTTTTGTCGGGGCAAATGATACATTTCTTCCGGGAGCATTAATAAGGAGTGGTCTTCTTACAGAGCGCGACAGGGATAAGTTTGCAACAGGAAAGATCCATCTGTCACCGGGAGGTAAAGAGAAAGCGTACGAGCAGAAATTTTATCTTTACATGAATCTGACAAAACCTTCTGAGACATTGGATATTTATTACAGCAAGGTTTCCGCGGATGGAAAAAGTATCCGCCCATCATATCTGATCCAGGAGATGCAGAGATTATTTTCAGGTCTGGAAATAGAAGACGAAGAAAAACAGGCATTTTCTGCCCAGGAGTGGACCCCCAGGCTTGGTATGCAAAAAGTTATCAGAGGATTTCAGGACGGGAACGCTATGGATCAGGAATGGCAGGAATTATATTCCTGGTACAAGAGACAGCCACAGTGGCAGTATCGTGTAGAAGAACTTATGAAATCAGGATTTTATACCCGGCCGGCAGATGGATTGACAAAAGAGGTGGCTAAGCAGCTTTATGGAGAACATTTTCAGGACAGTATCACGAGAATTGAACGGTTTTCAGCCTGCGCATTTGCGCATTTTCTTACTTATGGACTGCGCCTTCGGGAGCGTCAGACATACGAATTCCAACCGCTGGATTTGGGAAATGTGTGCCACAGTGCTCTGGAGTATTATTCCAGAAAGCTAAAAGAAGAGCATTTGTCCTGGACAGAGATTGAGGAAGAAAAAAGACAAGAATACATTGATGATAGTGTGGAACATGCCATTTCCGACTATGGGAATTCGGTGCTTTACAGTTCGGCGCGCAACGAGTATATGATTGAGCGCATGAAGCGTCTTCTGACGAGAACCATATGGGCGCTTACAAAGCAGCTGGAAGCAGGAGATTTTGTGCCGGTGGCTTATGAAATGCGTTTTGAGAATGGTAAGATTGACCGTGTGGATCTGTGCAAAGACAAAGACAAGGTCTATGTCAAGGTTCTGGATTATAAGACCGGGAGCAAGGCCTTTGATGTGGTGGCTTTATATCATGGGCTCCAGCTTCAGCTTATGGTCTATATGGACGCAGCAGTAAAAATGACTCAAAAACATTACCCGGACAGTGAGGTGATTCCGGCAGGTGTCTTTTATTACCGTTTAAATGATCCTCTTGTGGAGAAGAAAGTGGTTGGAGAGGAAGAAGAAATCTGGCAGAAAGTACTAAAAGAGCTGAAAGTGGATGGCGTGATGAATTTGAAAGATGAGACACTGGAGCATCTGGATCATTGTCAGGCCGGAGAATCTGCTGTCATTCCTGTGAAATATAATAAAAATGGTAGTCTGTCAAAAAATTCAAAAGTTGCATCGGAGCAGGAATTTGAAGTGATGATGCGCCATGCCCTGGGAAAAGTATTAAAGGTACATCGAAAAATATTAAGTGGAGAAGTTGCGGCATTTCCATACCGGAGAAAACAGGAGAGTGGCTGTGATTATTGTGCATACCGGCATATCTGTGGTTTTGACCAGAAAATACCGGGATACAAATATCGGGATATTTTTGAGATGACACAGTCAGAGGTGATAGCAGCCATGGAAGCAGATGCAGTCAAAGAGAACATGAATCGGGACGATCATGAAAAGGAGCAGGAGAAAGGAACGGGCTCATGGGAGTAAAATGGACAAAACAGCAGCAACAGGTCATTGATCTTCGGGACCGCAATATTCTTGTGTCTGCAGCAGCAGGTTCGGGAAAGACAGCAGTGTTGGTAGAGCGTATTATTACAATGCTGACTGATGAGGAACACCCGGTCAATGTGGACGAACTTCTGATTGTAACATTTACAGAAGCAGCGGCAGGTGAGATGAAAGAACGAATCCGGGGTGCCATTGAAAAGGCATTAGAAGAGAATCCGGAAAATGAACATCTGAAAAGACAGGCGACTTTGATCCACAATGCGCAGATTACAACAATTCACAGTTTCTGTCTTTCCGTAATCCGTGATCATTTTCATGTAATCGACATTGATCCAGGTTTCCGTACTGCAGAAGAAGGAGAACTGAAACTTTTGCGGCATGATGTATTAGATGAACTGCTGGAAGAAAAGTACGCGCAAAAAGAAGAGCGGTTCTTGCGGTTTTCTAATGCCTATGGTGGAAGAAGAAATGATAAAAAGCTAGAAGAAATGATTGAAAAGGCTTACGATTACAGTCGGAGCTATCCAGACGGAGAGGGCTGGCTTGATTCTTGTGTTGATGCATATAGAGTCGACTGTGCAGAAGATCTGGAAAAAAGTGATTATGGAAACAAAATTGTAACCTGGGCGAAAGCCTACCTGGAAGAAGCAAAACTATTGAATGAACAGGCAACGCAAATTAGTCTGGAAATAGATGGCCCGGCTGTGTATGAAGAGGCTTTGAAGCTAGATGCTCAGACAATAAGAGAGCTCTTAAGTGCAAAAAATTATAATGAGCTGTCTGGGCGCATCCAGAATGTAGAGTGGAGCAGGTTTGCATCATGCAGAGATAAGACTGTATCGAAAGAAAAAATAGAAGCAGTTAAGGATCTTCGTGAGCAGGTGAAGGGAATTGTCAGTGGTCTGAAGAAAGATTATTTTTATCAGAAACCGGAAGAAATGGCAGCAGATATGCAGATATGTCTTCCTTATATGGAAGAATTGGTGGGCCTGGTAAAATGTTTTTCGCAAAGATTTGACGCAAAGAAGCGCCAGGAAAATGTTATTGATTTTTCAGATATGGAGCAGTTTGCACTTCAGATCCTGGCAAAAAAAACAGAAGAAGGGTTTGAACCTTCTGAGGTTGCAAAGGAATATCAGGATCAGTTCCGGGAGATTATGATTGACGAATATCAAGATAGTAATCTGATCCAGGAGACAATTCTGACCAGTATTTCCGGTGTTTCGAAAGGAAAATATAATATTTTTATGGTGGGAGATGTCAAGCAGAGTATTTATAGCTTCCGGCTGTCCAGACCAGAGCTTTTTATGGAAAAATTTGACACGTATGATTTGGAAAAAGGACCAAAACAAAGGATTGATCTTCATAAAAACTTCCGGAGTCGAAAAGAAGTACTGGACAGTGTGAATTACATTTTTCGGCAGATTATGATGCGAAATCTTGGAGAAATTGATTACGATGACAAGGCGGCATTGTATGTGGGTGCAGAATATCCTGAAAATCCGGGGTGTGAAACAGAAGTACTTGTATTAAATACAGAATTGAAAAAATATGACCGTTCCATAAAAGCCTCCAAACAGGAGATGGAAGCCCGGATGATCGCAAGCCGGATCCGCAAGCTGATTGCAGAGCAGAAGGTTCTGGATAAGAAGACAGGAAAGCTGCGTCCGGCAAGATATTCCGATATTGTCATTCTTACAAGAAGTGTGAAAGGGATTGCTGACATATTCGTACAGGAACTGAATCGGGAAGGGATTCCGGCATTTTCAGGTACAAAAGAAGGCTATTTTGCAACGCAGGAAATCGGTGTGCTTCTGGATTATCTGAGAGTGCTGGATAATCGGAAACAGGATATTCCACTGGCGGCGGTTCTTATGTCGGCATTTTGTGGACTGAACGAACAAGAAATGGCAGTGATCCGAAGTTCTGAAGCTTTTGAAATTCCATTTTACCAGGCGGTAGAAAATTATCTGGAAAACGGAGAAAATACGGTAATATGTGAGAAACTCAAACATTGCTATGGAAAAATGAATGATTTCCGCGAAATTGTTCCGTATACACCAATCCATGAACTTCTACGGAGTATTCTGACACAAACCGGGTATGGTCAGTTTATTTCGGCAATGCCGGGAGGCGCGCAGCGTGCGGCAAATGTAGAAATGCTGATTACAAAAGCGCAGGCATTTCAGTCTTCCAGCTATAAAGGACTCTTTCATTTTGTGCGTTATATTGAGCAGCTTCAGAAATTTGAAGTGGATTATGGTGAGGCAAGTCTGGAAGATGAGCAGTCAGACACAGTCCGTGTCATGACAATCCATAAAAGTAAAGGACTGGAGTTTCCAATCGTGTTTGTAGCAGGAACTGGTAAAAAATTCAATGTGACGGATCTTGCCGGACAGGTGATCATTCATGCCAGACTGGGAGTCGGTATGGACGTGGTAGATTTAGATAGAAGAACGAAAATTCCAAGTCTGGTAAAAAAAGTGATTCAAAAAGAAGCGAAGCTTGATAATTTAGGAGAAGAACTTCGTGTGCTTTATGTTGCACTGACAAGAGCAAAGGAAAAGCTGATTATTACAGGAACCTGTGATAATCTAGAGACAAAAATGGCAAAGACACTGACCTTTGCACAGAGAAGTAGTGCTATTCAATATCTGGACTGGATCATACCGGCACTTGCATATATACCAGAAGAGATACCAGTCACTTTCGAAGAAGTGTTGCTAGAAGAGATTGTCCGTGATGAGGTGGAGACGGAAGTATCCGGAAAAATACAGGAAGAAATATTACGAAGATGGGACACTTCAGCAGAATATGATGCAAATGTAAGACAGACATTAGAAGAACAGTTCGCATATCAGTATCCTTATACAAAGAGTCATGCCAGAAAGATGAAATTTACAGTATCCGAGCTAAAAAAAATGTCTTATCAGGCAGAACTTGACGATGAGGAAAATGCTTTGGGAGAAGTAGTTTTTGAAGAACCGGAAGTTGTACCGCTTCTTCCTAAATTTATGACAGAAGAAGAAACGTTGACCGGAGCTCCGCGAGGAACTGCTTATCACCGCGTCATGGAACTTCTCGATTTTGAAAAAATGTATGATAGGCAGACGCTGGAGACAGAGATAAACACATTTGTAGAACAAGGGCGAATGACGCGAGAAATGGCAGATTCCGTCCGGACAGCCGATGTGTTGGGATTTCTTGATAGCTCTGTGGGAAAACGAATGAGAACAAGTGCAGATTGTGGAAAACTGTGGAAAGAACAGCCGTTTGTACTTGGAATACCAGAGCAGGAATTATATAAAGATGAGCCAGAAGGTGACTTTGCTCTTGTACAGGGAATCATAGATGTGTACTTTGAGGAAGAAGACGGACTGGTCGTACTGGATTACAAGACAGACAAAGTATATAAGATAGAAGAACTGGTGGAAAAATACCATGCCCAGCTAGATTACTATAGCAGGGCACTGGAACAGATTACCGGGAAGAAAGTGAAAGAAAAGGTGCTGTACTCTTTTACTTTGGGCGAAGCCTGCAGTTTACCTTAACATAACAAATATTGATTACTAAAAAGAACGCATCAAGTGCATATTCTAAGCGCCCCACACAGGGAATTACGATGAACCTCTAAAAACAAACATCATATTCGGCAGAGGCCTCAATGATGTTAAGAGTTTCATCTCCATTGTGTGGAAGTCGCGTAGAATATGCACTTGATGCTGTTTTTATTGAAAATACCTGTTAAGACAAACTGCAGGTTGTTCCATTTTTGCAACTGTTTTCTCTTGACTTATAATATTATATGCCATATAATATACAAAAGCATATATTATACAGCGTATAATATGTGAAACAAAATAATATAGCGAATCTGTAAAGATAATTGCATGACAATTTTGGGTTAAATCCAGATTTTGCAGAAAGGGTGTGGTGAAATGGTCTTTAATACAGGTGCAGCTCTTTTGGATGCGATTGTTCTGGCAGTTGTGTCACGGACAGAGGAAGGCACTTATGGTTATAAGATTACACAGGATGTGCGTGAGACGATAGAAGTGTCTGAATCAACCCTCTATCCAGTTCTTCGAAGACTCCAAAAAGATGGGTGTCTTGAAGTGTACGACAGACAGTATGATGGGCGCAATCGAAGATATTATAAGGTGACTTTGGCAGGAAGGGAAAAGCTTGATATGTATCGGACAGAATGGACACAATATATGAACAAGATCAATCAGTTATTTGCAGGGGGTGAGAAGTAATGAACCGAATTGAATATATGACAAAACTAGCATCGCTTTTACAGGACATCCCTGAAGTAGAACGAAGAGATGCTATGAAGTATTATAACGATTATTTTGATGAGGCCGGCGAAGAGAATGAAGAACAGGTTATCCGGGAATTTGGCGCTCCAGAGGAAGTGGCAGAGAATATAAAAGCAGATTTAAAAGGCAAGACGGAAAATACAACGCATGGTCAGCAGGAAGAATATCAGTCAGCAGGACAGCAATATCAGATGAATCATCAGGAGAATAAGCAGTCATCGGAATATCAGTATGGGACATCAGATGATCAGAAAAAGAAAAATGCCCGTATTGGAAAAATTGTTTTAATTGTGGCTCTTGCGATAATTATAGGACCGGTCTTGATTCCAATTATCGGAGGTATTCTGGCTGCAGGACTGGCAATGGTGTTAACTATCATTGTTGGAGTATTTGCATTGGTTATTGCCGGGGCTGCCATTGCAATTGTAGGAATTTCGCTGGTAATATCCGGTTCCGTTATACTTCTGCCACAGACAGCCGCAGGATTGGCATTGATTGGCAGCGGTCTGATCATAATGGTTCTTGGTGTGGTTGCAACAGTAGGATTTGGAAAACTCTGTGAAGTAGTACTCCGTGGACTGGCAAAGGGAATGAAGTACCTCTGGGGAAAGATTTCTCATAGAAAGGTGGTAGCGTGAAGATGAAAAAAGGATGGAAAATATTCTGGCTGACCTGTGGTATTACGTTGGTAGTCGGTATTGCACTTTTAGGCATTGGACTGGGAATGGGCGCAACGATGGAAATATTGAAAGAACGTGCTCCAATAAAAGAGACTTATAGTCCGAATATTCAGGAAAGCTATCAGGGCATCCGAGAATTGGATCTTGACATAGCAACAGGCGAGATAAAAATATTAAAAGCACCAAAAGAACAGCAGGAGATTACTGTAGAAACACAAAAAATATCCAAAAGTCTTAAGTTTAAGTGTTATGAAGAAGAGGGAGTATTAAATATTACAACAAATAAAAAAGTCTGGAACTGGATTTACGCGCGAAATCATGCACAAGATGCAAAAATATATATTTATATTCCAGAAGGCTATAAGCTGGAAGAAGTAGAGATGAATCTGAGTGCAGGCAGCATTTATATAGAAGATATCCATACAGAAGATTTAGATATAGATGTAGATGCCGGTGAGGTTCAAGTGGAGTCTTTTCTGACAAATGATCTGACAATGAATTGTGATATGGGGCTGATCGAAGCGCTCGGAAAGACGCTGGGAGATGCAGATCTTGAAAGTGGCGTCGGAGAGATTAACTTTACTGCCATCGGTAATGAGACAGATTATAATTATGATCTGAATTGTGACATAGGAAGTATTGTGTGTGGTGAAAGAGAATTTACGGAGATTGGAAGTGAATATCAGATTGAAAATCAGTCCGATAAGACCATGTCAATCGAATGTGGAGTTGGAGAGGTAAATGTTCAATTTCAGGCAGAACAATAATAGGTAATGTAAAAAAATAAGCCGAAGGTAAATGTTTTGGCGAATAAGAAATACAGATGTGTTAACAATACTGGTGTAGAAAAATATGTTTCGGCCATATGAAGGAAAGGAGTTTGCCATGGCAAAAAAGAAGGATACACCAGTTCGTCTGGATCAGCTTACAGAAGAAGAGAAGATGAAATATGAGATAGCCGATGAGTTAGGACTTTTAGATAGGGTTATGAAAGACGGATGGAAATCGTTGTCATCAAAAGAAACCGGGAGAATTGGTGGAATACTTGCCAGAAAAAGGAAAAATCGAAGTAAGAAGTAACAAAAATATTACAAAAAATATTACGAATATTAACAAATGTGAACATTTTACAAGAAACCTTGAAAAACATAGAATCGTTTGCTATAATCGAACAGCTACAAGATGTTGACAAATATGAGTGAGATTATGAGCAAAAAGATAAGTGTTTTAGATATATCCATTGATAATTTTACAGCAAAAGAAGCTATGCAGGAAGCGCTTGCTTATATGGAATCGGATTTGGTGAGTGTAATCGAACTTGTGACGATAGAAAGTCTTATGGAACTGGGAACAGAGGCTGAGTTAAAAGAAGAGATCGAGAATTTCGACCTTATACTGGCTGGTAACAAGACAATTCTGGAAGCAGCAGAGATTACAGATCACAAGTGTCTGCGAGAGACGGAAGACAAAACATTTTTAAAGATGTTTTTAAGATATCTGGCGAGAAAGCATAAGCGGGTATATCTTTTGGTGGAATCGGAAGAAGAAGGACAGAAGATGTTCGGACATTTTGAAGAGTATTACAGAGGAACTCAGATTGTAGGTATGGCGAAGGTATCTGCAAAGAATCGGGCAGATGATATGCTGATCAATGCGATTAATGGCGAGGAAGTAGATTGTGTCTTGTCGGCACTTTCTTCACCGCTGCAGGAAGAACTGATTTCCAAGAATCGTAATGTGATGAATGCAAGAGTATGGCTTGGACTTGGAAAAGATGGAATTCCAGTGTCAGCGAAAGGCATTGGTGGGGGCAGAATCGGTCAGTTTTTTATGAAACAGATTTTTAAGAAGGAAATTGAAAAGAGTAAAAAAAGAGGAAACTAACAAAAAAACTGTAGTTTTCTCTTTATTTTTTTGTTAAAATATATTAATATAGAATTTGGGAATATGCTCTTTTACTAAAAAACAGGGCACTTTGTTGTGAAAAATGCATATTGATATGAGTGGAGGAGATGGATATGATATCTAATCAGATACTTCAAAACACAATTGAAGGATTGAAAGGAATTACAAGAATTGATTTCTGTGTGATGGACACAGATGGAAAACCGCTTGCAAGTACGATGACAGAACAGGAGAATTATGAAGAAGAAGTGCTGGCCTTTGTGGATTCTCCGGCGGATAGCCAGGTTGTGCGTGGATATCAGTTTTTTAAGATCTTTGAAGAACATCAGTTGGAATATGTGCTGTTGGCGAATGGTGGTAGCGATGATGTGTACATGGTTGGAAAGATTGCAGCATTTCAGATCCAGAATCTGTTAGTTGCATATAAGGAGCGTTTTGACAAGGATAATTTCATTAAGAATCTGCTTTTGGATAACCTGCTTCTTGTAGATATCTACAATCGTGCCAAAAAATTACATATTGACACAGAAGTGCGTCGTGTTGTATTTATAATTGAGACGGATCATGAAAAGGACAGCAATGCTCTTGATAACGTACGTAATCTTCTGGGAAACAAATCAAAAGATTTTGTGACAGCAGTAGATGAGAAGAATATTATCATTGTGAAGGAACTTGAGCTTGAAGACGGGCACAAGGAACTTGAAAAGATGGCGAACGGTTATCTGACACTGTTGAAAGATAATGGGGAAGAAGACGCCCTGATCGCATATGGTACCGTCGTACATGATATCAAAGAGGTATCTAAGTCTTATAAAGAGGCGAAACTGGCGCTTGATGTAGGTAAGATATTCTTCAGTGAGAGAAATGTTATTGCTTACAGTGCGCTTGGAATCGGAAGATTGATTTATCAGTTGCCGATTCCACTCTGTAAGATGTTCATCCGTGAGATTTTTGAGGGGAAATCGCCAGATGACTTCGACGAAGAGACATTAGCAACTATTAATAAGTTCTTTGAGAACAACCTGAATGTATCAGAAACATCCAGACAACTGTATATTCATCGTAATACGCTTGTATACAGACTGGATAAACTTCAGAAGAGCACAGGACTTGATCTTCGTGTGTTTGAGGATGCCATTACTTTTAAAATCGCTCTTATGGTAGTGAAATATATGAAGTATATGGAATCGATGGAGTATTAAATAATTAGGAGGAAACTATGATCGAATTAAAGGACGTAACCAAAGAGTACTCGAAGGGAATCTCTGCGCTAAATGGTATCAACCTTAAGATCGAGCAGGGCGAATTCGTATTTATCGTAGGTGACAGTGGATCAGGTAAGTCAACACTTATCAAATTGATCATGAAGGAGCTGGAGCCTACATCAGGTACTATTGTTGTGAACGGACATAATCTGGGCCGCATGCGCCATAGAAAAGTTCCGATGTACCGAAGAAATATTGGAGTAGTGTTCCAGGATTTCAGACTTTTAAAGGATCGTAATATCTATGAGAATATTGCTTTTGCACAGAGAGTTACAGAGACCTCTGCAAGAGTGATCAAGAAAAAAGTACCGGCAGCATTGTCACTGGTGGGACTTGCACAGAAGTACAAAGCATTTCCAAAGGAGTTATCCGGTGGAGAGCAGCAAAGAGTAGCGATTGCAAGAGCAATCGTGAATGAACCGGCGATTCTTCTCGCTGACGAGCCTACAGGAAATCTGGACCCGACAAATTCATGGGAGATCATGAAGCTTTTGGAGGAGGCGAATGACAGAGGAACTACCGTTTTGGTCGTAACTCATAATCAGGAAATTGTAAACGAGATGAAGAAGCGAGTTGTTACGATGAAAAAGGGAGTCATTGTAAGCGACGAGAAAAAAGGTGGGTATAATAATGAAAATTAGTACTTTTGGATATTCTATGAAGCAGGGTGTCAAGAACATAGGGAGAAATAAGATGTTTTCCATTGCATCTATTGCGACTATGTCAGCTTGTATTTTCCTGTTTGGCCTGTTTTATTCTATTGTTATGAATTTTAATTATATCGTACAGAAGGCAGAAGAGGGAGTTGCCATTACGGTATTTTTTGATGAAGAAGCAACACAGGAACAAAAAGATAACATTGGAGCTCAGCTTAAGAATGAAGACGGAGTATTAAGCGTCACTTATGTGAGTGGTGATGAAGCATGGGCAAAGTTCCAGAAGCAATATTTCCAGGGATCAGAAGAAGCAGCAGAAGGATTTAAAGATGATAATCCGCTTGCAAATTCTGATAACTATGAAGTATATATGTCTGATGTTTCCAAACAGAAAGATGTAGTAAGTTTTGCAGAAAGCCTGGATGGAGTCCGTAAAGTCAATAAATCAGATGTCGTTGCGAAGACGCTGACCAGTGTAAATAAACTGGTAGGTTATGTATCAGTTGCCATTATTGGAATTCTGTTAGCGGTATCTATTTTCCTGATCAGTAATACAGTTACCATGGGTATTACTGTCAGAAGAGAAGAGATAGCTATTATGAAATATATCGGAGCAAAGGATGGATTTGTCCGAGCACCGTTCGTGTTTGAAGGATTGCTCATCGGAGCAATCGGAGCTGTGATTCCACTTGGAATTCTGTACTTAGTATATGAGAAGGCAATTCACTATATTCTTGAGAGGTTCCATCTTCTTCAGAATATCATTAATTTCCTTCCGGTCACACAAGTATATAGAACACTTTTGCCAGTAGGAATTCTTTTGGGAGTGGGAATCGGTTTTGTAGGAAGTTTCTTTACAATCAGAAAACATCTGAAAGTATAATAACATACGTACTGAATTGATAAGGGGGTACATATGATAAAGGGGAAGAAAATTATCAGTGCTTTACTGATCGGTACATTATGCCTGGGAATGTCGACACAAGTAAGAGCTGCCGAGATTGATGACACGAAGCAAAAGGCTGAAGAACTTCAAAAACAGAAGGAAGCGGCAGAATCGGAACAGAAGTCACTGGAAACGCAGCTTATGGCAATTGTTTCGGAGATGGAAGATACGAAAGATCAGATTTCTCAGAAGGAAGAAGAGCTGGGGCAGAAAGAAGAGGAGCTTTTTGAGGCTCAGGCTCAGGAAAATGATCAATATGAGAGTATGAAAAAGCGTATCAAATACATGTATGAGAATGGAAATACAAAATTTGTTGATATTTTATGTCAATCAAAAGATATTGGCGAATTTTTGAATAATGCAGAATACATTTCCACTATATCATCATATGACAGAGAACAATTGGTGGCATATCAGCAGATTCGCAAGAAAGTTCAGGAACAGCAGGCTGCACTGGAAGAGGAGTATGCAAAACTTGAAGACTTGCAGAATGATCTGATTGCAAAACAAACGAATGTCGAGAGCTTGAAAGCCAGCAAGGAAAGCGAGATTTCAAGTATCAGCGGAGAGCTGGAGCAGACGAACCAAAAGCTTGCAGAACTTCAGGCGGCCGCAGAAGAGGCAGCAAGAAAACAGAAAGAAAAAGAAGCCGCAGCTGCAGCAGCAAAGAAAAACAATAATAGTGGGAGTGCGGGAGGAGCTGTAGTTAGTGGAAATGGAATGTTTACGCATCCTTGTCCGGGATATAGTCGTATTTCCAGCACATTTGGATATCGTAATGCGCCACTTGCCGGAGCCAGTACAAATCACAAAGGAGTTGATTTTGCAGCATCAACTGGAACACCGATTTATGCGGCAGCAGCCGGAACTGTAACTTCAGCAGGTTATAGTGGTAAGGCCGGAAATTTGATTATTATTAACCATGGAAATGGACTTCTGACTTATTATATGCACTGCAATACAATTTTTGTGTCAGCAGGACAGAAGGTCAGTAAAGGACAGAATATTGGGCAAGTAGGAACAACAGGAAACTCTACGGGACCGCATTTGCATTTTCAGGTGATGAACAATGGAACACCGGTAAATCCGATGAATTACTTGTAGAAAAATAAGCCTCTGGCAGGATTGCAGAGGCGTTCTTGAATCAAATTGAATTTAAGACAGACGGGACTAAAAATATGAAAAATAAAAAAGGATTTTTACAGGGGGCGCTTTGTGGCGCCCTTGCCATGTTATTGGCAGCAGGACTGGTATCATGTGGATTAAAAGCAAAAAACAGCAACAGTGGAGAGAAAGATACAACAGAAGCAATCAGTTCAGAGACCGATAAAAAGCTGGAAAAACTGGAATCTTTGATCAACCAGTATTATCTGAAAGATGTAGATCAAGATGAACTTCAGCAGGGAATTTACGAAGGATACATTGCCGGATTGAATGATCCGTATTCTGTATATTATGATGAAGAAGCTACGAAGAGTTTTCAGGAATCTACAGATGGAGAATATGACGGTATTGGTGCGGTGATGTCGCAGAATAAGGAGACTGGAATCATTACCATCAGCCAGGTATATGAAGGTTCACCTGCAGAACAGGCTGGAATGAAGGATAATGATATTCTCTATAAAGTAGAAGATGAGGAAGTGACAGGAAAAGATCTGACAGAAGTCGTCAGTAAGATTAAAGGAGAAAAGGGAACGGATGTTAATTTGACAGTTCTCAGAGGTGATGACAGAGAAGAGGTTACAGTAACGGCAACCCGTGATACGATTGAGTATCCTACAGTAAGCTCTAAGATGCTGGATAATGGAATTGGGTATCTTAGAATTACAGAATTTGATTCCGTGACATATGACCAATATATGAATGCCTATAATGACCTGAAAAGCCAGGGAATGAAAGGAATGGTCGTAGATTTGAGAAGTAATCCAGGCGGAAGTCTGAGTATTGTGTGTAAAATATTAGATGAGATTCTTCCAGAAGGAAAGATTGTATATACTCAAGACAAAAACGGAAAAGAAGAAGACTTCACATCAGATGAAGAGCATCAAATCGATATTCCAATGACTGTTCTTGTAAATCAATATAGCGCCAGTGCTTCTGAGATTTTTTCAGGTGCGATCCAGGATTATGATCTGGGTGCAATTGTGGGAACGCAAACTTATGGAAAAGGTGTTGTACAGCAGATCTTTGATTTGAAAGACGGAACTTGTGTGAAACTTACAATTGCCAAATACTTTACGGCAAAAGGTCAGGATATTGATGGAAAAGGAATTACACCGGATGTAGCAATTGATTATCAGGCAGATGAAAACAATCCGGAAGCAGATAATCAGTTGAATAAAGCAATTGAAACCCTACAGGGAGAGATGCAGTAAGCAGCTCAATTGGGGACACCGTTAATCGCAGATGGGGACGTAGCAAACTTTTAAAATGCTACGTCCCCAATTAAGTTAAAACTGTGAAAATTTTGATCCCATCCACGGCCGGATTCCGGCAATCATTTTTTCGTCAGGCTCAATCAGAATATTATACATCTGCTGATTTAGAAAAATAATGATGGAATAAATTGCCGCATTTCCCTCTCCGGAAGTATAATCACAGGTTTTTACTGGCTTAAAAGAAGCAAGCTTACTGGATCCTTTTGGAGCGATCATCTCAGCTTCTTTGATATCAAAAGAGCAGAGTTCTTTTCTTTTTGACTTGCTGTAAATTGCGGTGATGTCCAGTTCATGGTTGACCAGTGAATACTCATACTCAACACTAAGATTTGGAAAAATGTAAAAATAAGCAGTGACACCAAGTACTACAGCGATGATAATAGACAGAAATCCTAGAAACAGAGCACCGATCGTTAAAAATAAAATTATGAAAACTACAACGATGATGCGAATAACTAACGGATTTCCTTTTTGTTTTTTTGTTATAAGTTGTTCATGAAAATTATCATTCATGTGAAACATTCCTTTCTGATTGTAAGTAATTCAGTATCATAATCGCAATTTTAAAGGTCATAGCGTCCTCGAACTGACGAAGGTCGAGACCTGTTCTTTTTTCGACTTGTTCCAGTCGGTAAATAAGTGTATTGCGATGCATATGAAGCTGTCGTGCAGTTTCTGCAATGTTCAGGTTGTTCTGGAAGAATTTGTCGATGGCAGCTAAAGTGTCCTTATCTAAATGTTCGGAAGTTATATCACCGAATATCTCAAAAAGAAAATCTTCGCAAAGTTTTTCGGGCAACTCGTGAATCAATCGTCCAATCCCTAACTTGTTAAAAGGAAATATAGATTGTTCTGAATAAAAAAGTTTACCAACTCGCAATGCAAGCGCAGTCTGTTTATAAGCAGAAGGAAGGGCGTGCAGATCGGGAATAAGATCGCTGTAGGCAATCTGTACATGAGTCAGCGCTTCCATACTCAGAGTATCGATCATGGTATGTGCCAGATTGTGAATATCTTCGGATGTGCAGCCATCTTTTACCGGATAAAGCATTGCAAGTTGAAATTCATTTACAGGAACGAGATATATTTTTTCTTGAAATGGAAACAACTGTTTCAATACCTCTGTAACTGTTTCGTCCATTTTTTTTGAGGATTCGAGCAAAAAAAGATAACGAGGTTTTACGGCACGAATATGTAATCTGGCGGCACGTTCACTAATCTCGCAATCCTGTGCAGTACCTGTCATGAGATTTAACAAAAAATAATTCTTGTTATACTTCTCTTTATAAGCAGCACAAAGAGAACGAATCTGCCGGATTGACTCGTCTATCTTCTCTTTGGAAGCTTCCGGTTGTATGTGAATATCCAAAGCGATGCCGGTTGCTCGTGTGAGTTCTTCTAATGCTTTGGAAAGTTCCTGAGATTGCTCCATAAAAATAACCCTCTTTTGCATAAATTAGAAAGAGCTGCACCTTCGTACAGCTCTTTCATTGTATCTTCCATAACAGTAGAACCGTTATTGTTATTTTATACGATTAGTTTGAAATCGTCAACTCTGTCTCTTTGTCGAAGATATGGATCTTGCTCATGTCAAATGTGAAGGAAGCTTTATCTCCGCTTCTGAGCTCTGTTCCGGAACCAACTCTTGCAGTTACCTGAGTTCCTGCAACATCGAAGTATAAGAATACTTCAGCTCCAAGAAGCTCATATACGTTAATTGTAGAGTGAACAGTACCTGCATTCTCACCTGTAAATGTAGCTGCAACATGTACATCCTCTGGACGGATTCCGAGGATAACTGTCTTTCCGGCATATCCTTTATCGATGAGAGCCTGTTTTTTATCAGCTGGCACTGGAAGCTCATGTCCACCAACAGAAAGTGTAACATCAGATCCGTTAACTTTAACTTCAGCATCTAAGAAGTTCATCTGAGGTGATCCGATGAATCCAGCTACGAACAGGTTGCATGGTTTTGTATAGAGGTTCTGAGGTGTATCTACCTGCTGAACAACTCCATCTTTCATAACAACAATTCTTGTACCAAGAGTCATAGCCTCTGTCTGGTCATGTGTTACATAGATGATTGTAGCACCTAAATTCTCATGCAGTTTTGCAATCTCAATACGCATCTGAACACGAAGTTTTGCATCCAGGTTTGAAAGAGGCTCGTCCATAAGGAATACCTTTGGTTTACGAACGATTGCACGTCCCATAGCAACACGCTGTCTCTGTCCACCGGAAAGAGCTTTTGGCTTACGGTCAAGAAGTTTCTCAAGGTCGAGGATTCTTGCTGCCTCGCGAACTTTTTTGTCGATTTCGTCTTTTGGTACTTTACGAAGTTTCAGTCCGAATGCCATGTTGTCATATACTGTCATATGTGGATAAAGAGCGTAGTTCTGGAATACCATAGCGATATCTCTGTCTTTTGGCTCTACATTATTCATTACTTTTCCGTCAATCTTCAGTGTACCGCCGGAAATATCCTCAAGACCTGCGATCATACGAAGTGTTGTTGATTTTCCACATCCGGAAGGTCCAACGAAGATGATGAACTCTTTGTCAGCGATTTCAAGATTGAAGTCTTTAACTGCCTGGAATCCATTAGAATATACTTTCTGGATTCCCTCTAATGATAAACTTGCCATTTTGTGTAATCCTCCTTAAAGAAAATAAATAGTTCTCTTGTAATCTGATATCAGTATAGAACAAACGGGAGGGAGGTACAATGTAAGCAGTGACTAAAAAATTGGTGAAATGATGTACATTTTGACTAGTTGAATCTGATATTTTGTTTTATAAAGATTATTTGATAAAATATTAGATTAACTGATTAACTGTTTAAAATGCAAAGAGGGATTGATTTCTTGTCAAGTGAGCTACTAGTGTGGTAAAATAAATTAAATATGTAATTTCTAACAAAAGTAATAAAGATAGAAGCAGGAGGATGAGATTGTGATTAATCAGTTAATTGCGAATATTAAGAAGACGGGCGCGCCGATCGTGGTTGGTCTGGATCCAATGTTAAAATATATTCCGGAGCATATCCAGAAGAAGGCGTTTGCTGAGTTTGGTGAGACACTTGAGGGAGCTGCAGAGGCTATATGGCAGTTCAATAAGGAAATTGTGGACAAGACTTATGATCTGATTCCAGCTGTGAAACCTCAGATTGCTATGTATGAGCAGTTCGGTATTCCGGGACTTGTTGCATTTAAGAAAACAGTAGATTACTGTAAATCAAAAGGATTGGTTGTAATCGGAGATATCAAACGTGGAGATATCGGATCAACCTCTTCTGCTTATGCGGTTGGACATATTGGTAAGGTGCAGGTAGGAAGCAAGACTTACGCACCATTTGATGAGGACTTTGTGACAGTCAATCCATATCTTGGATCTGACGGCGTGAATCCGTTTATAGATGTATGCAAAGAGGAAAAGAAAGGTCTTTTTATCCTTGTTAAGACTTCTAACCCGTCAAGTGGAGAGTTCCAGGATCAGATGATCGACGGACGTCCGCTCTATGAGTTGGTCGGTGAAAAAGTTGCACAGTGGGGAGAAGACTGCATGGGTGACGAGTACAGCTACATTGGAGCAGTTGTCGGAGCTACTTATCCGGAGATGGGAAAAGTACTTCGTAAAGTGATGCCGAAATCTTACATCCTTGTGCCGGGATATGGTGCGCAGGGAGGAAAAGGAAAAGACCTGGTACATTTCTTTAATGAAGATGGACTTGGAGCAATTGTAAACTCTTCTCGTGGAATCATTGCGGCATACAAGCAGGAAAAATACGCAAACTATGGTGAAGAAGCATTTGCAGATGCATCCAGAGCAGCAGTAGAGGACATGGTTGCTGATATTAGAGGCGCATTGGAGGCAAGATAAGATGGCGGATAAGAAAAAAGAACAGGCAATGGTTGTTTCTCAGGAGCAGATCGCTGATGGGATTTTCAGTATGTGGATTCATACAGAGGCAGCGCAGAGCGCCAGACCTGGACAGTTTATTTCTATGTATACAAAGGATGCAACAAAGTTATTGCCTCGTCCGATCAGTATCTGTGAGATTAACAAAGAAGACAGTCGCCTTCGTGTTGTATACAGAGTGACTGGAGAGAATACAGGAACAGAAGAATTTTCAAAGTTAAAAACAGGAGATGCAATCCCGATCATCGGACCTCTTGGAAATGGATTCCCGTTTGAAGCGGCTGAAGGAAAGAAAGTATTTCTTATGGGTGGAGGAATTGGTGTACCACCGATTCTGGAACTTGCAAAACAGATGAAATGCGACAAAAAACAGATTGTCGTAGGCTATCGTGATGCACAGACATTTTTAAAGGAAGAGTTCGAGCAGAACGGTGAGTTATACATTTCCACAGAGAATGGAAGTGTCGGAACAACGGGAAATGTTATGGACGCAATCCGTGAAAATGGACTGGAAGCGGATATGATCTATGCCTGTGGACCGACTCCTATGCTTCGTGCGATCAAGCAGTATGCCGAGGAACATAAGATTGTATGCTATATATCTCTGGAAGAGCGTATGGCATGTGGAATTGGTGCCTGTCTTGGTTGTGTGTGCAAGACAAAAGAGAAAGATGCCCACAGCAATGTGTGCAACAAGCGAATCTGTAAAGATGGTCCGGTATTCCTTGCTACGGAGGTGGAAATCTAATGAATATGAATGTAAACATCGCCGGAGTAGAATGGAAGAACCCGGTTACAGTAGCATCTGGAACATTTGGTTCCGGAGAAGAATTTTCTGAATTTGTGGATCTGAATAAACTGGGAGCTATCACGACAAAAGGTGTAGCTGATGTGCCATGGGCTGGTAATCCGACCCCGCGTGTGGCAGAAGTTTACGGCGGTATGATGAATGCAATCGGACTTCAGAATCCTGGAATTGATCTGTTCTGCGAAAGAGATATTCCTTATCTTCAGAAGTATGACACGAAGATTATTGTAAATGTATGCGGTCATGCACCGGAAGAATATTTCAGAGTTGTAGAACGTCTGGCAGATGAGCCGATTGATATGATGGAAATCAATATTTCATGTCCAAATGTTAACGCCGGATTTCTGGCATTTGGGCAGGATGCAAAGAATGTAGAGAAGCTTACCGCAGATATTAAGAAAATCGCAAAACAGCCGATCATTATGAAACTGACACCGAACGTAACAGATATTACTGAGATAGCAAAAGCGGCAGAAGCGGGTGGAGCAGATGCAATTTCTTTAATTAATACATTGACAGGTATGAAGATTGACATCAACCGCAAGACATTTGCGCTGGCAAATAAGACAGGAGGAGTGTCAGGTCCAATCGTGAAACCGGTAGCTGTGCGCATGGTATATCAGGCAGCACATGCAGTCAATATTCCAATCATCGGAATGGGCGGAATCGCAAGTGCAGAAGATGCAATTGAGTTTATTTTAGCAGGAGCGAGCGCAGTATCTGTCGGAACAGCAAACTTCCATAATCCTGCAGTGACTATGGAAGTCATTGACGGAATCGAAGCTTATATGAAGAAAAACGGCTTTGAGAACGTGGCTGATATGGTTGGCATTGTGGAGTAGTATAAAAACGGTATAAAAATAGTGTTAAAATGCCACTGAGATTGCAGAATGTAATTTTCAGTGGCATTTTGTATGAAAGGCAAAAGAAATGTTAAATGTATTTTTAGTTGGTATTGGTGGTATGGTTGGGTCTATGCTCCGTTATGGAGTGAGCATGCTTCCGATGGAGTGTGGTGATGGATTCCCGATAAAAACATTGCTTACTAATATTGTGGGCTGTTTCTTGATTGGAATTATTGTGATGCTAAGTGGAAAATACAGTAAACTTTCTCCGGAGATGACATTGATGTTAAAAACTGGTGTGTGTGGAGGCTTTACTACATTTTCTACATTTGCATTAGAGTCCGTGACGTTGATTCAAAAAGGTGATATTCTTAGTGGACTACTGTATATTGTGTTTAGTGTGGCAGGAGGCATGTTGGCAGTAGTGCTTACGCAGTTTTTGTAGAGAAGAATCGATAAGTTTTTGGAACAGTTACAGTTTGAAAATGTCTACAGTGTATGGTAAGATAGAAAGAAATAAAAGAACGTATCAGGTATATGCACCTGTAGAATATGGAGGAAGAATAACAATGGAAGCTTACAAACAGGAATTTATTGACTTTATGGTAGAGAGCGATGTGCTCAAATTTGGAGAATTCACATTAAAGAGTGGAAGAAAGTCCCCATTCTTCATGAATGCGGGAGCATATGTGACTGGTTCACAGCTTAAGAAGCTTGGAGAGTATTATGCAAAAGCAATTCATGAGACATATGGAGATGACTTTGATGTACTGTTCGGACCTGCATACAAGGGAATACCGCTTGGAGTTGTAACAGCAATCGCTTACAGTGAATTATATGGAAAAGAGGTTCGTTATTGTTCTGATCGTAAGGAAGAGAAAGATCACGGTGCAGATAAGGGAAGCTTTCTTGGAAGCAAGTTAAAAGATGGTGACCGTGTGATTATGATCGAGGACGTAACAACTTCCGGAAAATCTATGGAAGAGACTGTTCCGAAGGTAAAGGGAGCTGCTGATGTTACAATTGTAGGACTTATGGTATCTTTGAACCGTATGGAAGTTGGAAAAGGCGGAGAAAAATGTGCCCTTGATGAGATCAAAGACCTGTATGGATTTGAAACAGCAGCAATTGTAAGTATGGCAGATGTAGTAGAGCATCTGTATAACAAAGAGTGTCAGGGAAAAGTTGTCATCGACGATACATTGAAGGCAGCAATCGACGCATACTATGAGCAGTACGGTGCAAAATAAGGAGAAGCTATATGAACGAGAAGGCATATAAGACAATGAGCCTTGCAGGTGCGGCCGGAATCACAATCGGGATCATTGTGATGGTCACAGGCGTGGCTGCAGGAATTATCTCCATTGTCAGCGGAGCAAAGTTATTAAAAGACAAAAAAGGACTTACGTTTTAAAATCTGATAAGATCAGAGGATAAGACATTTGACTGGACGGAAAGGAAGCAATATTTTTGAATTCCAGAAAAAGAAAGGCACTCAGAGGACTTGGAAAAGTATTATTTGTCCTTTACATCGGGTTCCTGATATATTTTCTTATATTTTCCGACTGGTATGGCAGAACGGGCGAGATGCAGGAATACCATTATAATCTCGTCCTGTTCAAAGAAATCAAGAGATTTTGGCAGTACCGGCATCAGTTGGGATTTTTTGCCATGTTCACGAACCTGTTTGGAAATGTAATTATATTTATACCATTCGGGTTCTTTTTACCTATGGCAAGCAAATATCGTAGCTGTTTTGCTACACTGTTCTGGAGCTTTGGATTAAGCTTGTGTGTAGAAACATTTCAGCTTCTTACGAAAGTCGGAAGTTTCGACGTAGATGATATTCTACTTAACACGATCGGAGGAGTTGCAGGTCATATTATATTTGTGATCTGTGTAGCAATAAGGAGGAGACATGTTCGGAAAAGATAAGAAAAAACGAAGCAGACGTGTAAATACAAAATATGGCCAGAAGACTTTGAAACATGCGAGAAAGGGAATCCAATCCTGCATGATGGCTGTGCTTTGTGCAGTGATTTTAATTGTGATGATTCTTGTGTCATTTCTGATGAAGGGAAATGTAAATATAATCGTAGGATTTCTTTGTTTTGCACTGCTTGCACTGGCAGTTTATGGATTCAGACTCGGACTTCGGGGGCTAAATGAACGAGATAAGAAATACATAACCTGCAAAGTCGGAATCGGGGTAAATGGATTGGTTCTTGCAGGAGTTGCAGCAATATTTATCAGGGGGCTTGTGTAGATGACAGAGATGAGATATGAATTAGCAATCGAGAGAATTGAGAATATAAAGGGTGAAAATACAGTCAGTGAAAAATACCGGGATTATTTCCGGACACTGGCTGATTTTGCACTTTTAGTTGATAAATTAAAAGAAAAAATTGAAAATGGTGAGTATTATAAGTTTTCAATTGAAGAATTAGAGTGTTGGAATACACATTTGTATGATGACGTGCTTGGAGAGCATTATAAGACAAGTTATGCCAATCCGGCATTTGCAACAGAAAAATTCGGCATAGAATACGGCCGGCTTTTGAGTTTTCTATATACAGAACTTCGTGGTGTGATTCCATATGCATTTGAAAAGAAAACAGAATATCTAGATATTTTGTTTGAATTATTCATTGAAGTTTATAATCAGTTTGAGGAAGAAAACGAGCCGGAATATGAGCATGTGAGACAGACGATTTATTGGTATGCCAGCGATTATTGTGACGTATTTTTGGCAGACCGCATCAAAGAACAGATTGACCCGGAAGATAATTTTGCTGCGGATCTGATTATGAACAGTGATTTTAATGATGTGCGTTATCTCTATTATTACGGAGAGTATGTCAGTGAAAATGAGAAGCGCACTGCCATGCACCTGAATGAGCTGCCACTTGAGACAATACAGAAAATGGCAGATGTGTATACAGAAGGTTACCGGATTGGATTTGTAAATACAGGCAAGAATCTGTCAAAGAAAGCAACAGTCAATATTCGCTATACGCTTGGGTTCGAGCGAGTGATTCGGATTGCTATTGAGAATTTTCGGAAAATGGGATTAAAGCCGACGATTTACCGCGCCGGTGTCAGTGTCCTTACAAAGAGACAGCATCTGAAAATTGGATATTACGGAGGTATTGCAAATAAGCAGTACGAGTATGACCACAAGGACGATCAGGCACTGATCTTAGATCGTCAGTTCATGGAACGGAAGTTGGAAGTTATGCGGACAACTTACGAACAGTACAAAGACCTGGCAAGACGTCATGCAGGTCCGGCGTGCATGGAAACATTTGGCGAGGAGCCATTTACACCAGTGTCAAAATCAGAGACGGTAAAACTTAATGATAAGCAGAAGGAAATCTCACTTGAATATGACAGTAAATCCAGTCAGATTGTAAATAGCTATATTCCGGGAGACGAGAGAAGTTTCACAATCGTAGCGTATCCTGTTCCGGAGATTGGAGATCAGTACGAAGAGATTTTTGATGAGATTATCAAGATCAATACATTAGATGCAAAAGTTTATGAGAAGGTTCAACAGACCATTATTGATGCATTAGATCAGGGAACAAGTGTGCACATTCTTGGAAACAACGGTAACCATACAGATCTTCGGGTGCAGCTTTATAAATTGAAAGATCCAAAGAAGGAGACGATTTTTGAAAACTGCGTGGCAGATGTTAACATCCCAGTGGGAGAAGTTTTTACATCACCGGTTCTGGAAGGAACGAACGGGGTTCTTCATGTAAGTCAGGTTTACCTGAATGAACTATTATACAAAGATCTGGAAGTAACGTTTTCAAATGGAATGGTGGCAGATTACAGCTGCAAGAACTTTGAACATGAACTGGAGAATAAAGAATACTTTTTAGATAATGTTCTTTATCGTCACCCGACATTGCCGCTTGGCGAATTTGCAATCGGTACGAACACGACTGCGTATGTAGCAGCGAAGAAATACAATATTGCCGATAAGATGCCAATTCTGATCGCCGAGAAAATGGGACCGCATTTTGCAGTTGGTGACACATGCTATAGCTGGGCAGAGGATATAAAAGTTTACAATCCAAATGGCAAAGAAATTGTGGCAAGAGATAATTCGGTATCCATTCAGAGAAAAGAAGACGTCTCAGCAGCATATTTCCATTGTCATACAGATATTACGATCCCTTATGAAGAATTGAAGAGTATTACCGTAGAATGCGCGGATGGAAAAGAGATAGAAATTATCCGTGACGGAATATTTGTGCTTCCAGGTACAGAGATTTTAAATGAACCATTGAAAAATTCTAATAAATAGGGTATGAT
>ERZ836441.174-NODE-174-length-76624-cov-4.285795_pt1 | contig 76624 bp, 67 predicted proteins | sample MGYA00519686_ERZ836441 | MGnify/ENA primary metagenome ERZ836441 (study PRJEB31850, sample SAMEA3708800) | human gut metagenome | biome: human gut; feature: human-associated habitat; material: faeces | place: China | collected 2014 ...
TCTTCATTCCTCCGACCAGCTTTTCCGGAGTCTCGATCATTGTTCTGTAGTCAGCGGTGATATATGGCTCACACTCTGCACAGTTTGCAATGATATAATCAATCTTTTCCGGTTCCTTCGGTGAAAGCTTTACTCTGGTAGGGAAACCTGCACCACCCATACCTACAACTCCCGCTGTTCCAATCGCATTCAGAATGTCTTCTTTGCTCATATCTTCTAACGGAGTCACTTCCGGATATTCCACTTCTTTGTACTCGCCATCATTCTCGATCACGATACTGTTCACTCTTCCACCTGTCGGGTTCAGATGCGGTGCAATAGCCTTTACTGTTCCGGATACAGATGCATAGATCGGAGCAGACACAAATCCTCCTGCTTCTGCTATCATCTGGCCTTTTAAAACATGATCGCCAACAGCTACCACAGGATTTGCCGGAGCACCGATATGCTGTGATACAGGATACACCAGATCGCCCTTAGGTTTTACTTCGACAATTGCCTTATCTTTAGCCAGGCTCTTGCCGTCATCCGGGTGGATTCCACCCTTAAATGTTAACAATGCCATCCTTTTTTCCTTCCTTCCTATTTACTCTTTATATAATATACAGGAAAAATAGACAATTTTCTATAGAAAGTGACTAATTCCATTGTATATTTTCATGAACATCTTGTCGCATTTTTAACAAATGCATATACACACAGAAAACCTGCCATAGGCAGGTTTCCCAAGATAGTACATCATTGAGCCTTTTTACTTATCTCGGCTCATTGTTATCTTTAGCTTCAGAAAGGATAGAGGAAATCACCTCTATCCTTGTATATCTGTCACAATATTATTCAGCGTCTGTCTCTTCAGAAGCTTCTTCCGGCTGCTCTAATGCTTTCATGCTCAGGCTGATCTTCTTCTCAGCTTCGTTCAGGTCTACGACCTGAGCTGTGATCTCCTGTCCTACTGAAAGTACGTCTGACGGTTTGTCAACATGAGCTCTTGAAATCTGTGAAACATGAAGTAATGCATCTACTCCAGGAGCTAATTCAACGAATGCTCCGAAGTCTGTCATTCTTGCAACTTTTCCTGTGATCACTGTTCCTACTGCATAATCCTCTGCTGCATTTGCCCATGGATTTGTCTCCGGGAATTTCAGGCTGAGTGCGATCTTTGTATCATGGATATCTTTGATCATCACTTCCACTTTATCTCCTACCTGGAATACTTTCTTAGGATTCTCAACACGTCCCCAAGACATTTCGGAGATATGAAGAAGACCATCTACTCCTCCAAGATCGATGAATGCTCCGAAATCTGTAACGTTCTTTACAGTTCCTTCCATTCTGTCTCCTACGCTGATCTTTGCAAACAGTTCTTTCTGTTTTTCAGCACGTTCAGCAACAAGAAGCTGTCTTCTGTCACCGATCACGCGGTTTCTTCTAGGATTGAACTCGCTGATCACGAACTCGATCTCCTGTCCCTGATATTTGCTCAGGTCTTTTTCATATGTGTCAGAAACAAGGCTTGCAGGAATGAATACTCTTGCTTCGTCAACTACTACGCTTAATCCACCGCCAAGAATCTGAGTTACAGGAGCTTTTAATACTTCATGATTCTCGAATGCTTCTTTTAATCTTTCATTTCCTTTTTCTGCTGCAAGTCTCTTGTATGTCAGCAGAACCTGTCCTTCTCCGTCATTTACCTTCAGGACTTTTGCGCTCATCTGATCACCAACAGATACAACTGTTGTAAGATCAACATTTGCCTCGTTAGTATATTCGTTTCTTGTAATGATACCGTCTGCTTTGTAGCCTATATTCAAGATGATTTCATCAGGTTTAACGTCGATGACTGTACCATCTACAACCTCTCCATTTCTTATTGTCTTAAAAGACTCTTCTAACATTTGTTCAAAAGTTAATTCTGACATTATTTTGAACCTCCTCAATTATTTTATTGGGCGTGGATGCCCCTGCTGTAATACCTACTGTTTCCACGGACCTTAATTGATTCATATTCAAATCGCCAAGTGTCTGTATATAGTACGTATCCGCACATGCATTGCTGCAGATTTCAAATAACTTTTGGGTATTTGAGCTTCTCTTGTCTCCGATGACAATCATCGCATCCACCCGCTTTGCAATGTCATAAGCCTCTTCCTGACGCTCTTTCGTTGCATTACAAATCGTATTTAAAACAATAATATCATAACGCTTTTCAGAAATAATTTCAACTAAATCTTTAAATTTATTGTAATTAAATGTCGTCTGTGCTACTACACAAACTTTTTCACTCTCCGGGACCAGTTCAAATGCCCTTGCTTCCTCTTCTGTCTGAATGATCGTAGCCGGGCCTTGCGCCCATCCTTCAATTCCCATAACTTCTGGATGTTCACGGTTTCCTATAATTACAATATGATATCCGTCCCGGCTTTTTTCTTCCACGATCCTATGTATTTTCTTCACAAATGGACAGGTTGCATCTACATAACGTACTCCGTTTTCATCCAGAAGATCACAGATTCTCTTTGGAACGCCGTGGGAACGGATGATCACGATTCCTGATTTTATCTGCTTGAGTTCTTCTTCTGACAGGATTACTTCAACTCCCTTTTTCTCCATGTCTTTGATGACTTCTTCATTGTGAATGATCGGACCATAAGTGTAGATCTTCTCTGCCGAATTTTCTTCAATTTGCTTATATACCGTATCCACAGCTCTCTGTACACCAAAGCAGAAGCCTGCCGATTTCGCCAGTTCTACCTGCATGTTCATCCCACCTTTTCTTTTTCTCACACGATATTATCTGTGATTGCTTTTACAACCTCTTCGATTGTCATATCTGAGCTATCGATCAACACTGCATCTTCCGCCTGTCTGAGAGGTGCAATTTTTCTTGTACAATCGCGTTCATCGCGTTCTTTGATATCTTTCTTAATTTCTTCCAAATCACATGAAACACCTTTTTCTTCCAGTTCTTTATATCTACGGAGCGCTCTCGTCTCCACACTTGCTGTCAGGAAAATCTTCACATCCGCTTCAGGCAACACACAGGTTCCAATATCCCTTCCATCCATCACAACGTCCTGAGTTCTTGCAAGTTCTTTCTGAAGATTCAGCAAATGTGCCCTCACCTCCGGAACCGCGGATACTTTAGAAGCCATATTTCCAACCTCTTCATTTCGAAGCCTGGAAGTAATATTTTCGCCATTCAGATACACTTGCTGTTCACCTTGTTCATACTGTATTTTCACTTCTGCACCTTCACATGCCACGGCAATAGCATCCAGATTCTCCGGATTAATTTTTTTGTCCAAAAAATAGACAGCAAGCGCGCGATACATTGCTCCCGTATCTACATATATATATCCTTTTTCTTTCGCAACCCGTTTGGCAATCGTACTTTTTCCTGCACCAGCCGGGCCATCAATCGCAACATTATAACCCATATTTTCTCCTTCTTAATCTGCTTTATATTTCTTTTAATTACTGGATTGCATTTCCTGCCGCATATCCGGTCGACCAGGCAATCTGCAGATTAAAACCTCCGGTCAATGCATCCAGATCCAGTACTTCTCCCGCAAAATATAACCCTTTTACAAGCTTTGATTCCATCGTTCCAGGATCAATTTCTTTCACATTAACTCCGCCTTTTGTAATAATCGCTTCCGGATAGTCTCGAAGTCCGGTAAGCGTCATACGAAAATGCTTGATCAAATGAACAAACTGTTTCCGTTCTTCTTTCTCTATACTGTTAACCTTTTTCTCCGGATCAATCCCGCCAAGTTCCAGCATGACCGGAATTAATTTAGTTGGAAACAGCTTTGTGATTGCATTTTTAAATTGCCGGTTATGATTCTCTTCAAAATCTCTCAGCACTCTCTGATCCAGTTGTTCTTCTGTAAGAGCCGGTTTCAGATCAATTTCCAATGTCAGTTCCTTTTTCTGCCCATTTTTATCCATGAATTTTTTGCCCACATAACTGCTGGCACTGATAATCAACGGACCACTGACACCAAAATGTGTAAACAGCATTTCTCCAAAATCTTTATATAATTCTTTCTTTCCATCCAATATCTTTGCTTCTACATTGCGAAGTGAAAGCCCCTGCAATTCACAGATCCATGGTTCTTTTGTCTCCATCGGCACAAGAGACGGAAAGCATTGTGTTACTTTATGCCCAACGTTTTCGGCAAATCGGAATCCATCACCTGTAGATCCTGTGGAACGGTAAGACAATCCACCTGTTGCAACAATACATGCATCTGCGGTTTGTGTAGTAGTATCTTTTAATACCACCTTATTAAACTTGCCTTTTTCAGCTTCTACACTTTTCACTTCTGTATTTAAGCAAACTTTCACGCCCACTTTTTTCATTTCCCGTTCCAATGCGCGGATAACATCAGAAGAATGATCTGAGATTGGAAACACTCGATTTCCTCTCTCTATCTTCACTGGCACCCCTGCATCTTCAAAGAAATCTATCACATTCTGATTCGTATAACCATAAAAGCTGCTATACAAAAACTTAGAATTCGTCACAACTGCATCAAACAATTCTTCCATATCTGCGGCATTTGTAATATTACATCTTCCCTTTCCAGTAATAAATATTTTCTTTCCTAGTTTTTCATTTTTTTCATACAGCGTGACTTGATGTCCGTTTTTTGCCGCTGCAATTGCCGCAAACATTCCCGCTGCTCCGCCACCTACTACAATAACATGACTCATTTATATTATCCTCTTATTCTAGTCATTCATTTTGACTGTATCGCCTACCATATTCAGTTCATCTCCACTGTAGACCTGATACTCATCCCAGATATCTTCCAGCGCCTCCAGTGTAGTGATTACTTCTTTCTGCTTCTTCATGCAGAGTGCCACCACAAGAGCATTGATCACGCTAAGTGGTGCTACAAGAGAATCTACGATCGAAGCCATATCACTTCTTGCAATCAAATTACAGGAAGAATACAGGTTCATCGGCGAATGTACACTATCCGTAATCGTGATTACCTTAGCCTTTCTGTTACTTGCAAATTCCAATGCTTTAAGCGTTCTCATAGAATATCTCGGAAAACTAATCCCAATGATCACATCTTCTTCATCAATTCGCAGCAATTGCTCGAAGATTTCACTGGAACTGTTCGTATGAACCGCTGTCACATTATCACAAATCAAATTGAGATAGAAAGACAGAAAGCTTGCAAGCGGTGCACAGCTTCGTATTCCGACTACATATACTCGTCTTGCATTCAGAATCGTGTCTACAGCCATTTCAAACGCCTCATGGTCAATTCCTTCCATTGTCAGCTTTATCTTCTCTATATCCGACTGTAGAACCGATGTTAGAATCTCTCCTTGACTGATTCGTCCATACGTCACTTCCATTCGTTGAATGGAATTAAGTTTTGTACGGACCATCTCGCCAAGCGCCCTTTGAAACTGGGGATAACCTTCATATCCAAGAGCTGTTGCAAATCTTACAACTGTCGATTCACTGACTCCAACCTCTTCACCCATTTTTGCAGCCGTCATAAATGCTGCTTTATCATAATCTTCACGGATAAAATCCGCCAGCTTTTTCTGCCCTTTACTGAACTTGTTATATCCGTCTTCTAATCTTTGCACTAATTCATTTTGTGTTCCCATATAACGTCTTCCTTTTCTATTACATCGTTTCTATTATAAGATGTAATAGAGAAATCTTCAACCTTTAATCCTATCTATCTCAATCATCTATCTTAATTCTATCTTAATCTATCTCAAATCTGCCTTAAATACTTCTACTGCACACCTCTGATATCTTTTTTAAGCCAGCATAATAAAACAGGCGGAAAATCTTCTGCATAAATGCATCTTTGACTTTCCGCCCGTTTTCATTATTTTATATTCTGCTATACTGGATAACTTCCATTCTCAGTATCAGCAATTGTCTGGTCGACCTTTGTCTGCTGTGCCTGACGATATTTGAAAAACTCTGTTGCTACCTGTGGGAACAATGCATAAGATAATACATCTTCATCCTGCTGGATCCACTGAGCACATTCTTTTCTGAGTGTGTCAAGCTCATCCGGAATCAAATCTGCCGGACGGCAAGTGATAACTTCCGGATTATCTCCAAGAACTTTCTTTACGACATCTGGATTAAATGGTTTTGCTGTCTTACCATATTTTCCACTTAAGATGTCTTTTGTCTCCTGTGTTGCAACTTTGTAGCGTTCTCCCATCAACACATTAAATACAGCCTGTGTACCTACAATCTGTGAAGATGGTGTTACAAGTGGCGGTTCACCAAGATCTTTACGAACTCTTGGGACCTCCTCAAGTACGTCGTAGAATCTATCCTCCGCTCCCTGTTCTTTTAACTGGGAAGTCAGGTTAGACAACATTCCTCCCGGTACCTGATAAAGAAGTGTCTTAATATTAACCCCTAAGTTCTTCGGATTCAGAAGTCCACTCTCAAGAGCCTCATCACGAATCGGTCTGAAGTAATCAGCAATCTCTGCCAGTAAATTCTGATCCAGTCCGCTGTCATAAGGAGTTCCCTTAAATGTCTCAACCATAACCTCTGTAGCCGGCTGTGATGTTCCAAGTGCAAATGGTGACATTGCAGTATCAATTACATCGACCCCTGCCTCTACAGCCTTTAAGTAAGTCATAGACGCCTCTCCTGACGTATAGTGGGTATGAAGCTGAATTGGAAGATCTACAGCTTCTTTCAATGCCTGTACAAGCTCTGTTGCTTTGTATGGTACAAGAAGTCCGGCCATATCTTTGATACAGATAGAACTTGCTCCCATATCCTCAATTCTCTTCGCTGTCTCTACCCAGTAATCCAGTGTATAAGCATCACCAAGTGTATAAGAAAGAGCTACCTGCGCCTCTGCTTTTTCCTCATTTGCTGCATCTACTGCTGTCTGAAGGTTGCGAAGATCATTCAGGCAGTCAAAAATACGAATAATATCTATTCCATTTGCAACAGATTTCTGCACAAAATATCTTACCACATCATCAGCATATGGACGATATCCAAGGATATTCTGCCCACGGAATAACATCTGTAATTTTGTATTTTTAAATCCATCACGGAATTTGCGAAGTCTGTCCCATGGATCTTCTTTCAGGAAACGAAGAGATGCATCAAATGTAGCACCACCCCAGCACTCTACAGAATGATATCCAACTTTGTCCATCTTTTCCACAATCGGAAGCATCTGCTCTGTAGTCATACGAGTAGCGATCAAAGACTGATGCGCATCACGCAGAACTGTTTCCGTTATCTTAATTGGTTTTTTTTCAATTTCTGCCATTATAATTTCCTCCATATATTGTCAATTACAATATTGACTGTTACATTACTCCAAAGATTGCCATGAATGTACCTGCAGCTACGGCAGTACCGATAACACCAGCTACGTTCGGTCCCATTGCATGCATCAGAAGGAAGTTCGTTGGATCTGCCTCTGCACCGACCTTCTGAGATACACGCGCAGCCATAGGAACCGCGGAAACTCCTGCTGAACCAATCAGAGGGTTTACTTTTCCATGTGTAACCGCACACATGATTTTACCAAATACAACTCCGGCTGCTGTACCAAATGCAAATGCGATCAGACCTAACACAACGATTTTCAATGTATCAAAGTTCAGGAATGCTTCCGCACTTGTTGTAGCTCCTACTGATGTACCAAGCAGGATAACTACAATATACATCAATGCATTGGATGCTGTCTCTGTCAACTGTCTAACGACGCCTGACTCACGGAACAGGTTACCAAGCATCAACATACCTACAAGTGGTGCTGTTGTTGGAAGAATGACGCAGACTACAATTGTAACAATAATCGGGAAGAGAATCTTCTCGAGTTTAGATACAGGTCTTAACTGTTCCATTCTGACCTTACGTTCTTTCTCCGTTGTAAGTAATTTCATAATCGGTGGCTGAATAATCGGCACCAGTGACATATAAGAATAGGCCGCCACTGCAATTGGTCCCATGATCGCCGTCTGCTGCAATTTACCTGCGAGGAAGATAGATGTCGGTCCATCTGCTCCTCCAATAATTGAGATTGCTGCCGCTGCTTTGTCGGAGAATCCCATGCACATTGCTCCAAGGTATGCAGCAAAAATACCGAACTGTGCTGCTGCTCCAAGAAGAAAACTCTTTGGATTCGCGATCAACGGTCCAAAGTCTGTCATCGCACCTACTCCAAGGAAGATCAGTGACGGAAGAATTGACCACTCATCCAGCTTATAGAAATAGTAGAGAAGTCCACCCGTTCCATTTGATGCATCCTCTGCATGCAACATAATATCCGGATAGATATTTACAAGCAGCATACCAAATGCAATTGGCACAAGAAGCAGAGGCTCAAATCCATGTCTGATTGCCAGGTACAAGAAGAAACAAGCCACCGCAATCATGACCACATTGCCCCATGTAAGACTAAAAAACGCCGTCTGATGCACGAGGTTTCCTAATGTTGTTGTTATATATTCCATTTCTTAACCTCCAGTCGTATATGTGTCGGCAGTATTATTTCAATGTTGCTAATACTGCTCCGGATTCGATTGCATCACCAACAGCTACGTTGATGCTTGCTACAGTTCCATCTTCCGGTGCTACAACTGGGATTTCCATCTTCATTGCCTCGATTGTAAGAACAGCATCACCCTTCTTCACTGCCTGACCTACAGTAGTGTCAAGTTTGAATACTTTTCCGGCTGCTCCTGCTTTTACTTCAATAGATCCGGCTGCTCCTGCTGCCGCTTTCGGTGCTGCCTTTGGAGCTGCTTTTGGTGCTGCTTTCGGTGCAGCTGGTGCAGGTGCTGCGCCTGCTCCTGTCTCTTCTACTGTTACATCATAAACATTACCATTCACTGTAATTGTATAATTTTTCATTCTGATATCCTCCTAATTACTCACTATGAATTCCATTTATTTGACGGACGGCGCTTAATGCTGCGGACAACAAATCCATCTGTCGTTGTCTCTTCTGCTGCTGCAATTGCTGCTGAAATAACAGCGATCAATTCCAGATCATCAGTTTCATCCACTTCTTCGACTGTCTCACTTACAGCCGCTTTCGTTTCTTCTTTCTTCTCATCTTTTTTCTTGCCAAATGCATTCTGGATTGCCGGAATGTATTTAAACAAAGAAATCAGGAATGAAATGAAGATCAGTACTACAAATACAGTTCCCATTCCAAGCAGTGTATTTAAGCCTGCCTTTTCCATAATCTCTCCAAGTGAGAACTTCGCACTGACTGTCATACTTTCAAGGTATAAATCTTTATCAAACACAAATTCAATCGTAGCATCACGATCTTTGAACTGTGCCGGTACAGATACTGTCAGCTCATCATCTTTCGCTTCAAATGTATAATCTCCATGTCCGACATACTCACCGCATTCTTTGATTCCTGCCTGCCAGCTGTCAACTGCGCCATCAAAGCTGTCCGGTGTGAACTTCAATCCAGACATCATGAACTGATACTCTTTGCTGAATTCGTTCTGGTCGTTCCACTGTGCCAGTGTATCACTGTCTACATTCTGGCAGTAGTTTATCAGAAACTCTGTCTCCTGCTCGATCATTGCCTCATCATATTCCAAAGTAGTCTGTGTCTTACCACATCCTGTCAGGCATACGATTGCGGTCATCATCAGGCAGAGCAATAAGCTAATCTTTTTCTTCACTTTGCCTCACCTCTCTAAACTGTTCCATGCTTTTTCATCGGGCTTTCTTCTCTTTTTGTAAATAACATCTCAAATGCTCCGATGACATATTTTCTAGTGTCAGCAGGCTGGATAATTGTATCTACATAACCTCTTCTTGCTGCGGAAACCGGACTGGACTGAAGCTCGGCATATTCTTTTGCTTTCTCGTTGATTGTCTCAGCATCAGCATCTGCATACATAATTTTTGCTGCAAGATCTGCTTCCATCATTCCGATTTCTGCTGTCGGCCATGCATAGACCATATCAGCACCAAGAGATTTACTGTTCATTGTCACATAAGCACTTCCAAATGCTTTTCCGATTACAACGTTAACTTTCGGTACAGTTGCATTTGCAAATGCATAAGTTAATTTTGCTGCTGCCTTTGCAAGGCTTCTTTCTGCACACATAGTTGCTGCAAATCCTGATACATTCGTCAGTGTAAGAACCGGAATATTAAATGCATCACAGAACTCTACAAATCTGGCTGCTTTTCTTGCGCCTCTTGCAGAAAGTGCTCCATCAAACTCTTCTACAACTTCTGCATTCTCATCATAAACTTTAGATCTGTTTGCAACAGCACCAACTGTCATACCATTCAAACGAATAAAGCCTGTTACCATGTCTTTCGCATGATTCTTCTGAGTCTCAAAGAATACATGATCATCTGCGATTTCAGCAAGGGCTATTGCTGTATCTTCTGTTGCATTTTCAATCTCTGAACATGCACGATTCAGATCATCTGAACATTCTGTGTATGATGCATCTTCCTCATTATTACATGGTAAAATGCTTACTAATGTACGAATCTCTGAAAGAATCTCTTCTTCTGTTCCGACACCATCTACAAGACCTGTCTTTTCACTTTGGAATTTTGCAGAAGATGTATCACATTTATCTACTGTATTTCCTGGAATCGCATTCGGAGAATTTACGAATAACTTCGCATTCTTTTCTTCCATAAATGTAAAATCTGTAAGAGCTGGTACTAAGGACAAGCCTCCGCCACAGGTTCCGAAAATTGCTGTAATCTGTGGAATTACTCCTGATGCAAGTGATTGTTTTAAATATAATGTTCCAAATGCCTCAAGTGCGTCTGTTGCCTCCTGAAGTCTGAGACCTGCACAATCTACAAGTCCAATAACGGGAGCCCCCATCTTCATTGCCATATCATAAATGTTCGCGATCTTTCTGGCATGCATCTCACCAATTGATCCCTTCAATACTGAAGCATCCTGGCTGTACACATATACCAGATTACCATCGATCACTCCATAACCGGTAATGACACCGTCTGCCGGAGTTTTCTTTTCCTGCATGTTGAAATCTGTTGTTCTGGCTGTTACAGCTCCGCCGATTTCAACAAAGCTGCCTGCATCAAGTAACTGTTCAATGCGATTACCTGCTGCATTTTCTGTTGCCATGTTGCCCATAATTTAGCCCTCCATTTTCTTTATTAAAATATGGTTATACCAAAATTTCGCCAAATTTATTATAACTTTTTTACCGAAAAATGGCAACGCCTACAAGGCACATTTGTTAAGGATTTGACAAAATTTGTTAATTATTTATGACTTTTGTTAAAAATCAAAAAGCGGTTTGGGCAATTAGCTCAAAACCGCTTTTATAGGTCTATAAATTCTGTTTATTTTTCATTTCTAAATTGAATTGGAGTCATATTATATGCCTTTTTGAACAATCGATTGAAATGCTCCACATTCTGATATCCGACAGATAATGCAATGTTTTCCACTGTCATATTGCTGCTCTTAAGAAGTGCTCTTGCTTTCTTCATACGGATTTTCTTTACCAGTTCTCCAAATGTGACGCCGGATTTCTCCTTAATGTATTTGGAAATGTATGGTTTAGACAAGAAGAACTTCTCAGCAAGGTCATCTAATGTAATATCAATATAGTTCTCCTGAATATAATTCATAATTTCAATCATACGTGCGTCTTTACATGTATTGGAATTTCCAATCTCTTCCAGCTTATTAACTGCAACTGTGAGTGCCTCAATGGATGCCTTGATAATATCGGCGTCAATTCCAACACCCCAAAATGTCTTTCCTTGGCAGATTATACCAACATATGCAACAGCCTTGGAGGATGATCCTTTTGTCAGAGAATGTTCCTCGTAAAAGCTCAGTTCATAGCTGACGTTGAAATACTGTTTGATTGCATTGCTGACCGCATCCAAACGTCCATTACCCGTTGCGGTGATGACCTGGCTCTCTTTCTCATGATTGATCGTAACCTCAGCTGTAATTCCATTGACCTGTTTGAAATGACACTCGTCAATATGGAATACCGGTTTTGTATTAATGTAGTTATCAGAGAAAATCTGATATACAAGTTCCGGGGTCAGCTCTTTATGTGCACGGTCAGAAATACCTTTCACAAGATATCCGACTTCCTCACGCATCTCTTTTGGAAGATTGATTCCATGGCTCTGTTTCAGAATGTAGTTCACACCGCCTTTACCAGACTGGCTGTTGATGCGGATAACATCTGAATCGTATTTTCTTCCAACATCCTGTGGATCGATCGGCAGATATGGAACTGTCCATGTATCGCACTTCTTCTCTTCTCTCCACGCCATTCCTTTTGCAATAGCATCCTGATGTGATCCTGAAAATGCTGTAAATACCAAATCTCCTGCATATGGCTGACGCTCATAGACATGCATTCTTGTCAGTCTCTCATAAGTTTCACGAATATGGTGCATATCAGTAAAGTCAAGCTTTGGATCTACTCCGTGAGAAAACATATTTAAACCTAATGTCACAATATCTACATTACCGGTACGCTCTCCATTTCCAAATAATGTACCTTCGATACGGTCAGCTCCTGCCAGAATTCCAAGTTCCGCAGTTGCAACACCACAGCCACGGTCATTGTGTGGATGAAGACTTAATACAACATTATCTCTGTATTTCAGGTTCTTATCTACATACTCTAACTGGCACGCAAATACATGTGGAATCGCATTTTCAACGGTTGTCGGAATATTGATGATTGCCTTGTTGTCCGCACTTGGTTTCCATACGTCCAAGACTGCATTACAAACTTCGACCGCATAATCAACCTCTGTTCCAGAGAAACTCTCCGGGCTATATTCAAATGTAAAGTTACCATCTGTCTCATTTGCCAGCTTCAGAAGTAATTCTGCTCCATCGACTGCAATCTTCTTGATCTGCTCTTTGCTTTTTCTGAATACCTGCTCTCTCTGTGCAACAGATGTGGAGTTGTACAGATGGATCACTGCATGAGGCGCGCCCTTAACAGCTTCAAATGTCTTCTTAATAATATGCTCTCTTGCCTGAGTCAGTACCTGAACGGTCACATCATCTGGGATCATATTCTTCTCAATCAGCGTTCTCATGAACTTGTACTCGGTATCAGATGCTGCCGGGAATCCAACCTCGATCTCTTTAAATCCGATATCTACTAACATCTGGAAGAACTCCAACTTTTCCTCAAGACTCATTGGCTCGATCAGCGCCTGGTTACCATCTCGCAGGTCAACACTACACCATACCGGCGGTTTTTCAATCTCTGTCTTCTTCACCCAATCATATGTGACGACCGGTGGCATAAAATAAGTCTTTTCGTACTTTTCAAAATTATTCATATCTATCACCCTTCCAAATTAATTTTCATCAAATTAGTTGTCTTTTTTTAAGACTCACTCATACTAACACAGGAATAAAAAAAAGGAAAGTGACATATTTAATCACTTTCCTTGATATTTTTTAATATTCTTATATCAGTGGTGGGAGTCAATCCCCCAGCTGATATTAATATTTCTCTACTACTTCGCCCTGCTTTTTGTAGATACTGTTTGCAGGTACGAATCCTCTGACACTGGACAGCGGGTAGATATTGCTGTGGCTTCCGACTACACTTCCCGGATTCAATACTGTTCCGCAGCCAACTTCTACTTCATCACCGAGCATGGCTCCGAATTTCTTGATTCCGGTCTCAATCTGTCCTTCTGGCGATTTTACTACGACCAGTTTCTTGTCTGATTTTACATTGGAAGTGATAGATCCTGCTCCCATATGTGCTTTGTATCCAAGTACGGAATCTCCAACATAGTTGTAATGTGGAACCTGTACTTTATTGAACAGTATAACATTCTTAAGTTCTGTAGAATTTCCGACTACGGCTCCCTCTCCTACAATTGCATTGCCACGAATAAATGCGCAGTGGCGAACCTCTGCATCTTTTCCGATGATTGCCGGTCCGTGGATATATGCTGATTCAAATACTTTTGCAGATTTTGCAATCCACACATTTTCTCCTACTTTATCATACTCGTCTGCCGGAAGTGTCTCTCCCAGTTTTACAATGAAATCACTGATCTTCGGAAGTACTTCCCATGGGTAAGTCACTCCTTCAAAGATATCCTTTGCAATTGTCTCATTAAGATTATACATCTTTGCTACTGTCATTTCTTCGAACATTTTCAAACTCCTCCTGTTCACAGTTTACTTATTATTTTTTATATTCTTTTTTCGTACTGGTCTTTGTTCTGTTCTTTGCACGCCCGGATTTTGCGTACTTCGTCGTCCGCTTCTCATTCTTATAAAACGGTGCAACCCGGTCATAACAGGCGCGGAGCTGATATTGATTATTCAGTCCTTTGACGCCTTCCGTACGGCTGGACACAAAGCGGTCCAGTTTCATCATATACTCGTCAGAGGTGATATCTCCGTCAGCCACATAGGTCAGCCCCTTCTCCCAGCTTGCTGTCAGCTCCGGATTCAAAAGCGACCGTACAGAATGGTCAACCACATCATAGATCATTTCTCCAAGCATGGTCGGTGTGACAATCTGTGTCTTCTTATTGAGTGCCAGATATTTATTGTTAAAAAGCTTCTTTAGGATTTCACCTCTGGTCGCACTGGTTCCGATTCCACTTCCTTTAATCTGTGCGCGAAGCTCTTCGTCTTCAATCAATTGTCCTGCATTTTCCATAGCAAGGATCAGGGAACCGGAATTATAGCGTTTCGGTGGAGATGTCTTTCCTTCCTTAATCTCCATTCCCTGGATTGGGAGAGTCATCCCTTTTTTCAGGCTTTGGATTTTTTCAAAAAATGCCTGGGACGATGCCATATCTTCGTTACCGTCACCATTGTCACCCAAATTGTTATCACCGGAACCATCACCTGTTTCTGCGGAAGTCACACTTCCACTTACATTTCTGTCTTCTGCTCCTGCAGCGCTGCCAGATTCTCCCTTCTTTTCTCCCGGAACTCCAACAACTTTTAAGTAGCCAGGCTCTGCCAGTACTTTAAAGCTTGCAAAGAAAGACTCTTCTTTTACCTTTGTCGTAATGGCAACCTTCTGATAAACCGCCGCCGGATAAAATATACTTAAAAATCGTCTTACGATCACATCATAGACCGCTCGTGACGTCCAGGAAAGTCCACTTAGCGCACTCATGCCTTGTCCGGTTGGAATAATGGCATAGTGATCGGTAATCTGTTTGTCATTGACATATCTTGTCTTCGCCAGACCTTTATGACTTCCGAATCCTACAATCTCCTGTAAAAACAAAACTGCCGGCTCATATTTCATAAGTCCATTGAGATTCTTATGTATCTCTTTTGCCACAGCCGTGGAAAGCACACGCGCATCGGTTCTCGGATAGGTCGTCAATTTCTTTTCATAAAGTTCCTGCGCAATTTTCAGTGTCTCATCCGGACTGATTTTAAAGCGTTTCGAACATTCATTCTGCAGCTCCGCCAAGTTAAATAACAACGGTGGATTTTTCTTTTCCTTTTTCTTTTCAATGGACGCAATCTGACCTATTACCGGTTGTTCCTGCGTCAGATAATCTATGACCTGCTGCGCCTTTTCGCGCTCTTTAAATCCATTTTCCTTATATAGATCAAATGACTCGAACCACTTGGAACCCTTGACTGCGCGCCATTCTCCTTCAAATGTCTGACCCTGTTCTCCAATTGTCGCAAGAATACGATAAAACGGTGTCTCGATGAACTCACGAATCTCGCGTTCTCTTCTTACAACCATTCCAAGAACACAAGTCATTACACGCCCTACAGAAACAACTGCGTAATTCGTTCCAAGATAATTAGAAATACTATTTCCATATTTTAATGTCAATAATCTTGAAAAATTGATTCCCATGAGATAATCTTCCTTGGCTCGCAGATAAGCAGCACTTGCCAGATTGTCATACTCACTTAAATCCTTTGCCTCGCGGATTCCTCGCAGTATTTCCTCCTCTGTCTGGGAATCGATCCACACTCTTCGTCTATTTTTCCCATGCACCTGCGCCTGTTGTTCTACCAGACGGTATATATATTCTCCCTCGCGTCCTGAATCGGTACAGACATAGATAGTCTCTACATCCGGTCGGTTCAAAAGCCCTGCTACAATCTTATACTGTTTCGCCACCGACGGTATAACTTCATATTTGAATCTTGTCGGTATAAACGGCAGCGTCTGAAGACTCCATTTTTTCAAGGCAGGATCATACTCCTCCGGATAACTCATAGTCACCAGATGTCCTACACACCAGGTCACAATGGAATCCTCTGATTCCAGATACCCGTCCTGCCTTCTGGTGTTCAGCTTCAATGCCTTTGCAAACTCCTGTGCAACACTGGGTTTCTCAGCTATATATAGTGATTTCCCCATATTTATTACGTTAACTCCTTACTTTACCTTTTTTATTAATTACATCCGAATTCTTATCATCCTCATAGAATACTGGCAAATTAATTTTTTACCTGCTGAATATCCGTCCGATTCTCTTCAGTAAACCAATTTTCTTCGGTACTTCCTGTGGCGGTTTTGCCTGCAATGCCTCTTGCATAAAGACATTCTGTGAATCAATATACGGTTCTTTCTGCTCTTTACGCCTGTATTTTCCGTCACTTCCAAGAACTCTTGCTTTTACATTATCACTTAACATCACTTTCAAATAGTGATTGATCTGCCTGCGGATATCCTGATCCAGTATCGGGGCAGCTACTTCTACACGCTTCTCAGTATTACGTGTCATCATGTCTGCTGATCCAATATAAATCTTCTGATCATTTCCACTTCCAAAACTGAAAATACGCGGATGCTCCAGATATCTTCCGACAACACTCATCACACGGACATTGTCCGTATAGCCAGTTACACCCGGCAAAATACAACAGATTCCCCGCACGATCAGATCCACTTTCACTCCTGAGCGTGATGCTTCTGATACTTTCTGTATAAAATCTACGTCCGTAACAGAATTCATTTTCATAATGATCCGCCCATTAGAACCTTTTTTGATTTCCTCATCCATCAGATAAAGAATCTTCTGCTTCAGGCTGGTCGGTGATACGATCAAATAATCATATTGTCCTGCCAGATTACCAATTGACATATTTTTAAAGAATTCTGCCGCATCTTTCCCTATTGCCGGATTTGCTGTCATAAGCGACAGATCTGTATACATTGCCGCTGTTTTTTCATTGTAATTACCAGTTCCAATCTGTGTAATATACTGGATTTCTCCGCGGCTTCTATAAGTAATAAGACAGATCTTTGAATGCACCTTATAACCGTCAAATCCATAGATTACACGGCACCCTGCTTCTTCCAGGCGCTCAGACCAGTCAATATTATTCTGCTCATCAAATCTTGCACGCAGTTCGATCAGAACCGTTACTTCTTTTCCGTTTTCTGCTGCCGCACACAGATATTCTACCAGCCTTGCTTTCTTTGCCAGACGATAAATCGTGATCTTGATCGTCATAACATCCGGATTCACCGACGCTTCTTTTATAAGGCGCAAAAACGGATCCATACTCTCATACGGATAGAATAACAGGATATCTTTTTTCTTTATCTGGCGCATCACATTACCTGCTGCCACATGTCCACTGTTCTGTGGCGAAAATGGCGTATAAGTCAGAGAGCGTTTCATAGCTTCCGGTAAATTCCCACTGATACCAAAAATGTAATCTAATTTCATCGGCATCTTTGTTCGAAAAATCTGATTCGGCTCAATCTCAAACTTCTCACAGAAATATTTCTGTGTCTCTTCAGACAGTTTATTTGCAGTCTCCAGTCTGACTACCGCCATACGGCGGCGTTTGTGAATAGTCTGCTGCATAAGATACCGGAAGTCATCCGTCACTTCCAAAGCCTCGTCATCCGGAGACACATCAGCATTTCTTGTTACACAGATATAATTTGCTTCCGACACTTCGTACTTCGGAAATACCAGGTTCAGATGCTCCAGGATGACCTTTTCCATACGAATGTATCGGATATCATGTCCCGGAAGGCACAAAATGTCCGAGACGAACTGTGGCACCGGAACAATTCCCATCATACTTTTGTTATCCATCTTCAAACTTGCCGTTACATACAATTCTTTATTCAAAAGATGCGGAAATGGATGATTCGCATCCACAATCTGCGGGGAAAGAATTGGTAATATCTGATTTTTTAAATAATGCTTTACATATTTCTTTTCCTGAGGCTCCAACTCTTTATAATCAAGCCCACACACACCATATGGATGTAATTCTTTTTTTATCTCAGAATACGTCTTATCACGTTCTTTATACAAAGGTGCCACTTCTTCCAGAATTGCCTGAATCTGCTCCTGCGCTGTCATGCCGGACCGGCTGTCTTTTGCCTTGGCATCTGTGTGCACCATATCATAAAGACTTCCAACACGAATCATAAAGAATTCATCCAGATTGCTGGTGAAAATTGCAACGAATTTCATCCTTTCAAGAAGCGGCACCGACTCGTCCTGTGCCTCTTCCAGTACCCTTTGATTGAACTTAAGCCAGGATAACTCCCTGTTCTGGGTATAATTCAATAACTCTTTACTCATCAGCCTCATCCCCTTTTTCATATCTGCTTTCTATAATATATTTACAATTTTTCAGAAACAAATACAGCCAGTTTCTGTTTTATATAACTGGCTGCATTTCTGTTTTTATAATTATTTTGCCTGAATATAGCCTTTTGCTGTCAGAGCTTCTGCACAAAGCACAGCTCCGCCTGCTGCTCCGCGGACTGTATTGTGTGAAAGTCCTACGAACTTAAAGTCGAACATAGAATCTTCTCTGAGGCGTCCGATGGATACACCCATTCCGTTCTCATAGTCTACGTCCAATCTTACCTGTGGGCGGTTATCCTCTTCCATGTAGCGGACAAACTGCTTTGGTGCACTTGGAAGTCCTGCCTCCTGCGGAAATCCTTTGAAACTTTCCAGTTTCTCAATAAGCTGCTCTTTTGTAGGTTTCTTCTCAAAGTTGATAAATACTGCGGCTGTATGTCCGTTCAGAACCGGCACACGCAGACACTGACATGTAATCTTCGGTGCATCTGCAAGTGTGATCTGTCCGTTCTCATATGTTCCAAGAACACGAAGCGGCTCCTGCTCACTCTTTTCTTCCTCTCCACCGATATATGGAATAATATTCTCTACCATCTCCGGCCACTCTTTGAATGTTTTACCTGCTCCGGAAATTGCCTGATATGTTGTAGCAACAACTTCTTTTGGTCCGAACTCTTTCCATGCCGCAAGGCAAGGTGTGTAACTCTGAATAGAGCAGTTTGGTTTTACTGCAATAAATCCGCGAGTTGTGCCGAGACGTTTTCTCTGATCATTGATCAGTTCAAAGTGGTCTGAGTTAATCTCCGGCACTACCATCGGAACATCTTTTGTCCAGCGGTGTGCACTGTTATTGGAAACAACCGGTGTCTCTGTCTTCGCATACGCTTCCTCGATTGCGCGAATCTCGTCTTTTGTCATATCAACTGCACTAAATACAAAGTCTACAGAAGAAGCTACTTTCTCAACTTCATTAACATTCGCAACGATCAGTTTCTTAACTCCTTCCGGCATCGGTGTATCCATTTTCCAGCGGTCTCCGATTGCTTCTTCATATGTCTTGCCTGCTGATCTCGGGCTGGCTGCAACTGTTACAACCTCGAACCATGGGTGGTTCTCCAGAAGTGCAATAAAGCGCTGTCCAACCATTCCTGTTGCTCCTAATATTCCGACTCTTAATTTCTGATCCATCTCATATGTCTCCCTTCTAATACTCTTCCATGTATTTTTTATAACTATCCACTGCTTCCTGCATCGGTTTCACACCCGGTGCACCAGTTGTATTACGTTTCTCTACACATGTCTTTAAACTGATTGCTTCATAGATATCTTCCTCGAATACAGGTGAAATCTTCTTATACTCCTCAAGTGGAAGATCATCAAGCGGAATCTTCTTATCCAGACAAAGTAACACAAGCTGTCCTACGATTCCGTGTGCGTCTCTAAACGGAACTCCGTGATTCACAAGATAATCTGCTGCATCTGTCGCATTTGTAAATCCGTGCTTTGCACTCTCTTCCATGCGGTCATTCTTAAATGTCATCGTACGAAGCATGCCTGCAAATAACTGTAAGCATCCTTTTGTTGTATCGATTGCATCAAATGGAAGTTCTTTATCTTCCTGCATGTCTTTGTTGTATGCAAGCGGAATTCCTTTCATTGTAACAAGAAGTCCAGTCAGTGCAGCATAGACACGTCCAGTCTTACCTCTTACAAGCTCTGCGATATCCGGATTCTTCTTCTGCGGCATAATACTGCTTCCGGTACTGTAAGCATCATCAATCTCAACAAACTTATATTCATTAGAATTCCAGATGATCACTTCCTCTGAAAAACGGCTCAGATGCATCATAATCATGGAAAGCGCTGACAAATACTCAATCAGATAATCTCTGTCAGAAACACCATCCATACTGTTCATAGTTGGTCCGTCAAATCCAAGAAGCTTTGCTGTATAGGCACGGTCTAATGGGTAAGTCGTTCCTGCAAGGGCTCCGGATCCAAGCGGACATGTATTCATTCTTGCATAAATGTCTTTCATACGCTCATGATCCCTTTTGAACATCTCAAAATACGCGCCCATGTGGTGAGCCAGTGTGATTGGCTGTGCTTTCTGTAAATGTGTGAATCCCGGCATATATGTCTCAAGGTTATTCTCCATAATTCCAAGAATCGCCTCTAACATCTCCTTAATCAGTGCATCTGTCTCCTGCACCTCATCACGGATATAAAGTTTCATATCCAGTGCAACCTGATCATTTCTGCTTCGTCCTGTATGAAGCTTCTTACCTGCATCTCCTACACGGTCGATCAGGTTTGCCTCAACAAAACTGTGAATATCTTCATATTTATCAGTAATCTCAAGTTTTCCGGATTTCACATCATCAAGAATCCCCTGAAGTCCTGTAATAATTGTCTCTTTTTCCGCATCAGTCAGGATTCCCTGCTTTGCAAGCATGGTAACATGTGCCATACTTCCTTTGATATCCTGCTCATAAAATCTCTGGTCAAATGAGATAGATGCATTGAACTTATATACTAACTGGTCAGTCTCTTTTGTGAAACGACCTCCCCATAATTGTGCCATAATCTCTTCCTTTCTGTCATTTAATACTGTACTGTATAAAAGTGTACCATATTTTTATCTAAAGTCAACAGTGTCTTACTTTCGTTGTCTCTGAGAAAATTCACAACCACAGTAATCCTGTCTGTACAAACCATAAATTTTTGACAGTTCTGTGGAACGCTTGTAACCATTTTTCTTCTTAAAATCTGAAATCAAATATTCCACACCATATTCTTTTGCCAGACGCTGCCCGATTTCATTGAGCTTTGCTGCATTCTTCAGTGGACTGATGCTAAGCGTGGTTGTAAAATAGTCATATTCTCCTGCTTTTGCAATCTCTGCAGTCTCTCTGAGACGCAGCTCATAACATTTCATGCACCGGGAGCCGCCTTCTTTGACCTCCTCAAGTCCCCTGGCCATCTCGTAAAATTTCTCTTTTTCATATTCTCCCGCTACAAAGCTGACCGGATATTTGAAATTCATATCATCGATCAGTTTCTGTTGTTCCAGAATCCGCTTCGTATACTCTGTCTCCAGATAAATATTCGGATTATAGTAGAACACTGTGATTTCAAAATAATTGCTCAGATACTCTAACACATAACTGCTGCATGGAGCACAGCAACTGTGTAACAGAAGCCTTGGAACACGCCCTTCTTTTGTCAGCGTATCCAATAACTTGTCTAATTCTTTTTGATAATTCATACTCATCGTCCCTATCTTGCGTACTCACATGCAATTATAACTTTTTCATAACAAGATGACAAGGGAAAATCCATATTTATGAACCATTTTATGACCACGGAAATATACATTTTTCGTTTGATATAAAACTGACCACACATTTTCTTTCAAGATACATATGATAAGATATAGGATTATCATTTGCGGAGGTTTCCATGGATCAAGTACTGGAACTTAAGAATATTCACTATGCTTACCACAATCCGGACGGAGAAACTCCTGCCATAAATGGCATCTCCTTTATCCTGAATAAAGGAGAATTCGTTGCCATCGTCGGACCTTCGGGTTGCGGAAAGTCAACGCTTCTTTCTATTATTGCCGGACTTCTCATACCGGAAAAAGGCTTCATTAAAATCAATGGGAAATACCTTCACGAAAGCACTACAAATGTAGGCTATATGTTACAACATGATGAACTTTTCGAATGGCGGACCATTTACAATAATGTTATTTTAGGACTGGAAATTCAGCATATGCTGACTGCAAGGACCAGGGAAAAAGCACATAATCTTTTAGACATCTATGGGCTGAAACAGTTTGAAAATGCAAGGCCCTCGGAACTTTCCGGCGGCATGCGCCAGCGGGCCGCCCTGATCCGTACGCTCGTTCTGGATCCAGATCTCCTACTGTTGGATGAACCATTTTCCGCATTGGACTATCAGACCCGCTTAAATGTCGGGGACGATATTGGTCAGATCATCCGGCAGGAAGGAAAATCAGCCATTCTTGTAACACACGACCTGTCAGAAGCCATCTCCCTTGCCGACCGGATCATTGTCCTTTCCGGACGCCCGGCTAATATACGTCAGACTGTTCCACTCATTTTTGATTTGGAACAAGATACTCCTTTGAACCGCCGGAACTCCCCGGAATTCAAGCATTACTTCAACTTAATATGGAAGGAGCTGAATACAGATGACTGAATTTTCAAATGAACTTTCCGAAAATCAGATCAACTATCTGAAACAACAAAAGAAGCACAAATGTATTGTCGGTATCTCAAGAGTCCTGATTCTTTTCAGTTTTCTCTTTCTTTGGGAATTCACTGCAAATGTAGGTATCATCGACTCCTTCATCTTTAGCAGCCCGTCAAAGATTGCACTATGTTTCTGGGGCATGGTGCTGGATAAAAGCATTTTTCTGCACACCAATGTCACACTATATGAGACAATCTTAAGCTTCCTGCTCGTCACTGCCACCAGCATTCTGGTTACCATTCTTCTTTGGTTCAGCAGACGGTTATCAGAGATCCTGGATCCTTACCTGGTAGTACTGAACAGTCTGCCGAAGTCTGCACTTGCACCACTTCTTATTGTCTGGCTTGGAGCAACAAAAACAACAATTATCGTCGCCGGAATGTCTGTAGCAATCTTTGGAAGCATTCTGAACTTATATACCAGTTTTATGACCGTCGATCCAGGAAAACTGAAACTCATCTATACACTGGGTGGAAATCGGAGGCACGCGCTTCTAAAAGTCGTACTTCCTTTTTCTCTTCCGGCAATCATCAGTAACATGAAAGTCAACATCGGACTCTGCCTCGTGGGCGTGATCATCGGTGAATTTCTGGCTGCCAGAGAAGGACTTGGATATCTGATCATCTACGCAAGCCAGGTCTTTAAGATGGATTGGCTTCTTATGAGTATCCTTCTTCTCTGTCTCATGGCAACACTTCTCTATTCGCTCATCAATCTACTTGAGCGTTGGTGCCGAAAGCATTACTAATATCTCCATTCTTTTTTGAAGAACAAAGAATGTGCAATTTCCTATTATATGAAAAAAGGACCTATCACCTCTTGTGACGGTCCTGTACATAATAGCGTGTTTTTTGTTTTACTTACATATACTGTGTTAACTCTGCTTTATTATTCGTAAATTTCATTGCTTCTTCTCTTGTAATATATCCCTGTTGCATCAATCTGGAAAGATCCATATTCAGTGTATGCATCCCGCTCGTCGCTGAAGATTGCATCATAGCGGAAATCTGGTGCGTTTTTCCTTCACGTATCAGGTTCAGGATGGCATCAGAACCTGTCAGGAATTCGGTCGCAGGTACACGGGTCATGCCCCCTCCACATGGAATCAGGCACTGGCTTATGATTCCCTTTAAGGTACCAGCAAGCTGGATACGCACCTGGTTCTGGCTTTCTGCCGGGCAGGCGTCAATGATACGCTCCACCGTCTGGGCTGCACCTGTCGTATGAAGTGTAGACAATACAAGATGTCCTGTTTCTGCCGCAAGAAGTGCTGCTGAGATTGTCTCATAATCGCGCATTTCTCCTACCAGAATTACATCCGGGTCTTCACGCAAGGCACTTCGAAGTGCGGAAGCAAAATTCGTCACATCCTGACCCACCTCTCTTTGATGGATCAGAGATTTCTTGCACTCGTAGACATACTCAATTGGATCTTCAATTGTAATAATATGTCTGTCATACTTCTGATTCATAGCCTCAATGACCGCTGCAAGAGTTGTTGACTTACCACTTCCTGTCGGTCCGGTAACAAGGATAATTCCTCTTGGCTCCTCGGAAAGCTGATACAATGTCGTTGGAATTTTGAGTTCTTCCAAAGTCGGAATATGTTGATTCAGCAGCCGGATCGTTGCTGCAATTTTTTTCTGTTCACAGAAAATATTCACTCGCTGGCGGCAGCCATCCGTGGTCTGCCAGGCAAAATCCACATCCCGACCATCTTCGAACTGCTTTCTTTGCTTCTCATTCATCATTCCAAGAAGTACTTCACGGATATCATACTCCTTCAATACGTCCCTGGCCTGTGTCAGGCACCCGTGGATCCTGTACCACACAGGCATCCCCTCTGTAATATGAATATCGGAGACAGAACGGATCCTTGCCTCCCTGATAAGCGTATCGATCACTGTATGGATCTGTCTTCGATCTAACATATTCTTCTCCCCTATCCTATCTTCTTATTCTGCAATTTATTCATAGCTAATCTTCATCAATTCTTCCGGTGTCGTGACTCCTTCTTTTACAAGAATCAGTCCGCTTTCTTTCAGCGTGCGCATATGCTGATGTTCTCTTGCATATTTTGTGATATTTTCCACGGATTCATGCTCCATGATCATTCTTCGGATATCCTGGTTAATTGCCAGGATCTCATGCACTGCGATACGTCCCCTGTATCCAGTATGGTTGCACTGAGAGCAGCCCATACCACGTTTGACTGTACGCACATCTTCCCCCAGAAGAATCCTCTCCTGCTCTGTCGTCTCTACTTCTTTTGCACAGTTCGGGCAGACTTTACGGAGCAGACGCTGTGCGATCAGACCTACGAGAGAGTTTGCGACCAGATAAGTTTCAACTCCCATGTCTTCCAGTCTCACAATACTTGACACCGCATCGTTAGTATGAAGTGTACTAAGCACCATATGTCCGGTAATAGCAGCGCGGACAGACGTTCCGGCAGTCTCACCGTCACGGGTCTCGCCGACCATGATAATATCCGGATCCTGACGCATAAGGGCACGAAGTCCTACATCAAATGTAAGTCCTGCTGTCGGATTGACCTGTGTCTGGTTAATTCCAGACAAATTCTTCTCCACCGGGTCTTCAATAGTAGAAATGTTCACTTGTCTGCCTGACAGGTAATCTAATATCATATAAAGTGTCGTAGATTTTCCACTTCCAGTCGGTCCTGTAATATAAATGATTCCATTCGGATAATCCAGAAGCGGTCTGAACAGGTTATAACTGTACTCATCCATTCCAAAATGATCTGCATGATCCAGATGAGACGTTGCTGCCATAATACGCAATACTGCCTTCTCACCAAATACGGTCGGAAGTACCGATACACGGATATTGACTTGTTGTTCGTCTCCAAGCGCTACCCGAAAATGTCCATCCTGTGGGATTCTCTTTTCTGCAATGTCCAGATTTGCCAGAATCTTAATACGGGCAATCAATGGTCCGTGAATATTTTTCTGTATCTTAACATATTCCGATACCACACCATCAATACGCATCCGCACATTTGTCTCTTGCTCAAATGGTTCAATATGAATATCACTGGCTTCCGCTTTAATTGCACGCTCAATCAGGCTATTAAGAAGCTGAATGATCGGTGCTTCATCCGGATTATCCAGATTTTCGATTTCCAGCTCATCTACATCTGTTGTTGAGAATCCTACATTTGCCTGTTTTGCTGCTTTTCTTGCATGAACCTCTGCATAATAGTAAGATACTGCTTTTTTTAATGGTGCTTCCTCACTGAGCTGAATTTCAAGGTGGCAGCCTGTCTGCTGTCTGACTTCTTCCAGGGCAAAGTAATTCAGTGGATCATTGGTCACAAGAACCATACTATGCTCTTTTACACTGACCGGAAGAATCAGATTCTTCTCTGCCAGCTCACGATTGATCATTCCGACCGCCTTAAGATTGACCGGGATTTGCGCCACATCTACAATCTCAAGATGTAGTCTGTCTGCCAATGCTTCTAATACCTGATTCTCGGTTACAAATCCCAACTCCATCAATATCTGACCGACTCGTTTATCTCTATGCTCTTTTTGATACGCAAGAGCCTGTCCGATCTGCTCTGCGGTGACATACCCTTTATCTTCCAGGATTTCTCCAATTCTCAGATTCGTTCTCACTTCTAGTTCTCCTCTCCGGATGCAGTAGTACCAAGCTGCCCGCAAGTATAGACAGCCAGTACACACTCGCAGTTATTCTGTGAAATCTGCTGCAGACTGGAATCTACATAAGTATTTTCATTCATATCAAAGGAACGCACCTGCACCCCCGGATAATTTCTGGCAATATCATCTAACATTTCCCGGATCTGCGGCTCATTTCCCTGTAAAGTCATGGACACCGTCGTTGTATTTACATACTGCAAGACAACTTCCGGTTCATAATCTGTATCAGATGAAGACTCCTGGTTGTTCTCATCCAGCTCCTCCTGTGCAGATTTTGCCGTCTGGGCACCGGACTCGTCTGTCTGTGTGACAGTCTGATAAGCTGCCGGTACTCCTGCTTCGGTTCCTTCGATTTTCAGATACACTGGTTTTAAATTGTGCTTTAACGCAATTCCTGTCACCAGTTCATCGACCTGCTGATTCTCAAGCAGATCATAAAATCCCTGCGAAGCATTCACAAGCTCTGCTTTTTGCTTTACGATTTTCTTCTCAACAATACTCTTTTGTTTGATTGTATCCTGCATCTCCTGCTTCGTCTGCTCTACCTGTTCTTTCTCATTCTGCAGATCCTGGTTCTTCTCCAACCCCGGAAATACAAGAAAGCGAAGTGTAAAAAATAAGATCAATATGCAGGCAAGCACCTTTAATAATACAATATCCCCTGGTTTTAATTCCGTTTCCAGCTTCATTACTTGTCACCTCCTGCATCTATAGCCTTTAGTATACAGGACAGATCCAGCGTGTATTCGCCGTCCTGATACTGATAGCCGCTATAATCTACACTTGAAAATAATCCTGTCTGCGTTAGTTTATTGACATATCCCGGAATATCAATGACTGCACTGCTCACCGCATGAAATGTAAGAAGTCCTGTTTCTGCATCCATGGACTTAACTTCCACATTCATGTTGCTTCCGCTGACATCCACGATTCTGGCTATTATATCTGCATCCAGATCCGGATAAGTTGCCAGATTCTGCTTCATCTGCTCCACCTGCTGTTTCTGCTCGACTAAGCGCTCGCTCTCTTTCATGACCTCATCTGCCTCTTGATATTGCTGCTGGATCTGACTGTCGTTGATCCAGTCATTGATGTCATCAATCTTCTTGCTCTCAAGCAGATTCCAGACAGATACTGCTCCAAATAACGCCATACATACAGCCAATGTGATCACCGGTGGGACGATATGTTTTACAAAGCTTTCTTTCTCCACCACTTTGTTCATACCGCCGGACTTCTTCCATTTCTGGTAGAGATTGACCTGCTTCGTCTTATCATCCACCAATGCTCCGGCACACACAAGCCAGTCCTCTGGATTTCCCTGGGTTTCATAAACCGCATCCACCTGAAGCAAAGCTGCCTGAAGGTTCATCATATGGATTCCATCGAGGCATACTTCAAAATCATCCTCCATACAGCCTGCATAATAAATGTCTGTGATCGGGATTCCAGACGTTGTCGTTGCATAAAACTGTACAATACCGGAAATGTTCCGGACAATCTCTGTCCCAAAATCCAGCGTTCCGCGCTCGCTGAAGATACGGCTTCTTGTAGAATACAGATATACTCCGTTCTTATACAGGATACTGGTCACGCCAGAATCCTCAAAAAATAAGAAGATAGCCGTCTTATTGGCATAAGTCTTTAACTGGGACAATCCTTTTAAATATGCTTCCATCGGCACAGTAATTGCACGCACCGGAAGCTTTATCTCCTCACACATTGCTAAAAGCCGGTTACAAATGTTTTCTTCTACGCTGGCACAGCATACGGTCACGCCCTGCTTTTTATCTGCATACGTAATACCATAATCTACAATTCCTTCTGCTGCTGACTCTGAAACAACATGTTCTGCCATCTTTGTAAGCTGCTTGCCTGTTGCAAACGGAATCTGTGAAATTCGTGCGGATGAATAATTGGATGGAAGCACAAGCTTTACAGAACCTGGATGCTCCTTTGCCTTATATGCAAGAAGTGCCCTTTTCCACTGTTCAAAAGGGTCTGTGTGAACTTCGGTCGGGATCATGTCTGTCCTGCTGATTCTTGGTCTTCGTCCTGCTTTTCCACTTGCAGCCAAAATACATTCTTCCTGTAAAACAATAACAGTATCGCTCACCTGTAAGTTCCTCCTTCGTAATTACGCATTTTCGATCGCTGAGTAAGACTGATAGATTGGGAGCATAACTCCAATCATAATACAGCCGACGATCAGCGCCATAAATATAATCAAGATTGGCTCCAGAAGCGTGACCATCCGCTTTGTAGCCTGTTCTGCATCAGCTTCCAATGTCTCCGCAATGGAATCCAGCATCACATCCAGACGTCCGCTTTCTTCTCCGACCAGAATCGTGCTGGACAGTTTTTTTAGCAATCCGTCTACTTCACGCAGCCCCTGTGAAAGCGGCACTCCGCCACGGACCATTGTGATAACTTCGTCAAACTGAGACTCTACATAACCATTTCCAATCGTCTTTGCAGCCACTCCAACGGCTGAAACAAGGGGCATACCACTGGAGTAAAGACTGCTCAGTGTTCTGGCAAAACGTGCCGTATAAACAACTTTGAACAACTTACCAAAGCCCCACATATGAACTTTCATCCAGTCTACGCCTCTTCGCACTGCCGGAATTCCGACAATGATACGAATCAATGCAACGATCACTGCAACGGTCAATAATGCAATATACCATTTCTGAACAAGAAAGTTGGAAACCGCAATCAAAATATTAGTAATCATCGGAAGGCTTTCCATCTGATCAAACAGACTCTGAAACTGTGGCAGAATAAAGGTTACGATCAAAATCACAATTACAACACAGAGCACCAGCAGAATACATGGATAAGTCATGGCTGACTTCACCTGCTGGGTCAGCTTATAATCCTTCTCATACTGAATCGATAATCTCTGTGTCACCAGATCCAGGTTACCACTTCCCTCACCGGAACGGATCATTCCGATCATCAGATCCGGAAAGCATTCCTTGGATTCCATGGCATCAGACAGACTGATACCACGTTTTAAATCCTGTAACACATCCTTATAAATATCCCGCTCGTCTTTGTTCATTCCTTCCTGCTCGGAAATGATGTCGAGCGCCCTTACAAGCGTGACACCCGATGCCAGAAGTGTGGACAGTTCCCGGCAAAAGGCTGCAAGCTGCTTCGCTTTTAACTTTTTATGCTTTTTTGCTCCATTTAAATCTTTCGCTTCAACCAGATAGAGGTTCTCTTCACGTAACTGCTGCGTCAGCGCATTCTCGGATGCAGCCTCCACAGTACCCTTATGAACCTTGCCACTCATATCCTTTGCGACGTATTTAAAACGTGCCATGTGCGAACTTCCTCTTTCTTTCTATTATATCTATACTTGATTTTTATCTCTTTAGTAACTGCTCAGAACCCCACCACACAAATTTCAAGGTGTTCTTATTAGTTACTCTCTTTATAAAAAATGCAGATACCATGTAACGATCTGATCTCCATATAATGCCGCCAGCGCCAGTCCGAATGCAAGAAATGGTCCAAATGCAAATACATCTTTTTTTCCTAATTTCTTGCTCTTTAACATAAATGCTCCGTAAGCGCCTCCTGTCAGCAGCCCGAAAAACATAGCGCACACTACCGGTCCTGTCCCAAGAAATGCTCCGGAGACCGCCATTAATTTGATATCCCCGCCGCCAAATGCTCCCGGAATCACAAGTGCCAGAAGCAGCATCGGAACAGAGACGATTAGTGCCCCGATCAGCCTGTCTATAAGCCCATGCTCCGGAACAAGCCATATATTTGCAATTGCTAATATCAAAATAAAAATGTGAAATCTATCATAAATGATCTGGGTATCCCAATCAATAAGGGCTACCACAAGTAGTATTCCAAAATAAATCAACATGACTGTACCACGCATTGATAACAATCCAAAACTGCCACAGCCATAATGAATCCCGCAGCCGATAAATGCTGCGCCGCCAATCACTTCCACGAAGAAATCTCTTCCCGGAATGTGACTTTTACAACCTGCACATCGTCCGCGCAGGAAGATGTAGCTGACACACGGGATCAGTTCCCATGCATGTAATACTCTGCCACAATTCGTACAATGACTTCTTCCGTTTACCACACTCTCTCCTCTTGGCAAGCGGTCAATCACCACATTCAAAAAACTAAAGATACAGGCTCCGAAAAAGAACCGGATCACCCATAAAATACTTTCTAATACAATTAACATGTTATTCTACTCATCTGTCTTATTCTTCTTTGCCAGCCATATAGTCTTCATAGTAGACCGTATATGATTTTGGCTCTAATGTGTACCAGACGGTGTAATCACCTTCCCGGTATACGAACTTTTCAACGGTATATCCGTCCTCTGCCATCTGAAGCACCCAGAAATCTCCCGGTGCTTTGCTTAAATTAAGCACTTCTGTCCGGATACTCTCAGCGACGCCTCCCTCCTGGGAAGCGTCGAAAAAAAGTACCACTCCTGCCATAACATTCCTGTCCAGTTACCTGGAGCGCCAACCGCACCGATTTTGCATGCCCCAGAGCCACTTGAGCGTCTGCCCGATGTAAAAGTCGGAGCGCTCCGGGTATCACTGTCACGATCGCAAGCAAGATAATAATTAAGACCATAAGCACACTCTTGATCCAACGATATTTAATTTGGGTAAATTTTGATTCATGCTGTTGTTGAGTCATGAGTTCATGCCTTTCTTGAAATCTAACTATTTTACATTATAAGCTCCATCTGTTCCGTCTTTAGCATCTTTTGTGTATGTACATGTTTTTTTATCATGTTCATATACTAATACTTTAACTTTTCCATCTTCCAATGTTACACTTTTAATTGTTCCTTTAACTTCTGATAATGTAGTTGCCTCTGCGATTTCTGTATCTGTAAGTGATTCCTTTGCTGTTGCATCAGTTGCCTTATCTTTTGCATAATCTTCATCAGAAATTGTCTGTGCTGCCATAACTGCCTGACGTGTCTCTGCTACGATAGATTTTCTTTTAGCTCTGTCAATATAACCTGTCACTGCTGGAATCAGCAGTGCTGCAAGGATTGCCAGGATTACTAATACTACGATCAGCTCTACTAATGTGAATCCTTTTTTCTCTTTTAATTTCTTAAACATTTTTCTCGTCTCCTTATTGCTTTTTTCTTTTGAGAATCTATATAAACGCCTCGGTGCAAGCGTTCATACCATTATTAATATGATCTATTCATGAATTGCTGTGATAGCGGAATCTGCATTTCCTTTTACCGTGATCGGATTGCGAAATTCCAGAACTTCTGTATCAGTTGCCATCACATTTTTTAAACTTTTTGTTGCTTTATCATACTCCGAATAGACAGTCACTTTTGCTGTAATGCTGCTTATCTTGCTTCCATCCGATACATTCGCCGGATACGAATATTCTACCTCCACGTAATTGCCCATATAAAAGCCTTTTGTGAACACATTTGCCACGGCTCTTGCGACGGGCTTCCCATTCTGAGTAAAGGCATATTGTCCGGTGTTACTGTTTCGAAAGTAATACCGGGTCAGTAACTGCCCCGTCTCAACTGCATCTGCTTTTCCTGTGACTTTATCGCCTATATGGATCTCTGTCTCTGAACAGCCATTGGCAGACACTAATTCTACAAAACCTTCCGGAGTCATGAATTCAATTGCATTTCCTTTTGTATTTGTCCCTTTGGAACCACCATACTGCTCTTCCATCGCGGTTGTTCTTTCATATAATTTTACATACCCGGTCGCGTCCTTTGTGATCGTCCGAAGTTCCGTCATAGTTGTATCTAAAACAGACTGTGCATACTGGGTCTTCTGGATCCGGACAAATATTCTGGAGGCGGAGCTTAAGGCGCTTGCCGCCATTGCCATCAGAATGCTGATGAGAAATAATGTGACCATTGTCTCAACAAGCGTTGTTCCTTTTCGGTCTTTCACGAGGTTCTTCGCATATGACAATTGTTCTTTTCTTTTTCCAGCTTGTCTTCTATCTGTTAATTTCACGAATTGCCACCACCCTCTGGTGTTGTATGTACCTGTTCCTCACTCTGTGATGCGTCTGCATCCGGACTTCCATAAAGGTAGAATGTGGTTGTCTGTTCTTCTCCTTTTGAATCCGTATAAGTCACAATTTTTTTATTCAAATCCGTTGCTACTGAAAATACATGATTTCCTTTGATCGACATATCGGAGTTTGTCGCGTTAAAATCAATACTCTTATTGTTCTCTACGGAAGTTACTTCTGTATTCTGCAATGCTTCCATGATTTTTGCATTGTCACTTCGAATTTCTTTATTTTTCTTCAGGGAATTACTGCTATAAGTAATTGCCCCCTGTAAGATTCCCATTAATATCAGGAATATAAAGATACTGGCTACTACTTCCACCAACGTTTCGCCGGCATTCGCCCTTGATTTCTTAATTGGCCGCACTCGTATCTCCTCCTTCCTGACTGTCCTGATATATATTCTCTTCAAATCGACAGGAGGTCGATGCTGTCCGGTTATACGTGTAATGGATTGGCGTATTATCATCAATTGTATACACAGCTCCACTACTGTTACCGACTTTCCATGTACCACCACCTGTCGCATTTGCCACCCACACAATTGTATTGCCATTATGTGTAAATGTGACCGGATATTTCTCCGCTCTCGTATACTCTGTACGATATGTGTAAGCAGCATCTTCATAATATGCAGTCACTTCTACCGCAAATATGTACTGGCGGACTGTCGTATTCTCAATGTTCTTGATCGCACTGGAATAATCTCCTCCTGAAGAGCCGGTAATCTCACCACCACTCAAAATTTTATCTACATTTTCATCACTGTTCTGTTCCTTTTTTAACGTCACGGAAATGTTGCCATAACCTTTATCTGACAACGGAGAACTAGATATATCAGACAAATTCGAACCATCTTCGACAAAATTGTACTTTGTGCTATCTTTATAGTCAGAATTATACTCTAGATATTTTTCATCATCAAGGAATTTATTTGCAAATGCGTAAAAAGTTCCATCTCCAACCGTACTTCCATCATCTGTATACTTTTTGTCATATTTTGTCAGCTCATTTTTCAGCACATCTGAATAACTTTTTGCCAGTTGATAGCATCGTTCTTCTTTTAATCGCTGATTCGACTGGGCAGTCAGCATTCCTGCTGTGTACAGGATGGCAGCAGCAAATGCAATAAAAAATGCAGATACGCAAAGCACAAGTGCCATCGATATTCCGTTTTTTGCATTTGCCCGCAATTGCTGCCAGCCTTTACATTTCATAAATTCTTTCTCCTTTAGTTGTTCTTCCACTCGACCTTCGTCTCGTCAGACTCCACATAAGCCTCACTCTTCTGAATGATATGATCTTCTTCAATATTCTCTGTCACATTTGCCTTAAAGACCATGCTGTTAGAAATATGGAGGTTCGTATGTTCTACATTTCCATCTTCTGCTTTGACATCTGACACATCCGGAAGCTTTAAGATATAACTGTATGTACCATCTGCATTCTTCACAACATCAAGCTTTGTTGAAAGTGTGAGTTCGTAAGTCGGTGTGGAACCATTTTCCGCTTTGTATGCGGATGTAATCTTCACACTGTAGTCGGTAATGTCGAATTCGTGGTGGATTTCTGTCTCCGGTGTTCCTTCCGGATACTGACTTGCAGTGTCATTCTCATCAATTATTACCCACTGCCATTCTTCCACAGTCCTTATTTCACCGTTTATCTCTTTTCGAACCTCAACCAGACGGTATACCTGAACCTGTACTCCATCCGCAGTTTCTATAATACGGACCTTTTTGTCCAGTTGTGTCTTACCTCCCTGGGCTGACGCATCTTTAATGGTTCCATTCAGATTCAGTGTAAATATATCTGCACAATCTACACTGTTCCAGCTCAGTACCGTCTGCTTCGCTGTCCATACCTTATCTTCTCCCGCAACCTCCGGTGTTGTTGAAACATTTGCCGTAAGCTCTGTATCGGCTTCATTTGACTCGACCTGTGGTGACTGAAGTTTTACATACGGAAGTCTGTAGCTGTCTGACTTCGTCCACTCGGAACTGATATTTCCGCCGCCAGATGAAATTCTTGCGTAAAATACAATCCATTTTCCGGCGTATTGGATCGACAGTCCTTGCATGTCATTTGAATACTTATGATTTGTCACTTCCATCTGTGCAACTGCCCCTTCGATTGGATATGCCTGAACATAATCTCCCGGGTCTGTCTGTGTTGCCGCTTTTGCTTTTGCCGCGCTGTCATAGACATAAGCCTTTAATAGATATGCACTGCCTCCCGGCGGTACGCTGGCATTATCATTCGGTGTAAGAGTAACGGTCATTCCTCCATTTGTAAATGCATCTGCTGCAATATAGTTGTCCGCGTGATGTGTCCAGTTTGTCTGCCATGTAACCTTCGGTTTCGGCAAACGGGTTGGTATTTCAAGTTCATTTGTAATACCTGCCACACTGTCAAGGTACGCACTGTCTGCAGCTGCTTTTGCTTTCAGGTAAATGACTACACGCTTACCTGCATATGCTTCCAGATCCACATCTTCGCTATATGTACCGCTGGCATTCTGCGCAGTTGTAATCTGAGTACCCAGTTCTTTCTCTTCACCAAGTTTTTCTTTGTCATCATATACACGTATATATGCCTGATATCCGTTACAGCCTTCCTCTGATGTGATCTGTGACCAGGATAATCTGTAGTTCAATTCATTGGTATCCGGATTCTCGGCTGTCAACTGTGATGGCTGTTCCAGTCTTTGTTTTACATTGTAAATTCCGGTTGTTGCAAGGCCGATCTGTTTTACTGCAGACGTATTCTTTCCAACGCGTGTCACTTTCAGTTTTACCTTGGAGTAATTCCAGTCTGTACCGTCAACTGTCAGTGACTTGCCTCCTGTATAAGCATCTCCAAGATTGATCTTCACTTCTCTGCCAGATGCATCAACACCTGTCATAGATACCTGATATTCCGGTGATGAAGTGCCTTCTATACCTGAATCCCATGTGAATGTATACAACATCTCACCATTGGTTCCGATGACCGGCTCCAGGTATGTATCCAGATCTGCTCCTTCAAGCGCAGGCGCCGGAAGCCACGTCCAAAGCGTAGATGTTACATTTTGATAATAGTCAAAATATCCTGCATAGTTTTCCAGTGTCGTGCTGTGTGAGTAGGTCCACTGTGCAGTTCCATTTTCGTCCACATCTGTCAGTTCTTTTACATTTGCTTCTGTAATCCGACTGGCGTCTACATCATAATAAGTATATACCGGACCAAGACCGGAAGACGCATACCAGATGCGTACTCTTAAGTTACTTGCCTGCCCTATATACTCTGGCAGATTTGTAAATGTTGCAGAAGCTTTTCCGGCCGATACGGTCAGAATATCTTCTTTTGCAAATACAATGTTATCTTCACCATTCCACGTACCGATCAACTCTGCACGGTAGATTGGCGGGGTATTCATTTTCTGATCTTTGGCATCCAGCTCTACTTTTACAGAAAGGTCCTCCAGCGTTGTTCCTGTAACCGTTACATTCTGTTCCAACTTTGGAGTCCATTCCTTCAAAGTAATTGGCGGTCTGTATCCCGGAAGCTGTGTCGCTGTGGAAATCTCTTTGGACGACTCTGCCATGGTTGTTCCGCTTGTAGTAGATGCCTGGGCTGTCATCTGGTAAGTATGAGCCCCGTCTTCTCTGTGTGCCACTTGCATTGTTCCTGTCGGATTCGATGCATTCAGTGTCAGATCACCAATTCCTGCAACCTTGATCTTCACCTGCCAGTTTGGATAAATAGCGTTACCATTTTCATCTGTTGCATTGTATTCATCCAGATTATTGAGTACAAACCGGTAAACATGATTGTTATCTGCATTCTGTTTTGAAATAAGTTCAATCCTTACATCCGGATCCGGAAGTACTTTGTTGATACTTTGTTCCGGCAGATCATACCACTTCGAAGGTTCCACATCGTCAAACATACTGACTGCACGGACAGAAATCTTTACCTTTCCTGTTATTTCTTTTGAAATAGAAAAGCTTTCGTTTTCGGAATAAATCTTATAAATCTTTTCATTCGTTCCGTTCGTCACCCGCACTTCATACATAAATGGATCACATGCTGTCGTGCTATCATACAGCTCACTTCCATTTCGTGCATTGTCCATTGTCTGTGGTACGACTTTTACAGTTATCTTACCGGTTTCCACCTTTGCTTCAGCCAAAGCCGGTGCAAGGAGTTCATTTTTCTCCTTTTCTACACCTTCCAGACGGCGATAACTTTCACGGGAATTATATGCAAGTAAGTTCTTGGAAGAATCTGTGATGGTTGCTCCAATATAATAAATATTATCGTGATTTGGATACTGCTCATTACCTACATAATAAAGCACCTGTCCAATTCTTGTACCTGAACCGTCTTTTATGTATCCATCCTGATCTATATAACAATTTGCTCCGTTGATCGAGTTCACTCCTGAATATATTTGCGTGACAACGTATGCTCCGTCATCTGCTTTTCTCATAATCTGAGTATTCTCTATAATCTTGCCAAAACTAAGCTTATCATCCGAAACTCTCACTATATTCTGTGATTGATCAGATCCTTTTATAATTGTTCCATCAGTAGTCTTAATTCCAATCGTGAAATCTGCGCCCAGATAGCCGTCCTGTTTTCTTTTAGTCTGACCCCCTATTCCATCATAAAAGAAATTATTTTTTCTATTTTCAGCACTCATGGACGTCGGTTTTTGACTTCCTCTGCTGATTCCATTCGAATAAATAGGATTTCCTGTTTTATTATAATCTTGATTTCCAAAGCTAGGCGAATAACAATCATTTACAATTGTGTTGTTGCTCCAGCCATCATAACGTGCACCAAAAATGCCTCCAACGAAGCTGTTTCCAAATAAATATCTCGCATAATTTCTGCATCGTTCAATCTGCATTTTAACATTTGGTGTAGATTTTATAATTGCATTATCATATGCATTATCGCAGGAAAGGAATCCGAAAATTCCTGAAGCCATAGAATTTGAATAAATACTGACTCCCGGTCCGTTCATACAATCCAATATTCTGACTGTAAAACGGTTTGCATTCGAAACATTACTTACCTGATATGTCGTAATATTTCCTAAAATTCCTGCACTGTCATTCGCTCCGCTTCCGCCTGAACCCGCACTCTTATAAATGCTTCCATAATTCTCACAACTGATAATGTTATATTCGTTATTTTCATTTGCATGGTATAGCTGAGCTACAATACCGCCGGATGCTCCGACCCAATTTGCGGCAAATGTAGTCTGAAGGTTTCCATAATTACGGCAATTCTGGATCGTTCCTCCGGTTCCGGTCCACTGTCCCATAATGCCACCGGAATAATGGCTGTTGTAGCAATAAATGGTACCATAATTGATACATTTTTCAATCAGCCAGTCACTGCCGGTAGCATTGTTCTGATTTCCGATGATTCCTCCGGCAAAACGGTTCGTGTTTCCACTTCCGATCTGTCTGCCGACAAAAGCACCGTTTACCAGTTTGCTCAGATCTTTTTGAGACTCATTCATACCAATGATTCCACCAGTACCAACTCCGATTGCCTCAGATTTGTTATTTAAGAACCATTTTCCGGATACGCATTCACTCAACTGGCCGGCTGTTCCGTTATAGGCTGTAATACCTCCTATGTTACCGTTATTAAGCATGTACATTTCTAATTTTCCGGCAGATACCGTTGTCCCGCCATTATATTTCATATTTTCAATTGTACTTGCACTTCCAGTATTTACATAAGTACCATCTGCACTCAAGCCCTGTCCGATTGCATTTGCCGCCAGCTCATCGGTTGTATCTGCACCGTTCATTACATCAGGTGTGATACTGCTTCCGGACATCATTATCTTACCTTTATTGAATCCGGCAACTCCACCAAGCATACCGTATTTTGCTGTCAATTTGCTGTCAGCATTATTTTCCAGTGTACAGCCGTCTATTACCGCATTTTCTTCATTCTTACCAACAATTCCTCCGGCATGTGTTGCCAATGCCTCTTTCTGCGCTGCAGTACTTGTACTTGTAGCAGTATAGACACCGTTGATCGTCATCGTAATCTTACCAACACTGCAATTCTTTAATTCTGCACCTGACATATTGATTCCGGCAATTCCACCATAACAGTTCCCGGCAGAACCATTTTTTTCTTCAATTGTTCCTGAAAATGCTGCGTCACTTACTGTTCCGCTGTTTTGCCCTACAATACCTCCAAGATACTGGTAATCTTTGAAGCCGATCAGTACAGAAGAGTCCGTTGTCTCGCCTACTTTCACCTGAACACCTGTCACATTTGCATTTTCGCGGTTCTCTCCTACCACACCGCCAACTGTCAGATTGCTCTTGCTGCTGTCTACCTTTGGAATGATCGAACTATCAACCATTCTGACAGTTCCTTCATTGGCTCCGACTAAGCCTCCTATAATGGAAGCATCTCCGGACAACACTACATTTCGTTCTGTTTTGCTATTTTCTACAATTCCGTTTTCTTCATTTAATGAAGTAATCGCGCCAATTTCATTGCCGCCACGGCTGTAGATTTCTGTTGTTTCGGTTAATTTACTGCTTTTTACGGTACAGTCTTTAATCATCCCGTCATTCTCTGCCGCAATTCCGGAAGCATGACCATGATTACTTGTTACTTTTCCATAATTCGTACAGTTTTGAATGGTCTTGCCTTTCGTATTTACAGCAGTAATTCCTCCGGCCGTTCCCTCATAAGCGATTACTTCTGTTGAACGGTTGACTGCACAGATTACATTTCCATTTGTCTCTCCGGCAATTCCTCCGGCAAAACCATGTGATGCGCGGACATTCTTTGCTTTACATACCAGGTGTTTGGGTGACGCTGCCGTACCATTCTCTCCGACCACACCGTGATTGATTCCGACAATTCCTCCAACTTTTGAAGACCCACTGACAGACAGACCTGCGTCTACCGCAGTGATTTCTCCATTCGTTTCTCCATCTCCGGTAACCCGAATCGTTCCGTTCGCCTCATTCATACCTGCCAGACCGCCAACACCTGTTGCATTTCCGGCTGATATACTTCGCGTAATAACGCTTCTGCTGTTTTCAATTATAATATTTCCATTGTTACGTCCGGCAATTCCGCCGACATTTTCTTTCCCAGATGCAGAAATATTAGCATTGCTCGCATTTTTTGTCAGAACTCCATCATTCAGATTCCAGCCGACCAGACCTCCGACATTGGAGCTTCCAGATACAGTCTTGTTCTGTGCAGTTGTACAATTCTGAATTGTTCCCGCTGTGTACTGAACAACGTTTGATCCTGAACTGTAGCTTTTTACTGTCTGGTTCTTTGCCCCAACATTAATTCCGGCAATCCCGCCAATATAGTTCAGCGCTGCATTTCCAAAATGCTGCTGTAATTGGCACTGATATACAAGACCTGCGTTTAATCCTACTACTCCACCGGTTCCAACATATCCAGACATATTTCCGGTATTAAAGCAGCTGTCAATAATCTGATTTTCCAGATTGACACTGATAATTCCTCCAGCAAAATGCATACGCACACTGTCCACTCCGTCTGTGCCAGACGGCAGTTCTGATTTTGTTCTGCCAATTTCGTTACTTTCAATATAGCTTCCTAATGCGACACCATTTTTCCAGACAGACGCTGTCTGTGCTATGTCTCCACTGTTCGTACAGTTCTTAAGAAGCAGATGGCTGTCTTTCTCGCAATAGCCCACGATTCCTCCGGCATACAGCCCTGCACGGATTGGAATATTGTTCGTCGTCGTGATGGTCAACTGATTTGGATTCCTTGAGACAGCAAGGGCATTACTTCCATATGACGGTACCCCGTCAGAATCCAGTCCAGGGAGCATCTTAAGTGCAGCACTTTTAAGTTCAGCATTACCAAGCTGCCCTGTGGTATAAGTTCTCTGATAGCCAACAATTCCTCCACAGAACGCTTCTCCTGTTATACGTCCAAGAATATTATCGGTGCGCATCTGGCTCATAGTCATATCCTGTGTCAGGTTCACAACATTTGCACCGATCACACCACCAACAAAGTATTGCCCCTGAATACTCTGTGGTTTGATCGTAAGTTCCTGATTCAATACTTTTGCAGATGCATTCAGCCCAAATGCGCCGCCGGCACATTTCCCATATGCATAGATGCGGCCGCCGATCAGTGTATAATGGACATCAATGGTCGCATTTTCATCATTAAATCCTGCAATTCCTCCCACATAATTCTGCCCTACTACAATACTGGATACGGATTTCACAGTAATTGCTTCGCTTTCATCAGAAAATGTGATTGCTCCATCGTTATATCCTGCAATTCCTCCGGCAAAGCTTGCTGTCGCTTTCCATTTATGAACGATCATATTGTAAACAGAATTATCATAGTCAGAAAGATAGCTTGCGCAGTCTGCAATTGTAGAATCTGCCTGATTGTATCCTACAATTCCGCCGACATACTGTTTGTATCCTGCTGCAACACCTTGATTGATGCAATTCTTAAGTGTAACATTCGTAGAATTTTCTCCTACGATTCCACCAACATAGCCGTTACCGATCACATAACTTGCATTGGTCGTTACAGAAGCACCGCTTTCTGTTGATGCCTGAATTGCATCTGGGACGCCTCCGCCGAGTCCTCCGGCAATTCCGCCTACATACTCATCTCCAAGTACATAACCATTCTTCTCTGTAGAACAATTCGAAAGAAGTGTGTGTTCCCCATATCCAGCAATTCCGCCTACATATCTGCCCTGAAGAAGTTCTTTCTGATCATCGCTGCTATAGCGGAAACTTCCAGAACGTCCCAAAGCACTGACCGCATTATATACAAGCGCCTGATTGCTGTAGCCTACAATGCCTCCAAAATAGTTTCCCTCAATAGTACTACCTGCTTTTTGTGTACTGATATTGTCACAAAGAATCAAACCATTATCATTGCAGTTCAGAATATCTGCTTTCTGTTTTAATTTTGATGCTGTATACTTCGTGCCATTATTATAATGAAATGTTCCATCCAGCCGTCCTACGACGCCTCCGGTATTTACATTACCAGATACATCTGCATCATTCGTACATCCGTTGATTTGGATTGTTCCTTTTTTATTATTCAGATTTGCATATCCGATAATTCCGCCAATTCCATACGCATCTGTCTGTTTTACAGAACTTGGAAGAACCGCTTCCAGCTTTCCTTCAATTGTAAGATTTGATACAGTTCCGGAACTCAATGTCTGTATTGTACCGTTTTCATATTTTGCCAGAACTCCAACTAACATTCCAACACCGAGTGTGTCCTTGTTATCAGATACATTTGCATTTGATACATCTACCTTCACGTTTGCTTCAACGGTATTCGAGTTTTGTTTCGTTCTTGTAACTGCAATCTCTGTCAGTTTACCTTCGCTTCGTCCCGCAAGGATTCCGACTCCTTTGACTGACTTACAATTCCCTGCGCTGTCATTCTCACCTTTCTGACCTATCATAAGTGTCGGGTCACGGAACACAACATCTTTCACAGTTCCTTTTAACTCACAAAACAGACCAATGAACTCTGATCTTGAAACATTCAGATTGGTTGTTGTCGTATCGTCTGCCACAGATTCTTCATCCAGATGCAGATTTGACACCAGTGTCTGGCTTCCTTTTCCGGTCAGTGTATATTCTTTTGGAAGTTCTTTTATAGACGGGAATCCCACTGTCTCTGTCTTCGTATTCTCGCGCCATGCAAGCTTCTCAACTTTTGTTCCATCCGGCTGTGCTTCCGCTTTAAAATCATAAAGGCCGGTTCCAACAGATGCCCAATCCATATTCTTATTCGTCAATGTAAATGTTGCGCTGTCATGATTCTTCTCATAATAACGCATATTGGACAGATGGCGGAATGCTGCTACCTGTATGTCACTTCCTTTTGTATTATCCCCGAACATTGTGTTCGCCACATTGGAAGATACTTGTTCACTGTCGCGGTACTCCTGGCTTATATTTATATTAGAAGAACCTGTATAAGCTGTCGCTTTTACTTTTGCATATATATTCTGTGGTTCTGACAGTGCTGTAATAATCGTAGCAAGTCGTGTAATGCTTGTACTGGAGGTCTTCTCTAATTCTGATTTCGCACTTTCATTTGTCTGACCGTCTAAAGCTGCCTGTACTTTTGCAGACATCATAGCATCCAATACAACCGAATATTTGTTATCACTATATGTCACAGGGAACATCCAATTTGAAGTGTCTTTTGTTCCATCTGCTTTTGTCAGTTCCAAGGTTGCCATACCTGACGTAGAATCTGCATTTGTACTCCAGCCTTGCTGTCCCATGTCAAACGGTGAAACTCTCAAGGTAAATAACTTTGTATTATCATCATTTTTATAAAATGACACTTCATAATCTACTCCAAGATCTGCCCCTACGTTACTGGACCAGTCCAGAGATAACTTTTCACTGTTTACAAGATTGATCGTTGTAATACGAAGACGCTTCGTTTCAAGATTGACTGTATTGACGGTATCTTCTGTAGAATAGTAACCAAGCAGTCTCTTACTTCTGCTATCATAGTCACGCTTCTGCATGGTCAAATAACCATCAACATCATCTGCCTTATAATTCAGTCCTTTACATCTAGATCCATAGAACGCAGAATAGACCTCTCCCGACTCGATATCAATCTCGATCGAAATAGAGGCATCCAAGAATCCTTTATCATATGTATAATCGTCCAACAAACGCAAGACCAGATTATTCTCTTTTGTCTGATCTGCCGCGCTTTTGTTCAGCTTAATTGTATAAATGCGGCCATTCAGCCTGCTATCCTTATTGTCTTTGAACACAGCTTTCTGTGCGATCTCGCTGTCTGTGTCCTTTACCGCATCCTGAATCTCTTTTTTAAATTGTTCCCACTGTCCGGAAGATCTGTAGTAAGTCAGTCTGGACTCTGCTGCCAGATAAACTGTCTTTGCATTTTCTTCGTTTTTGCGAAACTCTGCTTTTTTCCAATAATTTATAAATAATGGTACTGCAATTGCCGCTATAATCCCAAGAATCACAAGGACAACCATCAGCTCTACTAATGTAAATCCTTTTTTTCTTTTATTAGTCATACTCATCATCCAATATCAATATTTATTGCTATAATATTTTTTCTATACTTATCTGTTAAGTAATTGTTTACATAAAATATAGCGATACGTCACTAATTGTCAAATTATGTCAATTTTTGTAATTATAGCATATTTTTGGAAAACTCACAATGATTATTCTTTTACAATCCACTCACCTTTGATGCACCACAGTCCTGCCTGCACACTGTGAACACCACTGTTATCCCCCGCCTCGATTGCTTGCTGATGACCAAACAGACGTTTCCAGCTTTCCTGAATTCTTGCTTTCTGCTCCGGATAAAAATTACTGGTCATAATCTGAAATTCATTCATCCCCATATTTTTCAATTCTTCGGAAAATGCTGCTTCTTCCGATTCATTTTCACCGATATAATGCATCTGCATAATCTTCGTCCAGTCGAACATGTCGAACAAGATTGCTTCTCCTATTGGCACGTCTAACGTCAGCACATGTCCATCTCCTGTCTGATCCACATTATAAAGATCTGTGAATGCCCAGTATGGATACTCGGCTCCTTCTGGTTTTGGAACTATATGCTGCGCCTCCTTTACAAACCAGCCATATGCATTTATAAATACCTTCGCAGACTCCTTATATTTTTTTCGTACATACTCTTCTTTTGAATAACATACGCCGTCCCGTTTCAATACCTGATATACAACATCAGTCTGAAAAGAATACAGTCTTATCGTATTACATCTGTCAGCCATTCTCTTCTCAACTCCCATACATTTCCATATTTCGCATCGCTTCCCATAAGGATTGTATCATCAAACAGTCGCTCCCAGCTATTTTGTATCTCCCGCTTAATCTGTGGATAGAACTGGGAAATAACCGCTTTTACATCACTGATTCCATAATCTTCCAGAAGTTGTCTGTGGCGTCTCAGGTCATATTCGTCTTTCGGAATATATCCATAGTTTAAAATGTGTCCCCACTTTGCTATATTAACCGATGTGATGATTGCCGGATCCAGTGACAACTCTAAAATTACTGTATTTTCACTGTTCATCATTGTTCCTTCGTTGGTAAATGACACCCATACCGGATACTCCACGTCTGCCGGTTTATTTGCCCTGTCCGGTCCGTGCTTTACCAGCCAGTCATAAGCTTCCAGCACGACTGGAGCCTGTTCTTTCAAATCCATCCTGATGTACTCCTGTTTTGCAATGTAACGACCAGTCGTCTCCAACTCTTTTAACACATTTTCATGCTGTTTGGTCCAGACGGTAATATTCGACATACGCTCCCTCCTTTTTACATACCTTCATTTAAAACCCACCGTTCTGATATGCTCTTGCAATCACATAAGATGGCTCATAAAATGCACTGCAGTTATAATTGTCAATCACATTACAGAGTTCATTATTGTAAACTCGAAGAATCCCATCTACATAATCTTCCCCAAGCTGTAATGTATCTATAATCAACCTCTTATAAACTTTTCCCATTTCCAAAGGTGTGGGGATAATCTCCGCCAGTTCTCTGTCAACATCCGTGATGTCATAATCACCTTCCTGAAGATGGTATTCTTCAATCCAATCATCTTCAACTTGCAGGGGATTTTCGCAGTGTAGTACATTTGCCACACTAATCAGATGTTTTAATGCATCTCTTCCAATTGTATTTACCACATATTTATTCTTCTGATGAAGCTTTCTCGCCACGCGCTCTATCATATAACAGATAAAATAGAGGTCGTTATCTGTTATCTCTTCGTCTGGAAAATATATATTCATCATAACGTTTCACTCCTTTCAAAATGTAACGTCTTCAACGCGTCCTCTGTACAAAACACAATCTGATGTGTTGGATATTTAAACTTAATAAGTTCCCAGAACGCTGCCTTAGAAATCTTGCCGGACATATAGTCTTCTACATAATCCCAAATCTGATCGTCTGCCATAGGTCCTTCTACAATATCAAATGCATGCTCGATTCCTCTGCGGCAATTCACTACAAATTGCAGCCATTCTTCTGTTGTTGTCTCAAATTGAAGCACTTTTAAACTTTCATTTTCTGTATAAGAATAGCTATTGATAATTGATGCACCTTTTTTAGTCAATGCCCAACGCGTTGCCTGTCTTTTTATATTTGTACAATAAAATCCATACCCAAAATCTTTATAATATCCATTAATCAAAATCTTAGGTTTTGATACTGTTACATTACTTCCATGAAATAAAATGTTATTCTTCACGAACCATGCTCCCCTGCTATAAATATTTTTTTGCAAAAAGCCTCATCTTATATGATAAGGCTTTTCTACTATACTACCTCTACTTAATAGTATAGCAATTTTTCTATTAATGACAACTTGTTTTTCTCAGACTTTTTCCATGTCTTCATTGATTTTAATACTTCCAGAAATCTTCGATTTTTTCCAGCTTTTTCTTGTAAATTCTTCCGGAAAATGCCAGATGTGGAAGTTCATAGAACTCACATTTTTTCGGACAGATCGGACGGTACAATGGATCTGCTGCTATGATATCTGCATCTTTTAAAGCTTCTTCCATGTCTTCCTCTCCAAGAACCTGCCGGCTTGTTCGAAACAATAAATCTTCCGTCTCCTGTAACGGGCATAATACATGAACTGGTATTCCATATTTCTGTTCAATAGCCAAAGCCAGTGACTCTGTCGTGACCGGTTCACCGATCAGCATAATTTCTTTATCGTTTTTGCCGCTTCCCGGCTGCTCCTTATCCGAATTTTCTTCACGTAATCTTTTATATGGGTATCGTTCTTTCTTCTCCAGTGCCTGTACGATTTCTTCTGTAAATGTTCCTACTGGCGTCCCAACTACATATGGCATTTTATATTCTTTTTCCAGATATTTTGCGGTGCGCAATCCCACGGAAGATACAACAAGATTTACTTCTGCTTCCAGTGCATGGCTCAATACTTCAAGATCATCTCCCATCGCCCAGGTTGATAACACCTTCCAGCCACATTTTTCCAGATTTTTTTTCATATATCCGGCACGGCTATATGCTCCAAAATCAAGTGGCGTGACACCAAGAAGATTAACCGTATGTGGCTGTATATTTTTCTCTTCGCAAACTGCCTTTGCAGACACAAACTGCCTTGCAATCTGCTCCAGAGCTAGTCCTGCACCATATACATAATCGTGCATCCCATTGGTCGGTACAGAAAATGCAGGAATCCCAAGTTCCTGTTCCAGCACTTCTGCCAGTGCCGGAAAATCTGTTCCGTTCATATATGGAATCGGTGATCCGGCAAGTGCAATAAACCTCGGTTTTAATTCCCGTGCTGCATCCATGATATCATTCAGGAACTTTTCATCATTTCCCATAATCGCATCGATTTCAGTAAGTCCCGAGATGTAAATCAAGCTGTCCTGGTCATACCAGCGGATTTCATCATGTGTATTATAAGTAGAATTACAGCCGGACGGATCATGCATCACTGTCATCCCGCCCAGTTCATAAAGTGCAGAACAGACCCCCGACACATCCGCCGTGTAAATTGGTATAATTTTGTATGTCTGTCTCATATGCAGCTTTCGCACCCCCATCCTTTTCGCACAACCAGATCCTCCACTTCTTTTTCTTCTTCGTAAGCCCGGATCATAAGTTCTGTCATTTTCCGTATTCCATCAAATCCATACCACCCTGCACCTTCAACTACATTCACAAAATATGGGTTCTGGGTGAACCATGCTGCTTTTTGTCCCAGTGCCAGCACTTTTTCTTCATGCTTTCTTGGAAGCACGCGCATCTTTGGCTGAATGGTCGCGCGAAGCTCCAGTTTTGGCGCATGTTTGCTAAGCCAGTAAAATTCCTGTTCTTCCTCCGGGCTTACACCATCCAGATAAACAGCTTCCACACAAAATCCATGTTCTAAAAGATATTTTGCCAGTCCAAGCGGTCTCGGATGCATGAGATAGTCGATGACGATTGGTGTATCTCCAACAACTTCTCTTACTTTTTTAATAGTTTCTTCGCAAGCTTCAATCTCTTTTTCGTAATAGGAATCTTTTTGTGCATCTATCAACACATTTAATGTCTCTATCTGTTCTTCAGATGTCTGAATTATCTTAGATACCAGTGTCTTTTCCAGTATCTCTGCCAGTCTTTCCATCTGCTGCTTTATCTCTTCATAGTTAAAACTTGCCGGCATGTAAATGTGTTCTCGTCCCAGTCTTTTTGCCAGCGTCTGCGCCCCGTATTTTGCTGTCGGATAGATAGAAAGAAATATATTTGCTTCACCAAGTTTCTCATACTTGTCCCATGTATCACAAGTCGTAATCTCTCTGAGTTCACAGCCACATTTTTTCAGGAATCTTTTGATGTCAGAAGTTTCGTCCAATGGGAAATTATGTCCAAGCAACGTGACGATATGTGGATCTGCTTTTTGTACTTTTAATGGATCATACATTGCTTTTCGCAGTTTCTGATCTGGTGTCAGACCAGTTTTTTGCATAATCGGATCCATATAACAGCGTACAAATTCAATTTCCGTGAAACGCCTGTCAAGTTCCTCATAGACCATCTTAAGATCACAGCCAAGAAAATGATGGAGACACACGGTAAATAAGAGCACTGCTTTGGGTTTTCGTTCCAGTTTCTTTAATACATCTGTGACGCCTTCAATTGTGATATCCTCCAGATTTCCGTTCAACAGATTGTCTTCTTCGATGATCACGTATGAAAAACGATCTGCCGCATTCATCTCGGCCGCCGTCAATACAACACCACGCATACAGTTATCTGCACAGACATATATCTGAATGGTCTCCGGCATCAACATTCCGGTGTGTACAATATTCCAGTTTCCATGAACCGGAGAGTTAAACTCCAATCCCGGATGAAATGGTGCCGGATAGGACGCATCTTTTATTCTGATCATGGCTCCTTCCGGGGTTACATGGTTTTTCTCCATTTCCGTCTGTCCTACTCGTTTTAACATAAATTCCCTCTCTAAATTCTTTCCCACTACATTTCACATTTTGTTCAAAAATGCCTCGGCAGCTTAGTTCTTACATATCGCCAGAACCGCCTCACTCAGAGCACGGTATTCATCTGCCATCTCACTGTCAGGATAACACTCCATCAACGTTTTTTTCTGCTCTTCAGCTGCCATTACAAGCTCGCTTCTGGAGAGGTACCCAATAGTACCACTATGGAAATCTTCTGCCAGTTCCTGCACTTTTTCTTCTTCTCTTGGCACATTTCTCCGGTTCAGAATAAATCCGCCAAGTTTTGCATATCCGCGATTCTGGAAGCGTTCCAGTGCCATTGCAATGTTCGCTCCGGCATGAATGGACATATTTTCTCCCGAAGTTACAACAAATACATAGTCTGCATACCCACTCCGCATAGGCATGGAAAATCCGCCACACACTACATCGCCAAGTACATCGTAAAGGACTACGTCCGGTTTGTAGACTTCATATGCTCCGGTCTCCTTTAGTTTCTCCAGTGCAGTGATAATTCCGCGTCCTGCACAGCCAAGTCCCGGGGTCGGTCCTCCTGACTCCACACAGACAACTCCTTTGTATCCTATTCTTGTAATCTCTTTCAAAGTCACATTGCCTTTTTTTTCATTATAGATATCCAATACTGCCGGCATAGGTTCTCCATCGCGCAAGGCAATCGTAGAATCTGCCTTTGGATCACAGCCAATCTGCATAACTGATAATCCTTTTTCAGCCAGTGCGACCGCCATATTGGATACTGTCGTAGATTTTCCGATACCGCCTTTGCCATAAACTGCAATTTTTAACATGATAATTCCTCCGGTTTGGTGATGACATTGGAGTAAGCAGTCTTTGCCGACACTCCCTTAAGACGCCCTATTTTTCCAGAAAGCGCACTGATCACGTCCTGCGGCGCATCAATCGCAATACTGATAATATGGATTCCTTTTTGACGGTACGGGATTCCCATTCTTCCAATAATATATTTTCCAGACTCATGCAGATATTGATTCAACTGCTCCGTCGCCTCCGGGTTTTCTACAATAATAGAAATCACTGCTACTCTTGTTTCCATACTTTCTCTCCCTGCTCTTATTTCTAAGTAATCTGATCTTAGCAGATTCTCGGCAATAATTCTCCGCCTGGCTGTGGCAATAATGCCTGGGTTCCAATCTCCGTCATCATTACAACTTTTCCCGGCTGTTCTTCTGTAATTTCACCAATAATAGCAGCATTTTCTGAATATGGGCACTGACGCAATGTCTCCACAATCTTCGATGCTTCTTCCTTCGGTGCAATGATGACCATAGTTCCTTCACATGCAAGATACAATGGTTCCAGTCCCAACATGCCACAGACACCCCTTACTTCCGGCTGAACCGGAATATTGGCGCTGTCAAGCTGTACGCCTACCTGGCTCTGCTTCGCAATTTCATATAATACAGTTCCCACGCCGCCACGTGTCGCATCACGAATAACATGCAGATCGTGTGTCCTGTTCATCACTGCTTCCACCGTCTTCCAAAGGGGTGCACAATCACTCTTGATATCGGCCTCAATTCCCAAATCTTCTCTCTCAAGCAGGATTGTACAGCCATGGCGTCCGATATCTCCTGTTACAATAACCGCATCACCGGGTTTCGCAAGCTCGCCGCCGACTTTAACTCCATCTTCAATCTGTCCCATTCCTGTTGTTGTGATAAATACTCCGTCCACCTGCCCTTTTCCGGCTACCTTTGTGTCACCGGACACGATGTGAACACCTGCTTCTTTGGCGGTTTTTTCCATTGCTGACGCAATTTCTTCCAGTTTGTCCATTGGAAATCCTTCCTCAATGACAAATGCACAGGTCAGATACAGTGGCTTTGCTCCCATACACGCCAGATCATTGACTGTTCCGCAAATGGACAGTTTTCCGATATTTCCTCCTGGGAAAAATGCAGGTGATACGATAAATCCATCGGTAGACACTGCCATTTTCCCAACTGGCGGATTTAACACAGCCGCATCATCCGCAGTCAGATCCGGATTTGCAAAATGTGCCGCAAATATGTTATCGATTAATTCTGATGTCTGACGTCCTCCGGCACCGTGTGCCATGGTGACTGTCTGATCTTTTATTCCATTATTCATAATATATCACTCCCAGCTTTTTATTTCATTTTCTCTGCTTCGCCGTACATATAGTACGCGGAACATGCACCTTCTCCTGACACCATGCATGCGCCAACCGGATGCTGTGGTGTACAGACCTTACCAAATACCTTACAATCAGAAGGTTTACATTTTCCCTGAAGAACATCTCCGCACCGGCATGCAGGATTTGCTTTTCCCTGAATCAGCGGAATCTTGTATTTCTTCCGTGCGTCAAATGCGCTCCATTCCTCTTGAAGTCTCATTCCTGAACCTTTGATTACGCCAAGCCCTCTCCATTCACTATCACAAGGTTCCATCATCTCTTCTACCAGCTTCTGCGCCTGTGGGCTTCCATTCTCTGTTACTACACGCGGATAACAATTTACAAAAAATGGCCTGCCTTCCTGAAACCGTGCCAGTGCCACTGCCAGTGCTGTCAAAAGTTCTTTTGCTGTAAATCCTGCTACCACACCGCTGACTCCTTCTTTTGCCAGTTCTTCGCACAGCTTCGTCCCGGTGATCGCATTAACATGTCCCGGATACAGGAAAATGTCTGCGCTTCCCTTCAATGCTTCATATGCCTGCGGCATCGTTTTATTCGCTGTCAGAATCGAGTAGTTCGTCAAGTCCTCTTCCCTTGCTTTTTTCACAGAAAGACAAGCAGACGGAGTGGTGGTCTCAAATCCGACTGAAAGGAATGTAACCTGCTCCTTTGGATGTTCTTTGGCATACTCCTTCGCATCTACTGGAGAATAGACAATACGGATTTTCGCACCCTTTTCTCTTGCCCCGGCAAGACTCATATTAGTTCCCGGTACACGTACCAGATCACCAAATGTACAGATCGTCACTTGCCTTTCCAGTGCCAGATAAATTGCTTCGTCAATGAATCCGACCTGTGTTACACAGACCGGACACCCCGGTCCCGAAATCAGTTCCACCTGTTCTGGCAAAAGTTTCCGGATTCCAAGTCTGAAAATCTCATGTGTATGGGTTCCGCACACTTCCATGATCCGCACCGGAGGACCATCATAACCTTCGATGATCTCTCTGGCTGTTTTCTTTTTTTCTTCCATTATAATAAATCCTCCATGAGCTGATCTGTCTCACTTTCATCTTCATCCGTAATCTTCGCGATTGCAACTCCTGCATGTACCATTACATAATCTCCCGGCTCCAGTTCATCCAGAAGTTCCGCAGAAACCTCCCTCTTTGCTCCATCAGCATCTACCACTGCCATGCCTTCATTTATTCGCACTACCTTTGCTGATAATCCAACACACATGCTCTTAACCTCCCATGATTTGTTTTTATTTTACATTTTTACTATCTGTCTGCTTCTTTTTATTCAGATATGCCATGCCGTAAACTGCCTGGCCAAGCCCGATACCGCCATCATTTGGTGGAATCAGATGATGCCGCAATACCTGGAACTTTCGATTTAAAAGTTCCTTTTCCACGAGTTCCAGCAATAGACGGTTCTGAAATACGCCGCCGCTTAGCGCCACCTGATTACATTTCTTCTGCGTTCGTACATTTTCGCAGGCAGCGCAGATCTCCATTGCAAGCAACTGATGAAATATATACGCAAGCTTTCCGACATCTTCCCCTTGTCTTCTGCCCTCGATCATCTGCCAGACAATTGCATTCGTCTGCAAGAAAATATGTTCATGCTCCTTAACATCTGTATGCTTACCATTCTTAGCATTTGGGGCATTCTTGACATTCTCGGCATTTTGGGCGTTTTTGGTATTTTCCGTATTCTTTGCCTCATGTTCTTTCTGCCATGCCTCTGCTGCGAATTCCAGTGCCATGGACGCTTCCCCTTCAAATGTAGAACTTTTTTGAATCCCCAGGATTGCACTTACTGCGTCAAACAATCTTCCTGCACTTGTAGACTCAATTGCATTCAAATGTCGCTGTGCCATAGTAAGAATCACATTTGCTTCTGGTTCGGTACATAATTCCAATTCTTTTATGATATTTTTTGCTTTTTCTTTCTCCCTCACAAGTCCACCAATGATGGAGACTGCAATACGAAATCCTTCTTGGGAAGCAATGTCTCCGCCTACATGCCAGAATGGCTCAATACTGCCTATTCGTTTGAAATGTTCATAATCTGCGTACAGAATCTCACCGCCCCAGATAGTACCATCCGTTCCATATCCGGTTCCATCAAAGGAAACGCCAATGACTGGACCTGCGCAGTCATTTTCCGCCATACAGGACAAAACGTGTGCATAATGATGCTGCACTTGTATCATTGGCAGCTCCATTTCATGCGCCACCATTGTGGAATTGTACTTCGGATGCAGATCTGCCACTACAAGCTCTGGCTCTACTTCCAGCAAAGCAGTCAGTCGCGTGATTGTCTCCTGAAGCGCTTTCACCGTCCGAAGATCTTCCAGATCTCCTACATACGGCGCCGGATAAAACCGATCATCATGTCCAATACAACATGCATTTTTCAATTCTCCGCCCACAGCAAGTACCTGCCCTTGCCACGCTTTTGAAAGCATATATGGGAGTGGTGCATACCCCCGGCTTCTTCGGATCATATACGGTTCTTCCCGGTAAAAATCCATCACGGAATCGTCTGCACGGATACGGATCTTCCGGTCATGAGAAAGTATGCAGTCGCATAAATGTGACAGTTCCTCTTTTGCTTCCCGGTCATCTCTGCAAATTGGTGCACCGGAAATATTTCCACTGGTCATCACGAGAAAATCGGGCATCTGAATGCCGTCATCATACTGAAATAACAATAGTTGAACCGGTGCATAAGGAAGCATTATCCCCACCTTCGGATTAAAAGGAGCTACCGATTTTGCAAGTTTGCTTACGCCTTCTTTTTTATCCAGCAACAGTATCGGTTTTTGATGCCCGGTCAGTATCTTTTCCTGTTCTTCGCTAAGTTCACATACACTGCGCACCGCCTCTTCGTTACGTGCCATCACTGCAAATGGTTTGACCGGACGTTTTTTTCTTGTCCGCAAAAGTTCCACGGCTGATTCCTTTGTCGCATCACAGCACAAATGAAACCCACCGATTCCTTTGACTGCCACAATTCCACCTTCCGCGATTACGCGTCTGGCGTAAGTAACCGCGTCTCGTCCTCGTTCGCTTCTTTCTGCCAGATACACCTGTGGTCCACAATTATTGCAGCAAACAGGCTGTGCGTCAAATCTGCGGTCCTCTGGATCATGGTATTCGTGTTCACAGTCCGGACACATTGGAAATTCTTTCATACTGGTACGTTCCCGGTCATACGGAAGTGCATCTAAAATAGTCAGTCTCGGTCCGCAGCATGTACAGTTAATAAATGGATGCAGATACCGTCTGTTCCCCGGCTGATACATCTCTTCCTTGCACTCTTCGCAGATTGCAATATCCGGAGAGACAAAGATTTCCCCTTTCGTCTTTTCGCTCTCAACAATCTGAAAATCTTTATAAATTTCCGGATTTTCAACGTCTTCTATATTCATCTTCAAGATTGCTGCACGTTTCGGAGACTGTTCACGGATCATGGTCACAAATCTATCCACCTGTGCTTCTGGCGCCTGTGCGAAAATCTCTACATAAGGACCTTTGTTACTGACGCTCCCATGGATATTACAAGTCGTTGCGTGACGGCTTACGGTTGGACGAAAACCGACTCCCTGAACAATTCCGTAGACACGGATTCGTCTGGTCACTGTTTCTTTCATCTCTACGCCTCCCGCTTTTTCATTTCCTCACACAATTTTCCTGACACGGCAAAATGTGTGGCATCTATAAAAATTCTTTTTCTTTCCGTCTCATGTGCATCTGCCACACAACCTGTTCCAGCCATTTTATAAGCATCTTCAGTCATGCGTTTCATCATCGGATCCGCAAAAACAATGTCGTAATCCTCTTCATTGACAAGCTCCATATAATCATCTTCTTCTCGAAGTGAAATGTCACCTTCTTCGGAGAGTTCCTGCTTCATCATGAACCAGCTTGCTACCGCAATAACTGCATTGTTATCAACAGATGGATCCCCATTTACTTTCTGGCATCTTCGTCTGATTTCTGCACGCATTGCATTTCCAATAACCTGTTGATGCACAATCAGGATTTTCTTTCTCCGATAATCCATATCCGGAACCAGCTCTTCTACAATTGGGTAAGTGACCTCATAAGGTGTGCCAAATGTTTTTTCCAGATATTTTGCAGCTGCCAGAGCCGCCGGGGAAACTACAATATTTTTTTCAACCTCTCCTGCTGTTCGAGCATTGTCAAGACCATACGTGCCCCGGCAGACATTTTCTCCCATGCAGTAGCAGATTGCTTCTTTTCCTTCTTTTTCCTGGTAATATTCTCGAATCTTCTTTGATGCCTGAAGGTCACTTATGTCCTGCGGCGTTAATCCAAGAACCCCGATCTTTCCCTGTTTTTTCTCAATATCCAGATTCGGCTTAATTCTTTCACTTGCCTTATCAATCATTTCCTTTTCTGCAAATGTCCGGAAAAGCTCCAGCCATGCTTTTTCTTCGCCCACATCATATAATTCCATACCATCTGTATCAATGGTGATAACAGGCATATTTAATTTTTTCTCGCACATTCTTCCAAGTGCCTTGTAATCCGTTCCGATTACTGCCGGAACCGGTGTCCCGATGATTGCTACAAACTTTACATCGAGCTTTGAAGCTGCATCCACCAGCTTCTCCACCAGACGGTCATCTCGTCCGAGAATCGCGTCCATATCACGCAGTCCCGCACTGAACAAGGCACTTTTTTGTTCAAACCAGCGCGGCTCATCGAAACCACATACATTTCCTGTACAGCCGCCGGCGTCACAGATTGCGATCAGTCCCCCAAGTTCATATAACACGGACACCGCACCAGACTGATCCGGTGCAAATGGTGTCAGATATTTTCTAAGTCCTCTCACTATACTACCTCCAGTAATTGTTCGAATAATCTTCTCACTCCTGCATATCCATATGGCTGTTCTTCCCCGTTCCACATGACATATGGACAATCCGGATGATAATAACAGGCATCTTTTCCGATTGCCAGATTCACATCGCTTTTCGCCGGGTCATAATAAATCATCGTCGGTTCCATATTGGAAAATACTTTCGTCTCTGGACTTATTTTTGCCAGAGAACGAATGTATGTGAAGTTCTCCACCGTGATTGTCCCGTAAATTTCCGGTACAGAAAATCCGTAACGTATCAAGGCTAATGATAGTTCAAATGGATCAGCGTTCAGGCATTCTCCGATTGCAAAAGAAGCATCCGGACACTTCTGCCGGAATTTTTCCAGTGCATCTTCTGCCTGCTTTTTATATTTTTCATCATAAAATGCAACACCGAGTGCATTACCAAGTGCATGATACTGGTTTTCAATCTTGTCTATCTGATAGAGCCTTCGAAGCTCGATAAATGGAATTTGAAGCCGGTTGTGAAAATCTTCTGCTGCAAATCTTGCTTCATGGTGCAATACCAGATTGAAATTCGCTTCTGACATAGTCTGATATTCCATATAATCCTTACATCTGGAGATCTCATGAATCGTCTTCACTCCCGCACTGTGCAGCAGATCATATATCTCACAGTCATCCACAAGCGGCGAGAAAAATCCCAAAAGATTGACTACATTGCCTTTCTTTTTTCCCGGCTCAAGCAGTGAATATAAGGACTGCCTTACATGTACCATCGGTGGTTTTCGGCCTTCTCTTGTAAGTGCATACATATAACAAGGTCTGACCGGAATCTCTACCTGTTCTTCCGCCTTTTTGCACACCCGCTCCATATCCGTTCCAAGAAGGGCATCCACACAGGTAATGCAGATCATAACGACCGACGGTTTTTTCGGACAGACACTGCAGATTTCCTCTACTGCTTTTGGAATTTTTTTCAAATGTCTTCCCGTCACAATGTCGGTCTCGTCCATCATCAGATAATAAAACCGGTCATTATATTCCTTCATCGAACTGATCAGTGAAGTATTTCTTCCACAACACCCCGGAGCCACGATCAACATAATGGAATCTGGTACTGCAAGACCGGCACGCTTCACGCCAAAGCCTTCTGCTCCCGGTGAATTGAATGCCAGTGTAGCCGGCGAACTGTAGATCAGATGCTTATGTGACTGAAACTGTGTCGGAATCTGTTCCAGGCCAAGCCTGCTCAGTTCCTTCGTTGTACAGAAAAATGCTTCTTTTTCCGCTTTCTGTTTTTCTGCTTTCATCTTCGTAATTCCCACCATGTCCTTACTCCTCGCTTTCCAGTAATTTTTTTGCGAGGTCATAGAATCTTCCACTGATCTCTGACTCTGAATTTCCTTCAATCACCGTCTGTCCCTGATCTTCGTAACGGATGATCTCATCGCTTCTTGGAATCTCTCCTACGATTGGAATTCCGCTTTCCTTTGAAAATGCCTGCACTTTTTGTACCTCATTTTCCACGTTTCTGTGATTCAGCACAATGCCAAACACCCGTGCATAGCTTCGGTCTTCAAAATTACGAACTGCGCTGGAAATGTTATTAGCCGCATACAACGCCATCTTTTCTCCGGATGTTACAATCAATACTTTTTCTGCATAGCCTTCCCGAATCGGTGCTGCAAAGCCTCCACACACAACATCTCCAAGAACATCGTAGAGCACTACATCCGGCTTATATGTCTCAAAAAGTCTCAAATCTTCCAGAAGCTGGAATGTTGCGATAATACCTCTGCCAGCACATCCCAGTCCCGGCGTCGGGCCGCCTGTCTCTATACAGAGTACGCCGCCAAATCCTTCCTTTGAAATATCTTCTAATTTCTCCGGTTCCTCGTCTTCCTCCCGCATATAGTTCATGACCGGACGAAGAGGCTTTCCTTCCAGCAGATTAATTGTAGAATCTGCTTTCGGGTCACAGCCTATCTGAATGACTCTTTTCCCCATTGTAGCAAATGCTGCCGCCAGATTCGAAGTTACTGTGGATTTCCCTATTCCACCTTTTCCGTAAATCGCTACCTTTAACATGTCTTTCTCCCAATTTCCCCCCAACGAAAAAGGACCTTTCTCCTTCCGGAAAAAAGTCCTTATATCTGCAACTAAAATAGTATTCACCCTGAGAAATCTGTACAGATGCGATTTCTGCATGATGGATTCTTGTACGAGGAAGATGAACTTTCCCCAACTGCATCTCCCCTGTGTTCGATATATTCGACTATTCCCGCTCGGATTACCTTGCCGTCAGAGTCTTTTTTAATTATCTTCTTTTAAATTGTCTTTTTGTATTATAACCTGCCAAACTACTTTTGGTCAACATATGCTATTTTATTCACAAAATTATTTTTTCTTTTTCTTTATTTTTTCTTTTTCGGCAAAAACAAACTCAACAACAGAGAGACTACAAACACACCTGCCACTGCATTTCCATTGAAGATATCTCCCACCTCATGTGGAAATGCACTGAAGAAGTTTCCGGATGTCTGTGTCAGTCCTACACCAATCGCAAATGCCAGTGATACAATGACCATCGTCCGGTCATCGAACTCACATTCTTTGAGCATCTTGATTCCTTCATACATAATAGAACCAAACATCATAACTGTACAGCCGCCAAGAACTGCCTGTGGCAGGGAATTAAAAAATGCTCCCAGCGGCGGGAAAAGTGATGACAAAATCAAAATAAATGCTCCCATCAAAATCGTAAACCGGTTGATGACCTGCGTCATCGTTACAAGTCCTACATTCTGGCTGAAAGAAGTCAACGGCAGACATCCAAAGCAGCCGGAAAGTGCACTGGAGAATCCATCTACAGCAAGTGACCCCTGCAATTCTTCCATCTTGATCTCACGATCTAAAGCACCGGTACATACGGCGCTTGTTGCACCAGTTGTCTCTGCCGCAGATACAAGGAATACAATAGCAATTGTCAAAAATGCTCCCAGATCAAAGATTGGTTCATGGCTGGTCAAAAAGACCAGCTTCGGCAGACTGAAGACTCCAACTTCCTGTACAGTCTTTGTTATTCCGGAAAAGTCTACCATCGGCGCAATACCTGCAACCGTAAAAATGATCGCCAACAGATATCCAAGAATCAATCCTACCAGGACATTCAGATTCTTATATACCCCTTTCAGTAAATATCTGGCTACCAGGCATACAATCAGGGTAAATGCTCCAACAACCAGATGATACCATGCACCAAAATCAGCAACTCCGCTTCCGCCGCCCCAGGAATCCATACCTACGGACAATAACGAAAGTCCGATTGCGATAACTACACACGCGGATACGACCGGTGTCAGGAAGCGCTTCCAGTATCTGGCACTAAGACCCACCAGTCCTTCAAAAATACCACCTAAAATAACAGCACCAACCATCCCTTCATATCCAAGTTCCGGATTGGTACAGATTACTAACAGGCTTCCCAGAAACGTAAAGCTGACTCCCATAACTATCGGAAGCCCCGACCCGATCTTCCATACCGGATATAACTGCATACATGTTCCGATACCTGCCACGAACATAGCACATTGTAAAAGCTGTGTAATCTCTGCAGAAGTCAGGTGTTCCCCTGTTCCTCTTACAAGCGCGGCACTGCAAACGATCAGCACCGGCGCCAGGTTTGATACAAACATAGCCAGTACGTGCTGCAGCCCGAATGGAATTGCTTTTTTCAGTGGCACTCTTCCATTCAGCCGGTATATATTCTCCGTACTGACATCTGCCACTTTTTCTTCTTTGTTTGTTGTACTCATTGTTTTGTTCCTCTCAAATCCTTTTTCTTACTTTTATTAGTCCGGTCTACTCAACCTTACCAATCTCACTAAACGGCCAATAGCGGAAAACAGCCTTTGCAAGAATCGCATCTTTGTCTACAAAATGATTCTTCCAGTACCTGGAATCCAAACTGTTATTACGATTGTCCCCCATCATAAAATAAGAGTTTTCGGGAACTTCATATGGCCCGAAATCTCCGATTGGTACTTCGTTGCAGAAACTATCATCCAATGGCTCCTCTGCTCCGTCTATGTACACTTTTCCATCCTTTACTTCCACAGTCTCCCCAGGCAGACCAATGACTCTTTTTATAAATATCTTGGATGGATCATCCGGATATTTAAAAATGACGATATCAAACCTCTGCGGATTTTTTGATTTGTATGCAAGCCGGCTGCCGATGATCCGGTCTCCCTTCATAATTGTTGTCTGCATAGATTCAGACGGAATCACCGCATTGATATAGACCAGTTTATTTAGTGCAAACACGACCAGAAAAATAATAAGAAATGTCTTGGCATAATCCCATATCGTTGCAAGTACCCCTTCTTTTTCCGGTTCATGTTCCCCTTTCTTTCCACTCATATATATATCTTCCCTTCTACTTGAACATTCTCTTTTCAAAACATCATGTGTTATAGCTCACAAGATGTTTCTATTCTACCACACATTGCCCTATGCAGGAAACTAATTTCTATTTTTCAATGCTTCTGTTATGGCAAAAATGGCAAAAATCACATTTTCATCTTGCTTTTACATTTTTTCAGGTCTATAATAACTGGTAAATCGGAACGTTTCATGCAATACATATCATTCTATGGGCATTCCGAAAATTACATACGGGGAGCTGGTGAAAACCGGCTGAGAGGAAGCGTAATTCCGCTTCGACCCATAACCTGATTTGGATAATGCCAACGTAGGGAACATATCTTGACGCGATAATTAAGGAAGATGCTCTACGCATCTTCTTTTTTTATACAAGCGATACATTGGGGACACCACCTTGTACCGCTATAGAAAAACTCAGACAAAAAAATGAAAATGGAGGCAAAATGAACATGAGAAACTACACCACACAAATGGATGCAGCCAGAAAAGGAATTCTCACGCCTGAAATCGAGACAGTTGCTCAAAAAGAGCATATGTCCACTGACGAGATGATGAAGCTCGTTGCTGAAGGCAAGGTTGCAATCTGTGCCAACAAAAACCACACATGTCTGAATCCGGAAGGCGTCGGCAGTATGCTTCGCACGAAGATCAATGTAAATCTCGGAGTCTCTAGAGACTGTAAAGATTACGATATCGAAATGCAGAAAGTGATGAGTGCTGTAAATCTCGGAGCAGAGGCCATTATGGATTTATCCAGCCACGGCAACACTCAGCCTTTCCGGCAGAAGCTGACACACGAATGTCCGGCAATGATCGGAACTGTTCCGGTCTATGACAGCGTCATCCACTATCAGAGAGATCTTGCTACTCTGACTGCACAGGATTTCGTCGATGTAGTACGTCTTCACGCTGAGGACGGTGTGGACTTTGTAACACTGCACTGTGGAATCACCCGCAAAACTATTGAACAGATCAAAAAACACAAACGTAAAATGAATATCGTAAGCCGCGGAGGAAGTCTTGTATTTGCATGGATGTGCATGACCGGAGAAGAAAATCCGTTCTATGAACATTTCGACGAAATTCTGGATATCTGTGAAGAATACGATGTTACCATCTCCCTTGGTGATGCATGCCGCCCGGGATGTCTGGCCGATGCCACAGACGTATGTCAGATTGAAGAGCTTGTACGCCTCGGCGAACTGACAAAACGTGCATGGGCACATAATGTACAGGTCATGGTCGAAGGTCCTGGACATGTACCACTTGACCAGGTCGCAGCCAATATGAAAGTTCAGCAAAGCATCTGTATGGGCGCTCCATTCTACACACTTGGACCACTCGTCACAGATATTGCTCCTGGATATGACCATATTACTGCTGCCATTGGAGGCGCAGTTGCTGCCATGAACGGTGCTGCTTTCCTTTGCTACGTAACACCTGCCGAGCATCTGGCACTGCCAAATGTAGACGATGTAAAACAAGGCATCATCGCTTCTAAGATTGCCGCCCACGCCGCTGACATTGCCAAAGGTATCCCTGGTGCAAGAGATATTGATGATAAAATGGCTGATGCACGCCAGAAACTGGACTGGGAAGCACAGTACGCCTGTGCTCTTGACCCGGATACTGCAAGAGCAATCCGCGACAGCCGTCGTCCGGAGGATGACCACAGTGATACATGCAGTATGTGTGGCAAATTCTGTGCCGTACGAAGCATGAACAAAGCACTTGCCGGCGAATACATCGATATTTTATAATTCACCTGCCACTTATAGCAGGAATCTTCTCAGGAGATAGAATACATAAGAAAAAGGAATACATAGAAAAAGCTTCCAGATACAAATACATTTCATCTGGAAGCTTTTTCTCTAAAAGCCGTTTTATTTATTTTCCTTTTTCCATCTCTTATGAATGTCATTCAGATACTTTTTATTGTACGCAGCCCATTCGTACTGTGACATATACTCCCCTTTATATGCATTCATAACCTCTGCATCTTTTTTATTGAATTTGTAATAGTCACAGTCGATCATCTCCGGAACAATGGCAATATTATTGTAGCTTTTCTCTATTACGTCTTCTGCTTCCAGCTCCTTCAACGTCTGTTGCAGTGATGACAAAATCTTCTGAATATACCACTGTTGTTTTTTATCATAGGGTTCATTTTCAAATAAAACTGCTGCCAGTTCCTTCACTGAGCAGGAAGAACCGTTGCGGTCCACCAAATATGCCATTACCTCTTTCGCCTTCGATCTGCTGAAATGTGCCGGCTTTCCAGTTCTGTCATATACTTCAAAATTGCCAAAGCACTGAAATTTCAGTCTTGGTTCATTTTCAGCCGGCAATGGATAGCGAAGATCTTCCGTCTCTTTTCTGACTTTCCCGGCCGTCACCGGTTTTTCAATATAACCGCTGGCATGCATTGCCATTGCGTCTTTTGTGTACTCATCATATCCGGTAACAAAGATAATATTAATGTCCGGAATAATTTCTTTTAACTGTTTTGCCACATCGATGCCGCTCACACCACGCATACAGATATCTAAAAATGCGATTTTACATCTCGTCTCCTTTGCAAACTCCAGTAATCTGGACGGTTTGCTAAACGGGTAAATATTCGCTTCCGGGCATACCTCCCGGACAGCTTCGCACGTCATCTCCAATGCCAGTGGTTCATCATCTGCTATTATAATGTTCATGATTGTCCCCCTTTCGGTAAATTAATTCGTATTTTAGTTCCTTTTCCCTTCTCACTGTAAATATCTACAGTCCCATTGCACATCTTCTGAAACCGGATTCTTGCATTACGAACTCCTATGTGCTGTCTTCCATCACTTTGTTCTTCCATCTTTGATGTATCAAACCCGACTCCGTCATCTATGACGCAAAGTTCAATCTGTTCTTCATTCTCTCTTGTCGTAATTCGAACAGTTCCCCCATCTTCTTTCTGTCCAACTCCCCAGTTTATTGCATTCTCAACAAAAGGCTGCACAGATAACATTGGTACTTTAAAATCAGTTTTCTGCAGATCATATTCTACATGTAGATCATCTCCAAATCGAAGCTGTTCCAGATATAAATATATTTTAACATATTTTAGTTCTTCTTCAAATGGAATTGATTCTTTTTTATCTATTGCGTTTATATGATTGCGCCAGTAATCCGCAAAATTGATAATCGCTTTCTTCGCTTCTTTTGGATCTTTGCTGCAAAGCTGCGCCAGTGCTGTCAGCGAATTATATAGGAAATGTGGCTGGATCTGGGCGATCATCATCTGCATCTGATTCATGGACAATTCATGTTCCTGCTGTATCAGAAGCTTTTCCTGTTCCACGATTCGATCATACTGTGCCATATGGACACTAATGCAAATATAGATCAGCGCCAGCGTTGTCGCCAGATTAAATGTGGTTGATTTCCAAAGCATTTGTGCTGGAATCGATGCAATCGGTATCAATCCGTACATAAGAAGGCTTAGCACATCATGTCTGACAAGTGCTTTCCTGTGTTTTAACAAAATCACAATGTTTCCACACATCACAATAATACAATAAAACTGACACAGCCAATACATCGAACCTTGTGTATAATTCCCCTGTGTGTCCAGATAATAAAACTTCCCACTGATATCACTGGTGATCCATAATATGATTGCAATCACTGTTGACAGCATGACCAGATATACGTAAGTATTTCCAATCATCTCATGTTGATAGATTGTCTCTTTTACATAATAGGTATAGACCATACATTCCAGAAAGAGACAGGTAAATGTCAGATTCAACATAAATAGAAGCCACACTTCATTCTTTCCGAAATCCATAGCGGTCCAACTCAGTACATCTGCCGTAAGTACGATCATGTGAATCACAAGCCAGATGATCAGAATATAATCTAATGTATTCCTCTTTGCATTCTTCGATGTAACATGTTTAATTCCACGTTGCATTTTAATCTTTGCAATACATGCAAACAGCAATACGAATGTAACTAATGCTGCGAAACTTTCCAAAGCGGTATTGGTAAAAGCTATTTCACCCGACATAAAAATCCCTCCATTTTTATTATCTGCATAATTTTTTGTCTATCATTTGACATCTTGTAAAAAGAAAAGGATCCTTCTTTCTCGAAGAACCCTTATATGCACATCTATATAAAAAAGAAGCTGGAAATCGGACTTGAACCGACGACCCCTTCATTACGAGTGAAGTGCTCTACCAACTGAGCTATTCCAGCAAATGTTGTGATTGACGTACGACAACCACAACTACTATTATATCGAATCTTCTCAGATTTGCAAGAACTTTTTTAGTTTCTGAAGCATTTTTTACTTCTTGCTTCTTATCAGTTCTCTTTTCCCATCTGGACAGTCAGATGCGGATATGCCATCTCAATCTCATTCTCATCCAGTTTCAGTTTGATTTCTTCCAGAATCCTCCATCTTGCATTCCAGTAATCTTCATTCTTCACCCATGCACGGGCACCAATGACTACCGAACTTTCTGCAAGTTCATGGACAAATACCAGAATTTCTTCATTCTTGATGGTCGCATCGTCCTGTCTGATAATCTCCTCAATGACCGCCTTTGCTTTTCGCAAGTCCGCTTCATAAGCAATATCTACTTTCAAATCCAGCTTTCTCTCCGCCTTAGCCGTTGCATTCGTCAGACTGTTGTTGGTCAGCATTCCATTTGGAATCACAATCGTTTTATTATCAACGGTCGATAACTTTGTATAAAAAATCTGAATTTCCTTTACCGTCCCTTCGTTGTGGTTTGTATCCTCAATAATATAATCTCCCACTTCAAATGGTTTCAGAAGCAGAATCAATACTCCACCTGCAAAATTAGAAAGGCTTCCCTGCAGAGCAAGACCGATTGCTACACCTCCAGAAGCAATAATCGCTGCCACTGAAGTTGTATCAACTCCTAATTTTGCTGCAATCATAAAAATCAACAGAAAATATAAAGAAAATTTCAAAACAGAGTCTACGAACTGCTCTACTCCTTTGTCTGCACTGGACCTTGCCAGCGATTTTCTCACAATTTTCCGTATAAATTGGATCAGAACACGCCCGATCATAAATACTGCAATTGCAATCAGCACTTTCACTCCAAATCCGATCAGGTCTGAAAGATGCTCCTGCAGATACTGCGTTGCCTGATTCACCTCATTCACTGCATCCTGCGTTGCATCTGCCACTCCTTTTGTCGCATCTGCCACCCCTTGTGACACATCCCCTGAATCCACTTTTAAAGATGTCCCCTGTGTTGTTGCCAATTTTAACAACATGCTATTCATATCATTGTCTCCTGCTTTACTTTCTAGCTTATATTTTCTTCAAGAATGCCTCGGCATTCTCTCTATTTCTTCAGGGCAAGAAATGCACTCAATGTTCCGCGTTCATTTCCTGTTGTTCTGTGTGAGAACAAAATATCCGGGTTGCAGTGTGTACATACATTTGTCACTGCAATATGCTCCGGAAGAAGTCCTGATTCTAAAAAAACAGACTCATTTGCCTTCCATAAATTCAACTGATATTTTCCATTTTCTTTCTGATAAAAAATTTCAGGCCAAAGATTTTCGTCATAATTCTCACGGAATTTTTCAATAACATCTTCGCTGACTTCATAACAATCCTGACAGATAGACGGTCCTACCGCTCCTAAAATATCTGCCGGATCACAGCCAAACTCTTCCTCCATCTTTTCCACAGTCACTTTTCCAATCTTTCCAACTGTTCCTCTCCATCCAGAATGGCTCAGTCCAATGACTTTCTTCACCGGATCCACAAAATAAAGTGGTACACAATCTGCATAAGAAGTTACAAGACAGATTCCCGGCACATCCGTAATCATTCCGTCTGTCTCAGGAAAGGACTGTCCCCTCTCCCTGGCGTACACGCGCTTTACGTTCGTCGTATGTGTCTGCTGCGTATAAGTAAAATCTGCCACTTCTACGCCGATTGCCTGCGCAATCAGTTCACGATTCTTTTTCACCGCCTCCGGATCATCTCCTCTTGTCAGGCTGATGTTCATAGAACTGAAGCACCCGGTACTGACTCCACCCAGTCTGGTAGAAAATCCATGGTTGACGATTCCTGTATTTTCAAAAAGCGGATAGGACAGATACGGCACACCGCCGCGCTGCCGCTCTGCAAATATCTGCTCATGGTTCTTATATTTTAATCCAAGACTCATATATTTCTCCTAACTTCATCTGCCCATAGTTCTTTGCTACATTTACATATCTTCAAATCCAAAAGCTACATTAGCTACATCAGTGTAAATGCATCTTGATATAGCGTGATTTCTTCCTGACCCTCAGCTCCGGCTATGGCAACCACATCGAATCTGCATGGCTCGTCATCGTTCCCCTGCTTCATCAGAAAATGCATGGCACATTTTGCGATAGTCTGTTGTTTACGGGCATCGACCGCCTCTGCCGGATAGCCGCTTACACCCGTAGTTCTGTATTTCACTTCTACAAAGACAAGGTATTCTCCGTCTCTTGCAATCAGATCGATCTCTCCCAGCCTGCAGCGATAATTATATGTCACGATCTTGTATCCCAAAGATTCAAGATAAGCACCTGCTTTCCTTTCATAGCCGGTGCCTGTCCTGCGATTATTCTTCTTATACATAATTATGTATAAAAGATCTTCTGTGGATCGGTGTCGGTCCCAGTTCTTTTAACCCTGCAATATGTGCTTTCGTTCCATATCCTTTATTACTTGCAAAATCATACCCCGGCAGTACCTTGTCATATTCCACCATCAGCCGGTCTCTCGTCACTTTTGCAATAATACTCGCTGCCGCGATAGAAATGCTTTTCGCGTCACCTTTGATGATCGGCACCTGCAAAATGTCTATTTGGGGAATCGTCACCGCATCATTTAACAAAATGTCCGGACGCACTTTCAGATTATCAATTGCCATACGCATTGCTTCATAAGTTGCCTGCAAAATATTAATTTCATCAATTCTCGCAGGACTTGCCATACCAATACCAGTTGCTACCGCGCGGTTCATGATCTCGTCGTACAACATTTCACGCTTTTTTTCGGACAGCTTTTTTGAATCATTCAGATACAGAATCATGTCATCTTTGGGCAGAATCACAGCTCCTGCCACGACCGGACCTGCCAGCGGTCCTCGTCCGACCTCATCAATCCCGCAAATGTACGGATAATCCTTGTATTCTTCTTCAAATGTGCTCATTGCTTTTGTTCTTGCAATCTCTTTTTCCAGACGTTCCTGCTGTTTTTTCAGCTTTTCTTCTTCCCGCTTATTCATGCCTGATCACTCCCATCTTGTCAAATGGATAGATACGCACCCACGCTTTTCCCATGATCGTATCTTTCTTCACTTCTCCTACGCTCGGGTCACGGCTGTCCTGACTGTGATTCCGGTTATCACCAAGTACAAAATATTCATCTTCTCCAAGTGTAATTGGCTGCGATGCTGCCATCGGATCATCCATCAGTTCATTTCCATAAATATCTGATTCTAGCCGGCTGCCATTGATATAAACATAACCGTCTACTACCTGTACCGTCTCTCCCGGCAGCCCGATAATACGTTTTATATAGTAAGTATTTTCCTCATACTGATATGGAAATACAATAATATCAAAACGTTTCGGATTTTGGAACCGGTAAGACAGCTTGTCCACCAGAAGCTGATCTCCATCGCTTAGAGTCGTCTCCATGGATGACCCGCTGACACTTGTTCTTTGTCCCACATAAGTAATGATGACATATGTTAAGACAAGAATGACTATAATATAAAAAATCCACCCTAATATCTCTCTTATAATTCCCGGCTCTCTCCTTCTTCGTCTTCTTGACATAGAAAGTAAGTTCCCCTTTCTGATTTCTATTTGCCTTTACGCTTCTTCTGTCTGTGGATACTCAAGCGTAAGTCGTCCAAGCTTTCCTTCCCGGAAATCATCCATCAAAAGCATGGCTGCCTTCTCCGTATCCAGTTCATTTCCACGAACAAGGCAATGTCTGCTTTCTGCAATACGCCCAAGCATTACATATGGGTCTGGGGCAGCTGTAATGGTATACTTATTCTCCAGTACACCCGGATAATTTTCTGCCAGAAAACGGATCAGCTCTGCTGCCAGCTCTTCTGTCTGTAACACCTCATCCTTAATCGAACCGATCAGCGCAAGCCGCAATCCTACTGTCTGATCTTCGAATTTTGGCCAAAGAATTCCCGGTGTATCCAGAAGCTCTACCTGTTTGTTCAGGCGGATCCATTGTTTTCCTTTCGTTACACCTGGCTTGTTACCGGTTTTAGCGGCTGCTTTTCCGGCAAGTGAATTAATAAATGTAGACTTTCCTACATTCGGAATTCCAACGACCATGGCACGAACCGGACGGTTCAGAATCCCACGCTTTCTGTCGCGCTCGATTTTCGCCTTACATGCCTCCTGGATCACGCTTTGTACGGATTTTACTCCACCGCCTTTTCTTGAATTTACTTTCACAACATGGAATCCTTTTTTCTTAAAATATTCGGTCCATGCCTCATTCCATCTTTCCTCTGCCAGATCTGATTTATTCAAAATGATCAGTCTCGCTTTATTCTTACCAAGCTCATCAATATCCGGATTCCTGCTGGATAACGGAACCCTGGCATCTACAAGCTCAATGATCAAATCAATCAATTTAATATTTTCCTGCATCATACGCTTTGCTTTTGTCATATGACCCGGATACCACTGAAAATGCATATTTCTACTCCTTTACAAATCCAAAGTGTGTTTTTGGCGAGATGACAAACCAGGCTTTTCCGTAAATGTAGCTGTATTTCACATTTCCTACATTGGCATTACGGCTGTCTTCACTGTTCTGCCTGTCGTCACCAAGAACAAAATATTCATCACTGCCTAATTTTATCTTTTCATTTACAATGCCTACATCATCAATCTTGGAAGTCTCATAATCTTCTTGCAGCTTTTCACCATTGATGTAGACTGAATTTTCGACAATCTCCACGCTCTCTCCTGGAAGAGCAATGATCCGCTTAATATAATAATGGGAATTTTCATTTCCCTTTGGTTTAAATATAATGACATCGCCACGCTTCGGCTTGCTTGCATTATACACAATCCGGTTGGCGAGCACAATATCCCCGTTTTCAAGAACCGGCTTCATGGAATCTCCGACAACACTCACACGCTGTCCGAAATACCATACACACACAAATGCGATCAGTATTGTCAATGCAATCTGAAAAATCCACTTTCCAATAACTGGGATTAAAGACCAGTCTATGCTTCTTAACAGCTTTACAACTTTTTTCTTTGTCGGCTGCTGCATTCTCTTCTGCTGTCTTAAAAGTTTTCTTCTCTTAGCTTCCCGCTGTTTCCGGCGTTTCTTTGCCGCCCTTTTTCTGGCATTCTCTCTGCCCGTAAAATTACCCCTTATCGAACTTTTTTTCATAGATTTATCCCTATATCAGAAAAAGGACAATTACATGTATGTAGTTGTCCTTTTTTACTCTGTTCTCTTCGTTTAATTATTTTACCAGCTCTTTAACTTTAGCTTTCTTACCAACGCGGTCTCTTAAGTAGTTAAGTTTAGCTCTTCTTACTTTACCTCTTCTTACTACTTCAACCTTCTCTACGTTAGGTGAGTGAACTGGCCATGTCTTCTCAACACCGATTCCGTTAGATGTCTTTCTAACTGTAAATGTCTCTCTTGAACCGCCACCCTGTCTCTTAAGAACAGTTCCTTCAAAAATCTGAATTCTCTCACGGTTACCCTCTTTGATCTTACCGTAAACCTTTACAGTATCTCCAACTCTGAATTCTGGAGCCTGCTCTTTTAACTGAGCTGCCTCAATATTCTTAATAATATCGTTCATCTGTGTGACCTCCTTGTTTAATTGGACGTTCTTAATACAAAATGTACCAGAGGACCATCTCGTTTTTCTTCACAACATGCTATATTTTATCACAAACTTCTTTACGTTGCAAGAAGTTTTTAATTTTATTTTTTCATTTATTTTTCCGGCAATCCATTCAATGTTTTTAATCTTTCCAGATTGTAAATTGACAGTTTTCTAAATTCTACTGTCCTGTAGCTTCAAGCATAATTTCTTTCGCCAGCTTCTGCTCTTCTTTTGTCAGTTTGGCTTTTTCAATCAGATCCGGACGGTTCTTTGCTGTGCGGATCACAGACTGCTCTCTGCGCCATTTTTCTATATTCGCATGATGACCGGACAAAAGTATGGCTGGCACCTGCTTATCATGCCAGATCTCCGGTCTGGAATACTGTGGGTACTCAAGAAGATTATCCTGAAAGCTCTCGAATTCTGCGGACACATCATTATGCAGAACCCCCGGCACCAGTCTGGAAATCGCATCGATCATAATCATAGCCGGAAGCTCTCCTCCAGTCAGGACATAGTCTCCAATCGACACATAGTCTGTGACAACTTCATTTAATACCCGTTCATCAATTCCTTCATAATGTCCGCACAAAAATACCAGATCTTCTTCCTGGGCAAATTCCTCTGCCATCGTCTGGTTAAATGTCTTTCCCTGTGGAGACAGATAAATCACACGCGGGCTTTTCCTGGTACCCGGATCGCTTAGCAAAGCTTTCGTTTCTATTTTCTTTTTCACAGCCTCATAGCACTGATACACTGGCTCTGCCTGCATCAGCATACCTGCTCCCCCACCATAAGGATAATCATCTACGCTGTTGTGTTTGTTAAATGCATAGTCTCTGATATTTACCGCTTCTATATCCAAAAGTCCTTTATCCATGGCACGTCCGATAATACTTGTATTCAGACCGTCCATCACCATGTCCGGAAATAATGTCATAATATAAAACTGCATGATTACACTCCTTAAATCAGACCACTCATCAGATGAACAGTAATGATCCCACTTTCCATATCTACGTTCAGAACACATTCTTTAATTGCAGGCATAAGAACCTCTCCATGCTCCTTTGAATCAATCACATAGACATCATTCGCCCCTGTTTCCATCACGTCACTCAGTGTTCCGAATTCTGTTCCATCTTCTGTTATAACTTTCATGCCGATCATGTCTGCAACAAAATACTCATCTTCTTCCAGCGGCACAGCATTTTCTCTCGTCACGAGCAGCGGGCAGCGTTTGTAACGCTCAATATCATTAATATTGTCAAATTCTTTAAATTTAACAATAACGAACTGCTTAAAAAACTTCACATGTTCCACTTCCAGATCCAGCTTTTCTTTTCCCGTATCCAGAATTACTTTTTTCAGTTTCTTAAATCTTACCGGATCATCTGTAGTCGGAAAGACTTTCACTTCTCCGCGCACCCCGTGTGGCTGTGTGATGACACCTACCTGCAATAACTGTTCCATACATTCCTCCGCTTTTTCGAATCAATTCGTATATATCTATATCTGGTAACGTCCGAAGAACTTTCACTGTTCTGGCGAACACATTTCTTTCTTCATAAAGAGAGACAGGCCTGGCAAAACCCGGTCTGTCCCTATATCCATCCTGATTAATCCAGAATATCTACAATCACTTTCTTGTCTTCCTTCGCTGCCGCTGCTTTTACTACTGAACGGATAGCCTTGGCAATACGTCCCTGTTTTCCGATTACTTTCCCCATATCAGAATCTGCAACACGTACTTCCAGGATAGTTGTCTTCTTCTCCGTGCGTTCGTTTACCGTTACGCTTTCCGGATCATCGACAAGAGCTTTTGCAATAACTTCAACTAACTCTTTCATCTTTGTACCTCCAGGCACGAATTATCTATTTCTCAATTCCAGCTGCTTTAAAGATCTTTCCTACAACCTCTGTCGGCTGAGCTCCTGTATTTAACCATCTCTTAGCTGCTTCCTCATCTACAGAAATTCCGCTTGGCTCAAGGTTCGGATCATATGTTCCAATCTCCTCGATGAACTTTCCATCTCTTGGGGCTCTGGAATCTGCTACTACGATTCTATAAAAAGGTGCTTTCTTCTGTCCCATTCTTCTTAATCTGATTTTTACTGCCATTGTTCTTTTCCTCCATAAATGAAAATATTTATTTTTAATAGTTTAATTTATATAAAGTGCCTTGCACCATATACCATTTTTAGAAAGGCAACTTGAACTTGCCTTTTTTGCCTGGTTTTGCAAATGTCTTCATCATCTTCTTTGCTTCGTTGAACTGCTTAATCATACGGTTTACTTCACTGATGTCTACACCTGCTCCTTTTGCGATTCTGTGCTTTCTTGATGGATTTAAAAGATCCGGATCTCTTCTCTCAGCCGGTGTCATAGAATGGATCATAGCTTCCATACGTGCCATACCTTTTTCTGCTTCATCCATCTGCTCATCGCCAAGACCTTTCATCTTGCCCATTCCCATACCGCCAAGTCCCGGCAACATGTTCATGATATTTCCAAGTCCTCCAAGCTTCTTCATCTGCTTGATGCTCTCAAGATAATCATCAAAATCAAACTGGGCTTTTTTCATCTTCTTGGACATCTCTTTTGCTTTGTCCTCGTCAATGTCAAGTTCTGCCTCCGCCTTCTCGATCAGAGATAAGACATCTCCCATACCGAGAATCCGGTTTGCCATACGATCCGGATAAAATTGCTCCAGATCAGAAAGCTTCTCGCCCATACCGACATACAGAATCGGTTTTCCGGTTACTGCCTTAACGGATAACGCAGCACCACCTCTTGTGTCACCGTCCAGTTTGGTCACGATCACACCGTCTACACCAATCTTTTCGTCAAATTCTTTTGCCACATTGACCGCATCCTGTCCGGTCATAGCATCAATAACAAGAATTGTCTGATGTACAGTAACAGTATTCTTAATCTCTTCCAGCTCAGCCATCATATCTTCATCGATATGAAGACGTCCTGCCGTATCAAGAATCACCAGATTATTGCCATTCTTCTGGGCATGCTCAATTGCAGCCTTTGCAATATTCGCCGGTTTATGGTTGTCACCCATGGTAAATACTTCCACACCCTGCTTTTCCCCGTTGATCTGCAACTGCTTAATTGCTGCAGGACGATAAACATCGCAGGCAACCAAAAGTGGTTTCTTGCCTTTTAACTTAAACTTCCCGGCAAGCTTTGCTGTTGTAGTCGTCTTACCTGCTCCCTGAAGACCTGCCATCATAATCACTGTAATGGCACTTCCCGGCTGAAACTTGATCTCGGTTGTCTCAGATCCCATCAGATTACAAAGTTCTTCATTTACAATCTTAATTACCATCTGGCCCGGATTCAGACCATTCATAACATCCTGGCCAACCGCTCTTTCCTGAACAGTCTTAATAAAATCCTTTACAACCTTGAAGTTTACATCTGCCGCCAGAAGCGCACGCTTGATCTCCTTTAACGCTTCCTGCACATCTGCTTCCGTAAGTCTTCCTTTACTTCTAAGATTCTTAAATACATTCTGCAGTTTTTCTGTCAGACTGTCAAACGCCATACTATAACTCCTCTATGATTTCTCCGGACAAGATTCGAATTCCGCTTAAAATATCTTCCCTGCGTTCTTTCTCATACTCATCCAGCAATTCATCAATCTGTTTTACTTTATTCTTCACGGTCATGAACTTCTCAACAAGATGAAGCTTTTCTTCATATCCTGCCAGTGCCTGTTCACACCGCTTTACAATATCATGTACTCCCTGTCTGCTGATACCGGCATCCCTGGCAATCTCCCCAAGGGAGAGATCCTCTAATAGAAACTGTCCGTATATCTCTTTCTGATGATCTGTCAGTAATTCTCCATAGAAATCAAACAGAAGAGCCTGTTTTAGAATCTCATTCACATTTATCACCTGTGTTATCATACACGATACTCCTCATGGTGTCAAGTATTTTTTCTTTACACTTATATTTTTATTGTATTTTCTCGCATACAATCCCTGTTCCTTCCTCTTTAGACTTCTAAAGTTTCAGAAAATCGCGGATATTCAACATTCCCCACCCCTGTTCGCCTGCTCCGGGTAAATGTATGCACGTCTCCCTGAGTCTTAATTTCACCTCTACATTGGTAATCCTCGGATATTTTTCCATCAATAAAGCAACCGCACCGGACACGACCGGGGTCGCCATGGAACTTCCACTTTTTACCGTATACGCATCTTTCTTTCCGTGTATCTGACTGTTGCAGGAAATAATCTGGTATCCCGGTGCTATTACGTCCGGTTTCACTACACATTCTTTCGTAGGACCGGATCCCGAACAGCTCCCCTTCTCTGCTTTTTCTGTTTTTACAGCACCGACCGTAATCACTTTACGACTGTTTCCCGGAATTGCAATGGTTCCTTCTCCCGGTCCATTATTTCCAGACGACACCACAACAACCAGACCTAAATCCCAGAGATGTTCTACAGCTTCGATCAACATTTTTTCTTTCCCAGGCTCCAGATTTTCCCCAGCTCCTGCTGACAGATTCACAATCCGTATCTTATATTTTCTGTGATTCATTTCCACCCACTTAAGACCTGCAAGAATACTCGCTACATTTGCCTCCCCTTTTTGATCCAACACTTTTACAATAACAAATCGACAAAGCGGAGCAATTCCGGACAGAATCCCACCGGACATCTGTCCACTTCCACCTAAGATCCCTGCCACATGAGTTCCATGTCCATTATCATCATAACATTTTTCTTTCCTATATATACAGTCCCGCCAGCCGACAACCCTGCTCTTAAAATCCGGATGCGGCGCAAGTCCGGTATCCAGAACCGCAACCGTCACCCCTTTTCCGGTAAGCCCTGCTTTTTTTATATCATCACACCAATAATGCACCATCTTTTTTACACGATCCATAAATGTCTCTCCAAAATATTTCCTTTAAAAATAGAATATTCGACGAAATAGAAATTGATTTCTTCACGCATTTGTCGTATGATATTCTTGCTAATTACTGGGGAGTAAATAGTGACACCATAAGGGGAGGAAATTTATGGAATCCAAAAACTATTATGATATACTTGAAGTTTCCGTAAAGGCGTCCGCACAGGAGATTACACTGGCTAAAAATAAACTGGCCAAGCGCTATCACCCGGATGTCAATATGAGGAACGGAATTGATACAACCGATAAGATGCAGGAAATTCTGGAGGCTTACCTTGTTCTTTCCGATCCGGCAAAGCGTGCCGAGTATGACCGGGAAATCCGTGGAAACCGTCCTTCGAAAATGCAGACATTTAATCTCTATGAAGAATCTGAAGAAGTTGAAGACCCAGATCATCCTACATTTGTAACTTACTGGAAAGCAGCCGGTGCCTTATATGATATCATCGAGCAAAGCAATGCCCTGTTTCATCAGAAAAACAACTCGACCGTGCTTGGCGAACTGGCTGTCAAGGCACTGCATCATATCATTCTGCTGCGCGAAGCAAAAATTCCGGAGCGCTACTGGTATCCGGATATTATGAACTGGCTTCTGTTCAAATGGTATCAGAACCGGAATTATAATCTTGCATATCTTCTGAAGCTTTATGACGAGCATGAAAAGAATGATATGAACAAAATTGAAAAGTTAAAACTGCAGAACCGGGCTTACCGCTATCAGCATTCTGTGAAGAAGTTGCTGCGCTATTAAGGTCTAAAGCATTATTAAAATGTTATGTTATTACTCACAGCTTTCCTGCAAAGTCTAATATAATGCGTAATATTAAAAGATATAATTTATTCACACATTTCCCCTCCAGACATAGGATATAGTGTAAATATTCTTTATGCGGAGGAATCAACATGAGCGATTTAAGCGCAACAAACTGTGGCTGTGGATGCGATGACGGAAGAAGAGGAAATAGCTGCGGATGCGGTAATGATTGCGGATTTGCAAATAATAGCTGCCTGTGGATCATCTTATTACTCATCTGCTGTGGCGGACTTGGAAATGGATGCGGTAATGGATGCGGATGTGGATGCGGTAATGACTGTTGCTAAGCCATAATAAGAGACTATGAGGAAAAGTCTGTAAATAAGATTTTCTATGCTAAAAATAATAGGGAGGTGTTTTCCCACCTCCCCATTAAAAAATTTGTTTTTATGTTCTCATTTCAAAATAATCGTAACTTTCTTCTACATCTTTCTGAAATGATTCATTGATTTTCCTTTGAATTGCTAAGTAATTTTTTAATTCTTCATATGAAAATGGTTCTAGACCTTCAAACTCTCATACTCGCTGTTGGAAAAATGTTTCTGATCTTACACTTGAAGATACAGAAAGTTTTCTTACTGCCAAACGTCTGGAAGGCAGGTCTCCTGAAACTCACAATCACTATCGGTCTGCAATCAAGTTCTTATATAAAAAGGTGCTGAAGATTGTCTGGGATGATGACACTGTTCCGGCTATGAAAAGAGAGCGAAATCTTCCTGCTGTTCTATCCCGCGATGAAATAAATGCAATCATTGACGCCACTCCGAATCTGAAGC
>ERZ836441.180-NODE-180-length-76082-cov-10.369842_pt1 | contig 76082 bp, 59 predicted proteins | sample MGYA00519686_ERZ836441 | MGnify/ENA primary metagenome ERZ836441 (study PRJEB31850, sample SAMEA3708800) | human gut metagenome | biome: human gut; feature: human-associated habitat; material: faeces | place: China | collected 2014 ...
TCAATTTTGCTTTTTATTTATTTGTTTAATTTCATCTTGCAACAACAATCGGTCATATAGCCGATATCGTATAGATATGCCTTTGGGACAATTGGATTTTATTTCATTTATCGTGACGTTTTCGGCAGGAACAGACTGATCCAACAACCCATTTATATAAGTCTTTAATATACCGTTGGAATATGTGATACACAGATGAGAAATGCCCGGCATTTCCGGTTTCAACCATTTGCCGTTAGTTGTCCGTTCATATTGTTTCCAAGCATCCGAATTGCCCAAAACATTTGAACTACCATACAAACTGTTGTCAATCATCAAAAAAGGTTTTAATGTCCGGCGGTCTATACCATAGCTGAAATTTCCGAAAATCCATTCGGCCCCCTTGAAAGTTGTATCTTGATTTTCCAATGCCAGAAGAATTGTAAACTCGTCCAATAGCTTTCCGGGCAGTTTCATTCGTCCGGTATTTTTCAACTTGCCTTGTTTGACAGTTCCTTTTGCCATATCGGCATCCTCTTCCGGTAGAGGAATGATACAATGAATGGCGGTACAGTAGCCTTGGGGACGCTTGGCACTTACAATCCAATCGTAATAGTCGCCATACATCCAAGTCAGGCAGAGGGAGTCCTCTTCCGCACTGGAGATGAAATAGGGACGTGAGTTATTCTTCTGCGAATTGCAGGTGACGGCCTCCTTATCCACTGTTCCATCCGTGCGCACAATGTATTTCATTATCTCATACACCATTCCGTTCTTCCCTTCCACCGGCACCGAGGCATACACCTGTCCGTCATGTTTCTTGTCGATGGTCATACCGCCGCTATAACACCGTTCCGTGTCAGGTGTCTGATGGAAATGCCCTCCGGCATGAGCCAGAAAAGTTTTCTCCCACTCTTTCCCTGTCCATTTCATATAATAGTAGTTATGCTTCTTTTTATCGGCGGAAATCCTTGTCATCGCTATCGCAGGTCTCTCCAACGAATCCAACGCCACTTCCCATATCCAGTTCCGATAATTGGAGCGTTCCACTACCGCATTGGGATAGGCAGCAATATATTCGGGTTGCTTGTTCACATGATGCGGACCGTCTTGTATCGTGGCCAACACCTTACCCTTGACATCTTTCAGTTTCAAGGAATTGATGTCAATCTCATTGAAATAGACATCATTCGGATATTCATTGTCAGGATGTCCCGTTGTATAGGCCATACAAATCTTGTCTTTTCCGTTTGAGGTGTACTTGGCGTATGGACGCGCTCCGGTGGACTGAACTATCTGGTAAGGTCCCCAATCAAAGTTGGTATCTCCGGCTGCATCGGGAATAAGCAGGCGTCCAATGGTGGGATGCCAGTTGATGCCCCGCCAACACAAGTAAATATGTTTCGGGTCATCAGACAGAATGAACGGCGACGGATAAGTCGTATTATTTTTTGTCTTAATGATTTTTTCTTCTCCCAAAGTCGTGATGTCTCCCGGTTCACGAGACACACGATAATAAAAACAAGGTTCGTCTGTGTGTCGTGAATAGAAAACCATCACACGTTCATCAGGCAGCACCAGAAAGGTGGGATTATTGTGGTCATCGGGTTGAAACCAGGAGCGGATAAGCACCTCCTCCTTCCGGTTTGTCTTCCGGTCTATCTGCATGGCCTTGATATTGCCATGCACGTCTATATAACCGATATATGTCTTGTTGATGCTTCCGTTCTTGCTTTCATAATGGAGGGCACGCGGGTCGGCAAACCAGCACCAAGCGCCCTCGGAAGTTACTTCATAACCTTCAAAAGTATCTCCCGCACCTTGGACATGTGCGGAGCAATACCAGTTTGGCAAACCGATGAACAGAAACAACAGTAGCAATAGATGGTTCTTCATGTCCCTATTTTTTATTTATTGAGATAACGATATCTTTCACAGGCAGCAAGGAGGAAAGCCCCCACACCGAAATCGGCCGTGGAACGGGCATCTAACTTTTGGTCGGGAATAGCTTTCGCACCGATAGGCTGTACATACCCCACACATCCGTCGGATTGCAATGCCATATTCTTCAGATAATTCCATGCCTTATCCACTACCGGCTGATAGATGTTGCCATCCAGCAATCCCTGATTGATTCCCCATTGCAGACCGTAAGCAAAGAAAGCAGTTCCGCTGGTTTCAGGACCGGGAGCAAAATTGTGTTCAAGCAAACTACGGGTCCAATAGCCGTCAGGGTGCTGGCATTTCACGAGCGTCCCTGCCATGCCACGGAAGCGATCAATGTAGAACTGGCGATGTTTTTCCTTCTTCGGTAAATCTTGCAACACCTTTGCCAATGCCGCAAGCACCCAGCCGTCACCGCGTGCCCAGAAATCCTTTTTGCCTTCCAATATTTGATGTTTGGGATACACGAAATTGCGGTCTCGATAGTAAAGACCTATTTCCGAGTCATACATGAGACTGTCCGCAAACATGAAATACTCGTACAACTTATCCAAATAAATGGATTTCTTTGTAATCTTATACATCTTCGTCATCACAGGCATCACCATGTAGAGCCCGTCTGCCCACCACCAGTAACCATTGAAATCCGTACTCATCTGATACTCCATCACTTCACGCGCACGGGCTATCTTTCGTTTGTCAGGAGCTATGTTATAGAGGTCTGCATACGTTTGGAAGCAGCATTGCCAGTCGCCGAAAAGCACATAAGGATCACTTTCACCGTATCCATACTTCCATTCTGCCTTGTTATCACTTTTTGCCCCCTTCCATTGGTTATACTCCGCCCAAGCGGTGGAGTAGTCAAGGTAACGTTGTTCGCCGGTCAGCCGATAAGCCTCCATGTTACCCGTGTGATAGGCGGCATGGTCCCAGAAGGCACGCACCTGCGGTTTGTTACCTGCCTGCCAGTAATCATTCACCTTACGGATGACATCCATCACATCTTTTGCCGACTCCTTGGACTGTGCAAGGAGTTGACCCGAAATGCTCATCATTAAGAGCCATAAAAAACATCTATTGAAAATCTTCATTGTTTCATCAAATAAAAATGTCGGTGAAATACGATTCTCGGAAAGAACCCCACCCCACCGACGGTTTGTAAATTCATCAGGTCTGTTCTCTGAAAGTGTACAGTTCAGACTGGGACCTCGTTCCATCAGAAACTGAATCTTAGCCTGTCGGTGATTGTTATCCTGAAAACACTTTTTACTTCAATTACTATTACCTACTTATATCTTATTCCAAAGGGATGTATTCCAGCTTGCTATTCTTCTGAAGCAGCCGCCTCTTCCCACGTCGTCCACATCGGAATACTTTCATCATAACCGGTATAACCGTAGTTCTGACGCAGTTGTCCGTTGCGGTTGGCATCAATTGCCGACTGCGGAATAGGCAGATAAAGGTTATGTTTATCAATGGTATAATAGTGACCATTAAGCACTAAGTTGGAATTTTTATTGTAAAAATCATTATAGTGTACAATACGTTGATACCAATAGCTTCCTCCATTGTCATCTATGCCACTCTGCTTGTCGTAAGTATCAACGTCATAAGTGTTACCCCATTCATCCGGCTTTCTACTCAAAGCCAGACAATAAGATACACGGCTCATCTCCGGATAGCGCCACTCCTCCAAATACAGTTCGCGGGCACGCTCGGCCATGATGTCACCGATAGTAACAGTATTGTAAAGTTGGGTACAATGCGCACGCTTTCTTATTTCGTTCACATCAGAAGCAGCACCAGTCGGATCTCCTTTGTAGAATTTAGCTTCTGCCCGCAACAGATAGGCTTCTGCCAAGCGGTAAAGATACCAGTCGGCACAACCATCCTGTGTGGCACTACTACTCGCACCGTTAAACTGAGTCGATGTATTTTTAGCTTCTGCACCGTGGTCTTGCAGATAAATTTTATAATGCGGCCATCCATACCAATCACGGATGGTATCATTTGCCCAAGCCTTCTGCAATGGTTGTCCAAAATATTTAGATTTCACATTATTCACTTTCAGATCTTCAGTATGTACCCAGTTACCAAACTCTTTGCTGTGACGTAGATCGCCGTTATCTTCCACTCCGTTCACATTCCACATACTATGCTGGAAATACCACGTGGGACGCAAGTATCCTGTACCACGACCGATAGCACGCAAATAGTCGTATTGTTCATCATAGTTGGCATTGGAACGTGCGTATGCTTCAACGGCCCTTTGTTCCGGTTTCTCATCCGTCTTTAAATTTCCGCTGTTCCACAAAGCTCCCAGCGCACGCATCGTGTAGAATGCAATGAACGAATTGCTACTCAATCCACGGTTAGGCATACCCATAATCACCTCCTTGTTGGCTGCAATCAGTTTGTTCTCGGCACGGTGCATATCCCAAATGACATTCCGTTTCACCGTCCATGCCACATTGTTGAACGGTTCGATGAAAGTACCGAAATTGTCATGCATCAATTCATAGTTAGGATCATTAATCAGCGCGTCCGTCTGTTCAATAGCCTTGTCCCATGCGCCAGTAGCAAGGTAAAGTTTGGCAAGCAGCATACGGCAGGCACCCTTGTTCACCAAACCTATCTCGCTCATATCCTTTTGGTCGGTCACATGTTGTACTGCAAATTCCATGTTCTCTACCAGCATTTTCAGAATTGCCTCACGAGAAGTGGACCTGTAATCGAACTTAGGTGATTCGATAGTTTTGGTTATCAAGGGAACATCCTTGAACATGAACACCAAGTGCATATAGCGAAATGAACGGTGAAAGTAAGCCCGTCCCAAATAGATGTTTTTGGTGGTCTCGTCCATCTCAATACGGGGCAGATAAGTAATGATGGTGTTGGCAGCTTTAATGCCTTCGTAAGTCTCGCTCCAAAAATAACTCAACTGATTCACTTCGCTACCACCGCCTTCCATACCGTTGGTCGGTGTCAGACGTAAAGCGGGGTCTGCCCAAATGGTTCGCTGGTCGGTCTTGCCAGCCACGGCAAGGTCAGTGTGCAAGTACATGGTATAGAAAGGTGTCACTAAGTTCGCGTGTTCGTAATAAGTGATGTAGTTACGCAAACTACGGTCTGCATTGGTCAATACGGCACGGATACCCGATTCGGAAGTAAATGTGTTCTCTGGCGAATACATAGACAGCGGATCCGGTTTCAGGAAGTCTTCCGAACAGGAGGTGAACAATGAACTTACCGCCATCGCTCCGATAATTGCAATATTATAAAATCTTTTCATTTCTATATGTCAAATTAGAGGGTTAAGTTTAATCCAAGGTTAAATGTACGAGGGGCGATACTACCTGTTTCAGGGTCCCAATACTCCCATTTGTGGATAGACCATACCGCCACATTCTTAATGCTTCCGCTAAGCGTCAGTTTCTCGATACCCCAGCGGGAAATCAGCTTTTTGGGCAAGTTATAGGAAAGTGCGACGTTCTCCAAACGAATGAATGAACGGTCGTACACCTTATTCGGGGTTGTCACACCCGAAGGCCCCTGCGCAGCTAACCGTCCGTATTCGTTGGTCGGGTTATTGGGAGTCCAATACTCTTTTACATACACGTTCTGCCCGTTGGTAATCTTACTTGCCGAATTATCACCGTTCAGATAATTCTGCGACGTACTTTTATGCCCCATTTTGGAGTAAATGTTGAATGATACCACGAAATCCTTCAGAATCTTGAAATCATTACGTAGCGACCAGTTCACCTTAGGCGAGGTCTGCCCTAAAAATTTCTTGTCATCATTGTCATAGACTATTTTCGTCAGATTACCATCGGCATCATATTCATCATTGGCTGGATTGTTCCATACTTTAGGGTCACCAGGACGTTGTCCATACTTGGCGGCTTCTTCAATCTCGTCTTTCTGCCAAATACCAGTCACTTCATAATCCCAAATGACACCGATGGGTTTTCCGATAAACCACTTGTTGGAAATATCATCACTTTCTTTGGTTCCTATCACATTGCCTTCGGCATCCAATACATCCTCATATTCATAATAGAGGTGCTTGATTCGGTTTTTATTGAAGGAGAAGCCGAGTGTTGTATTCCATTCCAATACACTGTTTTTGATGTTCGTGGTATTCAACGAAATTTCCACGCCACGATTCTGCACCTCTCCTAAGTTACTGGTAATAGAACTAAAACCGGAAAATTGCGGAATTCGCTGGTTCATAATCATCTGCGTAGTAGGCATGTGGTAATATTCAATGCTACCGGTGATGCGATCATCCAAGAAGCCGAAGTCCAGACCGATGTTCCATGCTGTAGTCTTTTCCCATTTCAATTTGCTATTTGCCAAACGGCTCATGGCCATGTATTTATATTCCACTAAATTGCCTGATGAATTGATATAACCGTATGTTTTTCCAGCACCGAAGCCCAAATTGGCAAGTGCAATGTTGGCATCTGCCAACTGGCGGTTACCGTTCTCACCCCAAGAGAATCTTAACTTACCAAAGCTCATCGGTTTCCAGTTGAAGAATTTCTCGTTAGTGAAAGTCCATCCGAAAGCGGTGGAGAAGAACGTAGCACGCGGATTGGAAGTTCCAAATGCGGAATAACCATCGCGACGTACAGAACCGGTGAACATATAGCGGTCATCGTAAGAGTAGAATAAACGTGCCAGCATACCATCAGCAGTTTCGTGTGCATCGTCGGAACTGAAAGAACTTGCCTCCTTGTCGGCAATACCTATATAATGGAAGCCCAAAGCATCAGTCGGAAGTAACTTATTGGCATTAATCTTGTCGCTCCACTTGCGGCGTTCCTCGGCTTCCTGTACCAAAGTCACGGTGAAGTGGTGGACATCGGCAAAGATCTTATCCCAAGTAATGGTGTTATTCAGCGACCAGTCGAAACGCTTACCATTACTGCGGGTAGCAGAACCGGTTTCCACGCTGGGGTCTTCGCTTGAGTGTGCAGTACGGCTATAGTACCATTGGTAACGCGGAGCGATATTGAACGCATACTGAAATCCGAACGGAAGATGCAGTTTGGTTGTAAAAATCGTATTCAATACCGTATATCCGGCTTCTTTTGTTTCCCACTGCTGACGCCAATCGTGATTGAAGCCTGCTTCACCGGCTATATTACCCATCGGGAAACGCTCAAGATTGCCTTCTTCATCACGATATTGGGCAAACGGGCTGTTACGAGTGATTTGGCTTGCCCAATCCACGGTAGTGTCGCCATCGGTACGTTCCTGGAAATTCACGTTGGCACCGACTTCCAACCATTTGGTTACATTGGCATTGATTTTCATGTTCGAACGGAATGTTGTATAGTCATTACCCTTAACTATACCTTCGTTGTTCATATAACCGAAAGAGAGGTAGTAATTGGCACGGTCAGTTGCACCGGACAAGCTGACATTATAGTTCTGATTGATGCCAGTACGGAAAGAATGGTCATACCAGTCAAAACTCTTTCCCGATACCATATTTGCCAAGTTATTTCCTTGCATCAGCAAGCGAGTACCCCATACATTGTTTAAATCTGTACCGTCAGGCACTGTTCCTCCAAACCAATCTTCCAAACTGATGCCATATTTGTCGAAAGTGGCTTGTGTGGGTGAGTCATAATATCCGACGGGAGTTTTATATTCCCAAGTGCCTTCATCCGGTTTTCCACCTTTTTTAGGTACCCAAGTAGCTCCGTATTCTATATAATTACCGGTGTCAGGGTCGATGCCGTAAGCATTTTGTGCTACGTACCAGTCACGGCGATAGTTCAAATATCCTTGGGCATCATAAACCTTACGGTTTGCACCCATTGTGTTGAAGCTCCAATTGGTATTCACATTGATGACCGGCTTTCCAGTCTTTCCTTTTTTAGTGGTGATAATGATGACACCGTTAGCCGCTTTGGCACCATATACAGCAGCTGCCGAAGCATCTTTCAGCACGTCAATCTGACCGATGTCCTCGGGATTGATTTCAGAAAGTTCGCCATAGAACTGCATACCATCCAAAATAATCAACGGATCATTGTGCCCACCGTCCGTATAGACGGAACGTTGTCCGCGAATCTGCAAGGAACCACCGCCCTTAGCGGAAGTATCCATTCCCACGTTTAATCCTGGCGTACCGCGAAGCACATCCTGCACTGTTTTGGGAGCTTCGGCAGCCAGTTTGTCTGGACGAATCTGAATAACAGAACCTGTCAAGTCCTTTTTACGCATGGAACCGTACCCCACAACTACCACTTCCTCCAGCATTTCGGAATCCTCTTTCAATACCACTTTTACAGTAGTCTTTCCGTTAAGCTGAATCTCCTGCGTCTTGTATCCCACAAAAGAAATCACCAAAGTGGCTTGGGAAGAGACACCCATTAGCGTGAAATTGCCGTCTATATCAGAAATAATGCCATTGGTCGTACCTTTTACTTGTATAGTGGCACCGATTACCGGTTCGCCGTTCGTATCGACTACAGTGCCTTTGATTGTTGCCTGCTGCATTGCCACTTGCACCTCATTCGTTTCAGCGTGGGCAAAGAGCGGATTTCCCAAAAGAAGGGTTACTCCTATCATTGGAAAAAGAATCCTTGTTCGTGTAAAATATCTCATCTATCGAAAAAATTAAAGTTAATGTTCATATCAAATTTCATCAAAATACTTTCCAGTTCTGTACTTCCTGCCATCGGGAAAGAAGACAGAAAAAAAGGAATGCCGGATTGACTATCCGGAGGAGGGAGTGGATAAGCTTCAAAAAAGATTTCTGCTCTTTTCATGGTGTTACATTTAAAGTTTAACAATCGTTTTCAAGAAGCGACGAGAGAGCTTTTTCCAGCTTTCCTGCCACCATGCAAATATGACTGTTTCTCTTTTAAGGGGAGAGTTGCAAACGGTCAAAGCTGTAGATTTTATATCCATGAACGATTATTCCACATGTTTTGAGCGTTTTTTCGTCAGTACATTCTGTTTAGGTTCAACCGCTTGACAACTTTCCGGTAGAAACATCCCCCCATTTCCTTGTCTCCGGACTGAATGCCCGTTTATTTCTCTACCAGTTTCCAATATTGGTACTGGCCTTCCGTATCTTTGGCATATTGGGTGACGATAGTACCATCTTCCGCGCTACCTACTCCGAGATACTTCTCGCTGTTCACGTTCTTTATGAGATATAGCCCGCTGCTTTGTCTCTCGAAATTGAAGCGCTGGTGATTCTGTTTATGGTCGCCCGCACTGACGTAATTGTAATAAATCATCTTGCCCCCGTTGGACGTAGACCATGCTTGAACTTGTATTGCCATGTTATCCGTAGCATCTTTTATCGCCCAACCGTCGGCAAGCTGCACCAACGTCCAATGCTTCGGGTTGCTCTCATCATAATCTGCCAACCCCACATAGTCATACATCTTTCCATCCGTTGCCTTCACATTCGTAATGGTCTTTCCCGTAACAAAATTAATAATCTTGTAGGTTTTCCCTGTGGTAGCCGTGGCATATTCTTCTCCTTTGCCGCTACTGGTGGTCACTTTCACTTCGGTGGGTTCCGAATAGTTGCCCGCACCGTCCAGTGCTTGGATATAGTAGGTAGTTTCCACACCGTAGTTGCTGTTCTGTACCATCAAGCTGGTAGTAGTGGTAGATTCCACGAAATTACCGTCGCCCAAAGCATTCTTGTAGATGTCGTAGCGTAGCAGTCCTGCTCCTCCTTCATCAATGGATGGACTCCACGTAAGGTTGACCAACGAGCCATCGGCAGTGGCTTTGAAGTTTTCCACTTTCGTCGGTTTTATGTGGTCCACCACTTTTTGGTAGAGGCGGAAATAGTCCACTTCGAAAATAATGGGTTTTTCTTCGCTCACTTCAAGCCCAAGCCCGTTGTTCTTGAGGGCAAGGTTAAGCCACATATACTGAGGATTACGGAAAGTAACACTGCCGTCCTCATTTTTGAACTCCTCTATCTTGATGCTGTTCTTGTATTCGCCGTCCACGTACAGGGTTATCTGCTCTTCATCCCAATCCATGCTGTAGATGTGATACTTCTTTATCCAGTCAGGATCTTTCGCCTCGTAGTAAGAAAGTGGGGTGAAAACGGATTTCCAGATGGCTTCCCACGCCTTGTTTTTGCCTGCCGCAAAATTGCTGGTCAGTTTGTTCACGCCACCGCTTGGATAGAATTCCATGATGTCAATCTCTCCGTTCTTGGGCCAGTCCTTGTTCCGTCCGCAAGTCCAAATTGCAGGAAATGCACCGTGTGTGGGATCTATTTTGGCACGCACTTCAGCACGACCGTAGAGGAAGAAGCGTTTTTCGCGGGTACGAATGCTCGCCGAGGTGTAATCACCGTACTGCCAGTTTTTCCGATAGTCACTGGAAGTCGGGTCGTATCTCGGATTCTCCGGACTTCGTTCCTTCTTTCCGGTAATCAGCAGGCGACCGTCCTTCACAATGGCATTGTTATCACCTACCACGTAGAACTGTGGTTCGTTGCCACGCTTGAACCCTTCTTCAAATTCCCAAAGGTCGGTATTAACCGAACCGTCCGTGTTGAACTCATCACCCCATGCATATTGCAAACTTCCGTAGAAAGCGGGAGCCGGACGCGGATCGGGCACGTAAGCCAATTGTTCATCCAAGTCATCGGAATAGACCGGAATGTAGGCGGAACCAGTAAATTCATTGTTTCCCGTCTTAGCGGAGAGGGAGAAGAAGAACGATTTGTTCATGATTTCGACCGGCAGTTCAAAATCAACGGTAATCATTCCTTCTGTCTCGTCCGAAGCCGTGACGTCGGTCACTGTCAGCGTGGACAAGCGAGCGGCACGGGTAGCTACTTCCGTATAGTCCACTTCCACATTTCCTTTGCTTTCTGCCCATTCGGAAGCAATTTTCTGTGCCAATGCAGTGGGAAGTACTTTAAAGTCTGCCACGATGTGGAACGAGCCATCATCTTGTCTGTACTCGATGGATGCCTTGCCGTCATCGAAACGAGGAATAAATGTCAGAGAGGATATGGCATCGATTGCCATCGGAATAGTATATTGGGTAGATTGACCATCGTTCAGGGTAATAACCAACTGGGTGCCGTCCTCAGACAAGGCGATGTTCTTAAACAGAGAGTCTCCATCTTCACCACGTTCTCCATCTTCGCCCGTAGCCCGATAGAGAGGTGTCGAAGTCGTTTCATTGTCGTAAGAGATATACCAATAGGGAATATCGGCATCGGCTGGGTTCTTCTCGATTTTCATTTTGGGAGTGATACCGTTCGTACCCACGGCGCAAATTTTCTCTTTGTTACTATCCAAAAGTGGTTTACCGTCAAGAGTCCAGTAGTAAGTGCCGTCTTCCTCCAGTATTCCGATGGATGGAGTATGCCCTGCTTCACCGTCTTTGCCGTGATAAATTGTAATAGGGGTACCGTTTTCAAACTTGAGGGTGTATCCGATGACGGTCGTTCCGTCTTCACCATACAGTTCGTCTATACTAGTGATGTACTTACGGCTGTTCACCGCATCCACAATAGACTGAAGGGATGCCATGTTGCTGTTGATTGCCGTACATTCGCTTTCCAGTTTGGATAAGCGGGTCTCCAAATTGTCTATCCTGCCGTTCAGTGCCGTATCGTCATAATCGCTACAGCTACAAAATAACAGTAGGACAAATGCAAATAAGATTTCTTGAGTTCTCATTCTGTCATTAGTTTTGAATTAAAAAATAAGTTGATTGTGTGTTACCAGCTTTTTCGGGATATATTAACCGTAAAAGAACTGTGTTCTGTTTGAATCCGGTTTCGGACATTTGTTCAGATTAGACTAAATGTTAGTCTGTACTGAACTGAATGCCGACTTCCGGAAAAGGTTTTTCCTAAGAACTCTTTCTTACCTTAAATTGTCTAATACCTACTGTATATATGTTATCCCTGCAGATTGTGTGTCGTTCCTTTGCCTCTGTGCTGCTCTTTTTACCTATGCGCAATGTATTCTTTTTATAACCTAACCCTAATCCAACCTTAGCCTAAGTGATTTTTACCTAATTTTACTATCTTTCTACCGATATCCATATTGTTTATATTTAAGTTGTCATTACCTTTTTGGAAAAACTTCCTGTCGGCCGCTTCCGGACTGCATTGCAAAAATGTATGTTTTATAACAATCCCCCTTGTTGACAGCGTTCAATAAGGGGGAGTATTCAGTCATGACAGATTTTGCCACGTATTATGAACTCTTTTTCATCATTATTCGGTATGAACATTCGCTTATTATTCCGGACTCAACAGCGCATTATACTATGGATTTTCAATTCTTTATTTTTAAGTCTAATCTTATAAACCTTACCTCTCTCGGTCTTAAAGGCAAGAGCCTTTTCACCGTATCTTACATGACATGGCGTACCCGCTTTGGACAGGATAGTTGTTCCTTCCAGCCTTCCGTTTTTCCATGTAATTGCGACTTCGAAATTGCCTCTGGTGCACAGCCCTTTTACCGAACCGTTCTTCCAAGCATCGGGCAAGGCTGGCAGTAAGTGGATAAACCCCATGTGGCTTTGCAACAACATTTCAGTGATGCCTACCGTACCACCGAAGTTCCCATCAATCTGGAAAGGCGGATGAGTATCCCAAAGGTTATCCAGTATTCCGTTTTTAAGCAGATTGCCGAAGAGTTTATACGCACGGTTGCCGTCTTGTAAGCGTGCCCATTGATTCAGTTTCCACCCCATGCTCCAACCGGTGGCACCGTCACCTCTGTGTTCCAATACAACTTTTGCAGCCTGAGCCAGTTCGGGAGTCGTAATGGGTGAGAGGCTATGTCCCGGATGTAAGCCGAATAAATGGTTTACGTGACGATGTTGGTCGTTGGGGTAGTCAATATCTGCCGACCATTCCAATAACTGTCCGTAGCGACCTACCTGATAAGGAACCAGATTGTCTAATACATGTTGCCATTGTTTGCGTTCTTTGGCGTCCACTCCCAATACTTTGGCGGCATCAATAGCATCCAGCAGTATCTCCCGGATAACGGCGTGTACGAAAGTGGCTCCTTGGTCTATCGGACCGTGTTCAGGAGAAGTGGACGGAGCGCCGGTACCTGTGCCATCAGGACGATGCCACAGATAGTCCATGGCAAAATTTGCGCTGTTCTTAATCAATTCATATCCTATTTCTTTCAGATATTTGTTGTCGCGCGTATAGTCATAATACTCCCATACGTGTGTGGCGAGCCAAGGACCTGCCATCGAGCTAAAGTTCCAGGACATGTTCTCATCGGTCAGAGGAGAGGTAAAGCCAAAAATATTGCCTGAGATGGAGGCTGTCCATCCACGTGCGCCAAAGCAGGATTGAGCTGTCTTTTCGCCCGGTTTTACCAATGTGCGGATAAAATCGATTAACGGCCATGCACACTCATGCAGATTGGTGGAACAGACTGGCCAGTAATTCATCTGAATGTTGATATTGTTGTGATAGTCCACATGCCAGGGCCCATCCACACCGTTGGCCCATATACCTTGAAGGTTGGCGGGAAGATTACCGGGACGTGAACTGGCTATCAGCAGGTAGCGACCAAACTGATAATAGGTTTCTTCCAGTTTATAATCGGGATTACCATTACGATAGCGTGCCAGGCGTTGGTAAGTGGGCAGATCGGTAACCGCCGGATATTGCAACGTCATGGAGGCATGTGGATTTAAACTCAACTTTACTCGGCCAAACAAGTTGGTATAGTCTGCTTTATGGCGCTCACATAATTCGTCATAGTTCTTCGCGGTTGCCATTTGCATCATGGTGAGTGTTGTTTGCTCGGGGTCGGTGCCCACATACGTTTTCGATTTTGAAGTGTTTGGACCGCCGCGCCACAGTGTTTTTTCATTCAGCGTGATACGTTCGGCAGCTACCAATCCCAATATATTTCCTCCCAAACTTCCGTTCCCGATGGGCAGCGAGCCGCTTTCCCATGATTTATCAGTGGTAGGTTCATACTAGGAAGCACGACCTTCCAACTGATTGGGCTTGTCGAACCAAATACTCAACCCTTTGGTATAATCAATGTCTTGTGCTCACATAAAGACAGCCAGCAGGCTACCGATGAAACATAAATGATTTTTTTCATATAATTAAAATTAAACAGTGGATTTTCTATCACCATTCGGGTAGGAACAAAATTTCTCACCCTTGATTCTGCGTACAAACTTGGTAAGTATTGTCTCATAACATTAGTTGCCAAAGTTCAATTATGCAGTTTTTTCAGCCAAAACTGTTTTTTCTGCATTCTTTGAGCTATTTTTAGTTGAAACACACTTCTTCTAAATACAAGTTCAGGCATTAATGAAGTGGTATGGAACACTTCATTAATGCCTGAACCAAAGAATCTGGTAGAAAAAAACGTCTATTTTAAAACAAATTTCTCCAAATATTCCAAAGGCAACATGCCTATTTCCTTTTTAAAACAGGCTGTAAAATAGCGGGGATCATTGTAGCCTACAGCGTATGCAACCTCCGATATTTTTATCGTTTTCTTTTCTTCCATAATTTGGCAAGCGGCCTTCATACGGATATTATTCACAAAGGCTGGAAAATTCAGTCCCGTCAATGATTTCAGTTTGCGGAAGGATGTGGAACGGGATGTATTCAACTCCGATATAAATTGCTGCTGATTGAATTCCGGGTCATCCAAATGGCGATGCACGCATTCAATAGCCTTCTTAAGAAACCCCTCATCCAGACTGGTATAGTTCAACTCTTGTGCTTCGAATACCAACTGTTTCTTGAAGTTCTTCGTCATTCTTTCACGGGTAGAAAGTAGATTTCCAATACGGGCATGAAGCACACTCAAGCTGAAAGGTTTGCTGATAAACCCGTCAGCACCAGACTCGTAAGCCTCCACACGGTCTTCTTCCTGATTCTTGGCAGTCAGCAGGATAATAGGAATATGGCTGGTTTCAATATCACCTTTTATATTACGGCAAAATTCAATGCCATCCATCACGGGCATCATCACATCCGACACAATTAAGTGTATATCATTATACTTGACGCTTTCCATTCCCTCTTGACCGTTCTTGGCCGTATAAACTTTATATTCTGCCGACAAAAGGCGTTCCATCAGATACAAGAGTTCTTCATTGTCTTCCACAATCAACAGATTGTATTTCCGCTCCTGAGAAAGGGCTTGTTTCTCATTCTCCTCGGATACATCTGTATCATATTCACGTTCATTCTTTTCCAGTTGTCTGTTGTTCGTTGTTTCCGACAACAAGTCGGTATCCATTTCCTCGGCTGTATAATTTGCCTTGTTTGAAGGAAAGCTTATGATGAATGCTGCACCATGGCCTTTTTCGCTCTCCACTGTTATTGTCCCATGGTGCAACTGCACTAAATCGTTTACAAGTGAAAGACCGATTCCGGTACCTATAGTATTGAATTTACGGTGGCTACCTTCATAAAAACGTTTGAATAGCTCTTTCTGTGCCTCGCGGGATATTCCGGGACCATTGTCTTTGACCGTCAGTTGCACAAAGCCTTCCTTCTCGGGATGAGGTACCAGCGTGACACAAACTTTCTCATCGGGTACATTGTACTTGGCTGCGTTCGACAATAAGTTGTAAATTATCTTATCCAATTTATCGGGGTCAAAAAAAGCTATGAAAGGGTCGGTATAGCAGTAAACATCGCACAGCATTCCTTTCTTCTGAATCAAAGGCTGGAAACTCTCCACACTTCTCCGCACAAACAAAGCCAAATCACCCTGCGATACTTTCAACCTCAAATTGCCTGTTTCTGCCTTTCGGAATTCCAGTATCTGCTGCAACAGGCGTATCAGACGATTGATATTATTGTTCATCACTTTATATTTCCCCTTGTAAGCGGGTGCTTCCAATTTCAGTTCCTCTACTGCGGCGGAAAGAATGGTAAGGGGCGTGAGTAACTCGTGAGTGATATTGGTGAAGAATTGTAGTTTGGCATGGTTCACTTCTTCGCTTTTTGCCCGCTCCAGTTCACGCAGATGTAGTTCGTTACGCAGCCGAATACGATTACGCACCATCAGGTAGAGATAGAAAGCCGCAGTTAGGAATAGCAATGTGTATAAGGTATAGGCCCACCAAGTCTCATAAAAAGCTGGAAGTCGGTGTATCACGATAGTGGAGATGCTGTCACTCCACAGTCCGTTTTCGTCCGTAGCTTTCACCTCGAACCGATAAGTGCCCTTCCCCAACTTGTTATAGAAGGCGGTATTGCTTCCAGCAGGCAGGTAAACCCACCCTTGGTCTACTCCCAACAATCGGTAGGCATAGCGTATCTGTACAGCATGCTGGTAATCTAAGGTAGAAAAGTGGATTTCAAGGTTCTGTTCGTCAGAGCGGATGTCAACATGCTCCAAGTTGTTGACCCTCCGTTCGGGGTTGAAATAGAGGCTGTTACCCATAACTTTAACATCTGTTACCAAAGGAGTGACATGCTGGGAAATCCTTTCCATATTTTGGGAAGGAGACACAGACAAAATACCCGGTATGCCTCCAAAATACAGTTCTCCATCAGATGTCTGATAAACTGAATGAGGCAAAAACTGAGTGAATCCTATATTTTCATTTGCGGCATCCAAAATCCGGTAAGCTCCATTCTGGGGATTAAACTCCTTTATTTCCCGGTTCGATACAATCCAAACATGATTAAAGCGGTCTGCAACAATAGAGTTGATTCTGTCTCCTTTCATTCCGCAGTCGGTACTGTAATCCTTATAAGTCTCAGTTTGAGGATTGAATGAAATAACTTCCCCTTTATCGGTAGACAGCCATAGACAGCCATCAGATGTCGCGGCAATGGAAAGGATGTTGTTTCGGTTAGCGTATGTCTTCAACTTTCTATCCGGACTAATTCTTACTATCCCCCTGTCTTTCCATATGCCCCAAATAGTACCATCTATAGTCTGTACCATGTCCGTGACATTGCCACAATCATCCGATACAATTTCCAACTGCTGTCGGGTTGCTTCATATAAGAACAAACCTATGTTTGTTGTAATCCAAAGGTTCTGTTCTTTATCCTCAAAAAGATGAATAATAAAACCCGGATAATCTATATTAGGAACTGTGAATAAGTCAATTTCTTTGCAAATTTTTACTTCCATATCATGTTGGATCAATCCATACACTTTCTGTTGATATTCACTTGCCACCCACACCAAACCTTCGTGCTGGGATTTTAACAGACTAGCTATTCCCCAAAAAGGTTGGTCTTTGATTTCCTTGCAGTCTGTATAACATTTTATCTCATTCTTCTCGGCATCGTAGAGGCACAATCCGATACGTCTTTGAAAAAACCAAAATATCCTTTCTTCATCTCTACATAAGGAAACAATGGTAGGTTTCCACTTGATGCGGTTTTCCAACGCTTTGATTCTGTAGTTCCGTATGTTGTCCTCATCAAAAGAAATAAGGAAATTGTTATCATCAAACGCAGTCACCCATAAATTCCCCTGCCTATCTTTGATGATATTCCTTAAAGGCTTATTACGCTGAGGTAGAAATCCGGAAGTGTCCACACGTGACAGCATCCCGTTGTCCTCAACCCGGTAGACGAACAAATCGCTCCATGACGTTATCCAGAGGTAATTGAACGTATCATCCTGCACGATGTTCGTGGCAATTTTTGCCGTCTGTCCGTTGACCGTAACAGGTAACTCCTGGAACACATAACGCATCTTCTCGTCCACGTTGTCTGGATCTAACCGTATGATGGAGTGATCCCATGAAGCCAACCAGTAATAATCGTGTGTCTTATCTTGTATGATACCGTTGATACGATCCGTATATGGGAAAAACAAACTAAATTCATCCGTCTCCTTATCCCATTTATACAGTCCTTTTCCCGATAATGAAAGCAGAATTTGGTGATTCCTGTCCTCATACAAAACATATTCCTTTCCAGCACCGGGAATACATTGCAAAGGGAACTGCTTTACTTTTCCATCCTTGTCAAGCCGAAATACCTTTTGCGGGCTACTAATCCAAATAGAACCGTCCGAAGCAATGTGCATGTTGTCAATTGCCTTGTCTTCCAAATCTTCAAGGAGTATTGCCGAAATAACATACGACTGCTTGTCCAATATGTACAATCCCCTATTTGTTCCTATCCATATACGGTGTGTCACACTATCCTCCGCCAAACTGGTTATAGTATTACTTTTTAGTGCACAGTCCTGATTCAGAAAATCAGACCTAAAAGTTTGTATATTATAACCATCATCCCGACACAGCCCATCCTCTGTACCGTACCACATATATCCCTCACTGTCTTGAAAAACAGTATTGATGACGTGGATAGGCAATTGGTGAATATGAGGAATTCCTCTCACATTAATCTTTTGGGCAAAAAGACATAAAGGCAACAATAATAAAAAGAGTATTACTGATTTTTTATTTGCATTATTCATATTGAAAAATATTTTTCATAGTATTATAATAAATATTGCAAATATATATGCTTTTTGTGACAAACTAATATAAGTATTAAAAAAAACAGATTAATCTGTTTTGCCACAGCAAAACATCACATTCAACCCAATTATGTTTGAATATCTTACGGATGATAGAGAACTATCTTAGGTCGTCGCCGAACAAGAGAATACGAATCCCCTCAATCCCATAATCGACTAGAAGCTACAGTTCTCACTCAGTCATTCCCTCTATTGAAGTTTTCTATTTACAAAATCAGTCGGAAAATCATGATAAATCTAAGTCATGGATGAAGTGGAACAATCTCCAAAAGGCACCGGAATCAGATAATGCTTGCGTTCCAAATTGAAATCAATCATCAATTGGTCGATAAGTACCTCTTCATCTAATGAATAAATGCGAATAATGTGTTCGCCAGATTTATCGAACTGTACATTCACAGTATTAAGAGCCTGATTGCGGAGTACGTTTTCCGCCCACTTTTTTGAAAGGAATTCCGCATTTATTGTAACCTCAACAGGTTTTTGTTTATCGATAACAATGGCACAGCGCATCGCTTTCCCATTGGCAGGGTGCATGGGAATGGTTCCCAGTTTAATTTTGGCTATTCCGTTACTGCTTGTAGTCACTTTATACTCCAAATGTGGTTGCTTGGCATTGATTTTCTTTGCGACAGGCAGTCTAACAGCATTCCCGCTGTGTCCCAAACTCTCAATCGTTTCCAGTGCGATGTTGTTGGTGTAGTCTGCTGCGTTCAAAGCAATCATCCGGTCGGACTCCTGATAGCGATTTGCAGGGAAAGAGAAAGGTTTGGCCTCAATAGGGAGAGCTTTTAACGGAGTACAATTCCCGGCAGATAGTTCGGGTAGTACAGGTGCTTGGAATACCGGCAGGTCACGCGGTTTCATATCCATCATTAAATCCCATTTTCCGTTCAGCATATCTTTGTTGTAATGATAGTCCAATGCGGCAATTTCGTTGTAGGCTGCGGTTGCCAACGAGGAATATGTACGGGCAGCTTCAGGATTACTTTCCGCGTAAAAGCGCGCTTTCTGAGCATAAATATGTTTTTTATTGATGGATGCACTTGCCAGCACAGGATAATGTACCAACTGGAAATAGGCAGCTTTCAGGTGTGCAGGGATTTGCTTTTCGTACACCTGCATAGAAAGTTCAGCAATCTCATTATAGCCCTTCAGGCGACGTTCCGTTTCATCTCCAAATTCAGAGAAAGACAATTCACTGTCTTTTACAGGTTGCAGGCCATAGCGGTTTTTGGGATTCATTTTTCTTAACTCCCAATCTTCTACTTGATTCCAAGCAGTATGTTCTGGTTTACGTTGACTGGCTAAATGATAATATTGACGAAGAATGTGGTTAATCTCCTTGTTTGCTATATCACCAAAAACCTTATTTACCCAGTTTTGCCTATGAGCATAAATTTTATCTCCTGCAAAGGCATCGATGTCCCAGGCCATGTCCATGAAAAACTCAGTAAGGTATTCGTGCGGCTTAATATCTCCCACATTCAAGATCCAGATTCGGCGGGCATTGTAATCCCAGGCACGTTTCATTTCAGTATAGATAAGCCCCGGTTGTGTAGAGGCCAGCCAAAGATAATCGTGCGGTTTTCCCCAGTAAGAGATATGGTAATAGACTCCACCACCGCCCGAACGTTTTTGCTCTTCGGGGTTGCTTAAACGCATAATATAGCCATGGTTATCGTCGCACCAGACGAGGGAAACGTCGTCGGGCAGCGTCAATCCGTTGTCATAAGCTTTTAGTACTTCTTTGTAGGGGACGAACTGCTGCGGAATGTCCTCAACGTTTTTACCAGGGTTGTTGCGGGCGAGAATTTTTCGCTGTTCATCAATTATCCGGTGGAGAACCTTTGTTTCATCATCCAACGAATTGACACCCTGCATCCGCCCGTCGTGGATACCTCGCATACCAATGGTGTAGATATTTTCTCCTCCGGCAAGTTCTTTGGAGCGTTCGTCCCAATAAGAGAGGACTTGTTTTTCGTTGCTCAAGAAGTTGAAAGCGCCACGTTCCCGACTGTTCCATTCACCGGTGTTAGTACGCATCATCGGTTCGGCATGTGAATTACTTACTACGATTCCGTATTTTTCAGCGGCTTCTTTATTCCCTTCCACAAAAAAGAAAGGAATGGTGCATTCGTGCATGGCCGGCCAGATAGTGTTTGCCCGCAGACGCAGGAGTAGTTCGAATATCCTGGCATAAGTTTTCGGACCGATGGCTCCGCTTCGGGGAGTCGGTTCGAAGGTCCGGGTACTCCACGGCATGAGCGCCCAATCTTCATCGTTGAGGAAGATCCCGCGATATTGTACCGAAGGAGCATGTATTTCGCCATCGGTGGTAATTGTTACGACGGCTTTCTTTCCAGGTGTGACATCGGCCCACCATACCCAAGGCGTCACGCCCATTTGGCGAGAGAGTTCGAGTACGCCGTAGGCTGTACCACGCGGGTCACTACCGATAACGAATAATTGGTCGGCGGCAGTTATGATTTTATACGCTTCCCATTTACCTGTCACGTCTTTATAATCTATCTTGTTTTGTTCCAACAATACGCGGAACGCGGGTTCCCTGTCGGGAATACCTATTACTACTGTGTGGTTCCCAACTTGATTTACCTGTTCAAAGGGATGTTTACAAATCAGTTTGGAGTCATCGATGAGCAGGTCGATAGCTGTTTTTACGACCAGCTCATTCCCAGTGTAGTACAGCTTGGCTGCTGTGTCATCTTTGATAAGGTCAAAGTTACTTGCTAAGACGTTTTTACTTAAAAAAGCGATAACTAATAGTGCGATCGTTCTTATTTTCATAATGTCAATACTTATTTTAAGATTCAATACAATTATATTCAGCGGATAATCAGTTTCTCTATCCGGTAGGGTATCCAAACCGCCATTGAAGCATTCCCCCTATGGTTCCATGCATAGTACGGAATAGCTTTTACGGTACGTCGCGCACTGGAAATATCTATATCGTCGACTGTATAAACGGAAGCATTAGCTGTAATCACGTTTACCCCTCCCAATAAACCGGAATCGAAAGAAACCGTAAATGGGGCTTCACTATCCAATATAATACGGTCTACCGGGCCGTTGTCATTTTCTTCGAAGCAATAGACCAACGGGCCATATTCCAAAGCGATACGTCCATGGTTGTTTTCGACATTTGCGTGTGCCGTTACTTTCTTTACTTCCATGGGCAGTTCCAGTTCGACTACATCGCCTTTCTTCCATTTACGGTTGATTTTGATATAGCCTTTATCCACCGGTGCATCCATAGCTATTCCATTTACCTTTACAACCGGATTTACTACCCGGTTATTCATATACGTGTAAAGATCGCTCGGAACAGGTTTCCCTTGTGTCCAACCCGGAAGACGGAAGTTTACCGTAAACTCACTACTGCGAGCGGGTGAGACGGTTGTTCGAATCGTTCCGTTCCACGGATAGCCGGTCTGTTGCTCTATACGCACCTTGTTCTTACCGAGTTGCAAATCCACCTGGCTGGATACATAGAGATTGACATAGACTTCCTTTCCACGAGTAGCATACAGATAACCGGGAATGGAAGATATGAAACGGACGTCGTTTGTAGGACAGCAGGAACAGTCGAACCATTCGGAACGACCCGCCGCGCCTTTGTTGAAAGTCTGTTTCCCATCAGAGTGAAGCGGATTGGGATAGAAGAACTTCGTTCCACAGAGCGATACGCCCGAAATCATACCGTTATAAAGGATACGTTCCAATACATCCATGTATTTGGCATCGCCATGTAGGAGAAACATACGGTGGTTCCAGTAAACGCCCGCAATGGCAGCACAGGTTTCCGCATAAGCCAGATTGGGAAGTTCATAATCTTTTCCGTAGGCCTCTCCCCGGTAGATAGCCCCCATTCCTCCAGTGAGGTACATCTTCTTACCCACTACATTCTCCCAAAGCCTATCAATTGCCCGGATATAGTCTTTATCACCGGTAAGTGCCGCTACATCGGCCATTGCCGTATACATGTAATTAGCGCGTACAGCATGTCCGACAGCCTCATCCTGCTCAATGACCGGCTTATGATCCTGACAACCGGTCTGTCCTTTTAGTATTCCTTTCCCACGGCGGTCGAGAAAGAGCTTTGCTAATTCGAGGTATTTAGCGCTTCCTGTGATGCGGTAGAGTTTAATCAATCCAATTTCAATCTCCTGATGGCCGGGGATTGCTTCTATTTTGCCTGGACCAAACAGTTCGTAAATGTGGTCGGCATTTTTTAAAGCGATATCAAGGAAGTTTTTCTTTCCTGTGGCTAAGTAATGGGCTACTGCCGCTTCATACATGTGCCCTGAATTGTAAAACTCATGACTTCCCTGAAGGAAATCGTAGGGTTTTTCGCGGTACATACACCAGGCATCGTTGTAATTCCGCGCCCGGAGATTCCACGCTGTATAAAGATAACCGTCGGGAAGTTGTGCGGCACCAATGTAATAAATCAGGCTATCCATTTCTTTACTTAACACTTCGCTCCTATTAAGTTGATAAGTAAAAGCCATTCCTTCGAGTGTTTTATACACGTCCGTATCGTTGAAGCCGAATGCGCCTTTCCACTTCCCCTTCTTTATGCCAGCGGCAAAAATGAAGTTATCGACCCGTCCGTCTTCCCGATTCTTTTTGATAGCATGGGGAATAGTTACTTTCTCGTTGGTTTCCATGCGCGAACGCCAAAAATTATCGGTTATCTTCACCCGGGTGAAATCTACCGGCGTGATTGGATAATCGGATTGCTGGGCCGCTACAGTTGTAACGACCAGCAACGTGATTCCTATATTTAATACTAAGCGTTTCATCTTATTTTTTTGTCTGCCAATGCTTTTCCAATCGCTCCGCTTCTTCTTTAGTGATTTGTATAATCGCTCCATGTTTAGGAGATTCGAAATTGACGGCTTTCATCACGCCTTCGTTGAACTCTCCCAAATTCTTAAAGTGAACAAAGTCGGAAGTTTCGATAAACCCGAAGTTATGCTTTTTCCTTCCGTATATGTCATACATCAGTACCCATTTGTTTTCACCGATGCGTTTCCAGAGGTTAGGACCTTCACAAGCTACCGGACTTGTATCATACCAACGTCCGTTTAGTTCATAGGGACCGTTGGCACGGTCGGATAGGGCAAGTCTGATACCCGTGCGCCCGTCGTTAGTTTTGTAGAACATGTGGTACTTATCGCCTATCTTCGTTATGCAGGCATCTATCGCTGAACTTTTTGGGTCAGGATATTGTAATAGCAATTCGGGTAGAGACTCCAGTTTGTCGTAGGCTTCGTTCACGTAGGCATAGTAGAGCTTGTTCAACTCCCTGCCGAAGTGCATGGTGAAGTAAAGCATCAGTTTTTGCTTCTCTGCATCCCACGTGGTTTGGGGCGCCCACACGCAAGCTACATCTTCGTAAGCTTTCGACACTTCAGGCAGGCGTAGGTTCTTGTGTGACCAATTGATTAAATCCCACGACTTCATCAGAACAATGCCACGGTTGTTGCCCCAGCCATACTTTTCTTCATCGCGTTCCCATTTCGTTTCACGAAAACCTTCGCGCTGGCCGAAGGCATGAAGGTCGGTCATCGACATATAAAAGGCACCATCAGGACCTCGGAAGATATGCGGGTCGCGGATGCCTTTCTGATCAGCGATGGTATCACCCGCAATAACAGGTTTTGCATCGTTCAATGCGGTAAAGGTATATCCATCGTAGCTGATAGCCATGTGTACGCTGTGAGTCGGGTCGTAATGAGATACCATCAGGTAGGCCGCCATATCTTTTTCGGCGGGGATAGCATTACGATAAACGAACCGGCTGAACACTGCACTTCCCCGTCCCATCGATACCAACGCGGGGCGGAGGGCATAGAAGCCCAGATGGGTATTGTGGTGCATGCGGGATACGTCAAGGTTTTCAATCAGGGGCATCCAGTCGATACCGTCTCTGCTTACAGAGATGACAAGGTTGTTTCCACGGTTGTGGATACGAGCGATGAAGCATTTGCCTATCTTGTTGGGCAAAGTAAATTTCTCGTCCTTATTCTTATAAACAGTGAAGGTTTTACCGTCAGACACTACACCTGCATACGCTTTCTCGCTGTAATAAAGAAGTAGCCCAGAGGTATTGTTTCGTCCGACGGAGACTTCTACTTGCGTAATATAATTCTTGTCGGTAGGCGTAACAAGCATCAGTCTTCCATCAGCGGGGGTCGTTCCTTTTCCTTTTACTGTGAGACGATTGTCTTTTTGCGACACAAAGGGGGTTCCGTTTTCTTTCCAAAACGTCCATTGAAGTCCCAAGGTGCTTCCGTCGAAATCGTCTGAAAGTTCAAGTCCGTGCTTGATTTGCGTTTTGGGCTTTATGGGCGTACCTTTACTTTTGGCCACATACCAGCCATCTTTCGTCCACTCGATAGGTTCGATGAGAGTTTGCCGCCCCAGTGTATAGAAGTTATTGGCATAGGCGTGGTAAACAACCCACCAGTTTCCGTTCACGTCATCAATAATTGTTCCATGCCCTTTCGACCACCAATTGTCGTTAGCGTTATAAGTACGGACTATAGGATTGTAGGGCGAGTTCTCCCAAGGACCAAGTACGTTCTTGGACCGGGCGGCAACAACCATGTGACTGGTAGGAGGCCCGGCAGTTCCACCTTGGGCAGAAGTCATGTAAAAGTAACCGTCTTTATGAATCAATTTGGGTGATTCAAGCCACATACCTTCAGTTTCCCACTGTTTAGGGAAGCCCCAGCCGTCGTAGACTTTCCTCTTTTCACCCACGGTAGCCAGCCCATCGCCGGTAAGTCCGATTACCCAGCCGTCGTTTAGGTAGAGGTATCGTTTGCCGTCTTCACCAACAACGTGTCCGGGGTCAATTCCGCCTACTTTAAGGTCTATAGGTTCACTCCATGGACCGCGAATGTTATCGGCATAAGATACCCAGTTGGTACCCGCTGCCGGCCAATACAGGAAGAACCGTCCGTTGTATTTTATCAGGTCGGGCGCCATGGCCGAGCCTTTATGTTCTGGAATGGCTCGGCACACGGGTTGCCAGTTCACCAGGTCTTGTGAATGCCAGATGAGGAAACCCGGGGCGTAGAAGAAGGGCGAATGCGTCATGTAGTAGTCCGCTCCGTCGCGTACGATAGTTGGGTCGGGATAATCACCGGGAAGGATGACTTTGGGGTACTCCTGAGCGTTGATTTTCAGCGTCATAATCAGTACACCGATAATAAATACTATTCTCTTCATGTCAAACTTGTTTGTTTTCATATTATTATTTTTTCTTTGCAGGCTTCGGATTATTTTGCCAGTAATCTTCCAGCCTGTCAGCCTCTTCTTGGGTAATTTGCACCACGGCTCCATGTTTGGGTGCCAGATTGCTGCCTTCATATTTCATCACACCTTCATTAAAATGTCCGAGGTCATCGAACGTCTGAAAATCACTCGTTTCAGCAAACCCGAAGTTGTGAGGTTTGATACTGAATATGTCGTACATCAGCACCCACTTGTCCTGTCCGATACGTTTCCAGATGTGAGGCGCTTCACATGTTTTGGGTTCGAAATCGATACGGCGGGGGCTGAATTGATACCCTCCGCTAACGCGGTCGGATACGGACATATGTATGTAGGCAGGAGTATGTACCATTACATAACATTTCTTGTCTTCAGGAGCATCCGGGTCAAACATACGGGCGGGCAGCTCAGTGATGTCAGCATCACCGGATACAGATTTACCGTCGGGATGTTCGTGCAAACGGACGGGGAGAGATTCTATAGTGTCGAAATCATCGTTTACATACACATAATGTGTCTGGTGATTGAGACCGGGATAGCGTATGGAGAAATAAAGCATGAGTTTGCCCTTTTCAGGGTCGAATATCGTTGCGGGCGCCCAGGCACAGCTGATGTCCTTCAGCGAGGCAGACAGCTTGTCAATACGGATGTTGGTGCGCTTCCAGTTGAGCAAGTCCCACGACTTCATCAAGACGATTCCACGATTGTTTCCCCAGCCGTGCAACTTGCCGTCTCGTTCCCATTTCGTGTTACGGTAACCTTCTTCCTGCGCATAGATATGCAGGTCGGTCATGGGCATATAAAACGCGCCATCGGGACCACGCATGATGTGCGGATCGCGGATGCCCCGTTGCTCGGCAATAGTATCACCGGCTATTACCGGATCACCACCATTCAAGGCTTTGAAGGTATAACCGTCACGACTGACTGACATGTGCAGACCATGCGTCTCATCTTTGTGGTAGACCATAAGATAGGCCGCCATCTCGTTCTCTGTACGTACACCGTCGCGGTAACGGAAGTCTCTGAACGCGGCTTTCCCTTTTCCTATCGAAACCAGTGCGGGACGAAGGGCATAGAAGCCCATGTACTTATTGTGATTCATGTGGGAGACATCAAGCAGATGCTCCAGCAACGTCCAGTCGCTTCCATCCTTACTGACATAGATACTCAGGTTCTGCCCCTGATTGTGGAGTTTGACGAAGAAACGTTTACCGAATCGGTTGGGTACTTCTACTTTTTCTTCCGCATTCTTATAAACGGTGAACTTCCTGCCATCGGAAACCACCCCTGCGAAAGCCTTCTCACGATAGTAGAGCAACAGTCCGGCTGTACTGTTCCGGCCTACGTTCACTTCGACCTGGGTAATATAATTCTTGTGGGTCGGCGTAACCAGCATCAACCGCCCGTCCCGAGGGCTTGTGCCCTTGCCTTCGACGGTGAGTGTATGATCTTTTATCTCAATGTATTTCGTTGCGTTCTCGTTCCAGAACGTCCATTGCAGTCCCAATCGACTGCCGCTAAAATCATCGGAGAGTGTCAGCCTGTTTTTCGCCTCACGTTTGGTCCGGGCAGGTATCGTAGGCGTATATCCGGGACGATACCAGCCATCGGAAGTCCACGTTATCGGTTCAATCAAAGTTTGTCGGCCGAGGGTATGATAACCATTGGCGTAGGCGTGGTAAACAATCCACCAGTTGCCGTCGGTATCGTCGATAATCGTACCGTGGCCCTTCGACCACCAGTTATCTTCCGCCTTATAGGTATGGACTATAGGGTTGTAGGGCGAATTTTCCCAAGGGCCGAATATACTTTTCGAACGGGCGGCAACCACCATGTGACTCGTAGGTGGACCGGCAGTGCCTCCCTGTGCGGAGGTCATGTAATAATAACCGTTATGGTAATTCAACTTGGGAGATTCCAGACACATACACTCGGTTTTCCAGTTTGAAGGGTACTCCCAACCATCGTAGACTTTTCTGCGTTCGCCTACGGTAGAAAGCCCATCGTCGGAGAGTTGAACTACATATCCTTCGGAGAGGAAGAGATAGCGTTTTCCGTCTTCACCTACCACATGACTAGGGTCAATCCCCTTTACGTTCAGATTGATCGGCTCACTCCAAGGACCTTTGATATCGTCGGCCCACGACACCCAATTGGTGCCATGCGTGGGGTAATAGATATAAAAGCGTCCGTCGTGTTTTACCAGGTCGGGCGCCATAGCCGAGCCGGTAAATTCGGGTATGGCACGGCACAGAGGTTGCCAATCGTGCAAATCCGTTGAATGCCAGATAAGGAACCCCGGTGCATAAACAAAAGGCGAATGCGTCATGTAGAAGTCATCGCCATCGCGTAATATTGTAGGGTCAGGATAATCACCCGAAAGAAGCGCTTTGGGGTACTGCTGCGCATTTGCCAATAAGAGGGACAATACAAAAATCGTGCAGACTATTAATCTTTTCATGGTTTATTTCTTCTTATGATTTAAAGTTATTCCTGTTTCGTGAATTTATATAATCCTGAAGCGTGCGGCCTTAACGACCGGGTAAAAGCACCCGATACGACACCAGCTTTTTCGCCTGTCCATATATCGACCACTTCACACGTTCCGCCCAGCCCAAGATTTTTCAAAGATACTGAAATATTTATTAAAGTTTCACTACTGTTTTCTTTCCCGAATATCTTACCGTTTTGCCTCCCTTCATCGGAGCGTCTCCAGTTGTCGAGCCGGGCTTCACCAGAACTATCCTAAACTTGCGGTTCTTCAACATATCGGGGAACTCGCCTTCGCGGTCGGAAATCGTCAGGCAGCGGGTGGCATCGTCCCATGAGAAGATAATGGTCGAATAAACGCCATTCTCGTAGTTGTAGTTGTCCAACTCGTCTTCGTAAAGGGTGAATGTACCGTCCGCTCCGGGATAAATACGTATCTCCAGGTTGTCCCAGTTCTTTTCGGTGGAGTATTGCACATCGGGGCCAAAGGGGAAGATACTTCCGGCTTTTATGTAAAGGGGCAGGATGTCTTTGGACACGGTGCGGGCAACGGTCTGTCCTCCGGTTTTCTTTTCGTTCGTCCAGAAATCCCACCAGTCAGCGCCTTGGGGCAGATAGACCGGCCATTCGGTTACGGAAGGTTCAGTCACAGGAGCCACCAGAATAGAACGCCCGAAGAGGTATTGCCCGCCCAGTTCATACGTCTTTTTGTCATCAGGGAAGTCCATCACCAGCGCGCGCATAAACGTTCCGTCATACTTCGATACATCCCACGAAGTACTATATATATAAGGTAACAGGCGGTAGCGCAGCTTAATCATCTTTTCAATGGCACCGAAACACCAAGTTCCCCGCTCTCCGAAATTCCATATTTCACGTGGAATACGCTTGCCGTGCGCACGCATCATGGGACTGAAAGCACCCAGTTGCGTCCAGCGAACAAAGAGTTCCTGAAAGCGCGGGTCTTTCGCTCCTTCTACGCCTACTGCACGATAACCGTGTCCTGTATATCCGCCGATGTCGCTATTCCAGTTGGGAATACCCATCATTGTAAAGTTGAGGGCTGCCGGAATCTGTTTGCCAAGCATCTCCCAAGTGGAATGCACGTCGCCGCTCCAGGTATTGGAGCCGAAACGTTGCTGGCCGATAAAACCCGAACGGGTGAGGATAACAACCCGCTTGTCGCGTGTCAACGCTTTTTGGCTTTCAGCAATCCCCTTGTTGTGGACGAAGGAATAGAGATTCTTCACGCTCCGGTACGAACCAAGGTGGGTAGGCAGGTTGAAGTCGTTGTCCTTGTTGTGCCACACAGAAGAAATCAGGTGGTCGGGTTCGGTAGAATCGAGCCACCAGCCGTCGTTGCCGATGTAGCTGAACAGGCCACGATTCATGTGCTTCCAATAAATATCGCGCGCCTCGGGATTGTAGGCATCGTAGGGTCTTGTTCCGCTGTTCAAAGGCCAGGTGGTGAAGTCAATAAGCATCTTCCTCTCTTTGAACTCTTGGTGTTGTGGCGTTTTCGGTCCGAAGCCGGGCCAGCTCACGATAAGGAGTTTTCCGTTCAGCTTGTGGATGTCTTCTACCCATTTTTTGGGATTAGGGAAACGCTGGGCATCGAAGGCCTGAGCGTTCCAGGCGCTGTCGGTCTTGTTGTATTGCGGCCAGTATTGCCAATCCTGTATAACGACGTCGATAGGCACACCCAACTCGCGATGTTTCCGGAGGATACCCAGGTTTTCGTCCTGTGTATGGTATCGGTCTTTGCTTTGGAAAAAGCCATACGCCCACAAGGGGAGCATGGGGGCTTTCCCGGTGAGTTCGCGCACTTCGGCAATTACACCGTCAGGGGTTTTCCCGAACATGAAATAATAGTCGGCACAATGTCCCAGGCTAGAAAAGGACAGTTCCTGCGGGGCATCTGCAAATTCGGATATGGAATAATTGTCCCAGTAGACGCCGTATCCTTTGGTCGGGGACATGAAATAGGGCGAATAGGTCAAGGTGTTTTCGTTCCGCATCTGGTGTACTGAGTTACGGCGGTTGAGTTTTCCATCCCACACCTGCCCTATTCCGTAGATAGGTTCATCCGCTTCTAAAAGAAAAGCGTTTCTTACCTGGAAAGCAGGAGTTCCGGCATCATCTTTATGGGCAAAGGAGGTTCCGTAATCCTTGTCTTTCAGCAATAGCTTTCCGTGGGTATCGTAGAAATAAACTCCTCCTGTAAGCGGATTAAATTCTACCTGCAATTCAGCGGATTTCATCAGAACGTTGCCGCCTTTGTTTGTGTATTGCACAGAGACCTGTTCAGGCGTTTTAACCACTACTTGACTCTCCCTAACGTAAGGCTTATCCTTGGGAGTTTTATAAATTCGAACAATCGAGGGGGAGTAAAATTCCACCTTAACGTTCATTCCTTGCGTTATTGCTGCCGCTCCTTGCGATGTTTTTTGGTAACTTTGCGCCTGAGACGACAGGAAAGAGCAAAGTAAAACCACGATGATCAATAATTGTTTCTTCATGATACTAATATATTGAGTATATTCAATAGTTATAATTTGTTCCCAACTTATCTTTCCAAAGCAGCACCTGGTCTATCACCACCCCTTCGTCCAGCGCCTTAATTTCCAGTTTGTGGGAACCTTTATCCTCAACCGGAAACGCGAGCGTACGCACCGCTTGATTGCGCAACATATTTTGCTTCCATTCTTCGCTGTAGTACGAAGTTTGATAGGAAACTTCCTGTGAAGTGGAGCCATCAAGCGAAACAGAGATGCGTAGCTGGTTGCCGACTACCGGATGAGTAGGCAGAAAGCGGAGATCTACCTTTACGGTATCCGCATCCCATTTTCTGAAAGAATACGTCAATGTTTCGCCTCGGGAAATGCCGGCAGCCCTATTCTCATATCCCAGCAACTCGTAGGCAACGGGGCTCCCCTCACTGCATTCCGTTCCGTTCCATTTATAGGTTGGGGCAAGATGTTCGACGAAGGGAGTTATTGCTTCTGTTTGTGCCACTCGCTCGAAGGTTAGGAGTTTACGCGGCTGGAAATCCATCATTCCTTCCCATTTGCCGTTTTCCAGAGCGTTGTATTCTTTGGTCAATACTACGATGCGGTCGTAAGCGGCATCGCTCGTTACCCACTCGGCCTTGCCGTGTCGGGCGAGTTGAGCGTAGAGAAACTTCTTGTTCATCTCGGTGGCGGCCTGCACGGGATATTTAACCAGTTGGCAGTAGGCACTCTGCTTATCATCGAAGATTTTAGCTGCCGCCTTTTCTACCGCTGTCGACAACTTTTCGTAAGCGCTGATGCGGTCGTTCACTTCCTGCTCACTCCAAGGCCAGTCGTTGATGCGGTTGAACTCCGGTTTGTTGCGTTCGTAAACGCGGTTGTTGCCCATAAACTCAGGCTTACGGATATGCGCCAAACGGTAATGTTCCTGCATAACGGGAAAGAGTTCTTTTGTACCGGAACGGCCGAATTGTTCTTCCAACCACTGTTTCAAGTGTTCGTTGACGCCTGTAGCGGTTACTTCGTCTATATCCCATGCCATATCCAGAAACAACTCCGTTTGGTATTCGGCAGGCTTGATGTCGCCTACATTTACAATCCATATTTTGCGGATTCCCCGGTCGTAGGCTGTTTTCATCTGTTGATAAATCAGTCCGGGGCTCATCGTACTCAACCAGAGATAATCGTGCGGGCCACCCCAGTAGGAAATGTGATAATACATGCCATGTCCGCCCGAGCGTGCCAATTCCTCCTCTGTGGGATAGTGGGTAATAAAACCGTAGTTATCATCGCACCACATCAGAGTAACATCTTCAGGGACTTTCAGCCCAGCACGATATACGTTGAGCACTTCCTTGTAAGGGACAAACACCTGCGGTATTTCAGTGAGGTCTGCGTCAATGTACTTCTCCAGCAGTCCGCGTTGGTCGGCAAATACACGTTCGAGAGCTGCGATTTGTTCTTCCTGTGTATTTACGCCTACCATCCTGCTGTCGTGTACACCACGCATACCGATGGTGTACACGATTTGCTGGTCGGCTACATCTCGTACACGGTCTTCCCAAAATTTGTATACGCTGGATTGGTTGGTAATATAATTATAATCTCCTTCTCCCCTACGCCACCATTCGCCTACGGCATTGCAGGCCATCGGTTCGCAATGCGAAGAACCCATATAGATGTTATAACGCGCCGCTGCTTCTCGGTTTCCTTCAGTTAAGAAAAAAGGCACAGTGCATTCGTGCATGGCAGGCCAGAGGGTATTGGCACGTAGGCGGAGCAGCAGTTCGAAGATGCGCGAGTTAGTGCGCGGACCGATTGTCCCTTTGATTCCGGTCGGTTCGTAATTTGTATTGCTCCAAGGCATCAGTCCCCAATCTTCATCATTCAAGAAGATTCCGCGATACTGCACTTTAGGCTCATGTACTTTATTGTCAGCAACTACACAGACGTGCTTTTTCTTGTCCGGATTGACGTCGGCCCACCACACCCAAGGAGTAACGCCCATTTTACGGGAGAGTTCGAGTACTCCGTAAGCGGCTCCGCGCGGGTCGCTACCGATAACCAACAAGTATCGGTTGCCGTCTTTTTCCTTAGCTATTGTCATCTTATAAGCTTCCCATTTGCCTGAAACGTCTTTGTAGTCGACTTTGTAGCGGTCTAATAAAGCTTTGAATTCCGGTTCCCGGTCGGGAATGCCAACGAGGATAGATCCTGTCTCTATGTCATCCACTTGGATGATGGGAGTTTCGCACACCAGCTTCGAGTCGTCCACAAGCATATCGACTGCAATTTGTACAACGGATTCGTTTCCTGCGTAATACAGTTTAGTACCCGCATTGTTTTTTATCAGATCGAAGCTGTCGGATGAGTTACATCCGGTTATCAGGAAGAGGGCTATACATAGTAATAAGAATTGTTTCATATCTTTGAATATTTATTTTGCCCGTACTGTAAGCGATGTTGTCGTCAGTCCGTCGGCTGTTGCCGTCAGTTTTGCTTTCCCTTTGCTACCGTTATTCTGAAGAACAACCAGACACTTTCCGTAGAATGCCTTCCGCTTATTGTCTTTAAAACGCTCCATAGAATACGCACATCCGTTGTCTACACCAGCGATAAAAGCGTTTCCGTCGATGTCGAAGTTTATAAGATTATCAGCGTTCGGACAGAGGTTGCCGTCTTTGTCTACCACTTCCACCGTTACGAAGCCGAGGTCTGTGCCATCGGCGGAAATCGTGGTGCGATCGGCTGTCAGGCGGATGCCAGCAGGTTCGCCTGCGGTATGGATTTCTTTCTCAAGCACAACTTTCCCGTCTTTGCGCGAAACAGCTTTGATGGTGCCCGGAACGTATCTCACGCGCCAGCTTACGTGGTAAATATCTTTTTCTTTGCTTTTAGTGCCCTGCGACACTCCGTTGACGAAAAGTTCCACCTCATCGGCGTTGTTGTAGTATGCCCAAAGGTCTATTTCCTGTCCTTCTTCCCAATTCCAGTGAGGAAAGAGGTGTAGCATCGCTTTGTCCGACCATTGCGACTGGTACATATAGTAAATGTCTTTGGGGAATCCCGCCAGGTCGACTATTCCGAAGTTGGAGCTACGTGCCGGAAACTGGAAGGGTGTCGGTTCGCCCAGATAATCGAAACCAGTCCATACAAACTGCCCGCTGATGAAGTCGTGCTTGTTAATCAGCCGCATGGAGTTCTCATGGTAGGTTCCCCAAGGCACGTGACAGTTATCATACGATGAACAAGAGTAATTTTCGGCCACAGGGTCGAGTTTCATACCCTTATACTTTTCTCCACGATAAGGCCATACGAACATACTGTCGCCGGGCATTTTGTAATAACCACGGGTCATCAAACCGGATACGGTTTCCGTAGCCAGGAACGCTTTGCCGGGGAAGTTTTTCGGAACAGAATCATACCATGCGTGGAAATAGTTGAGACCGATAATATCCAAAGCCCCCGAGCCGAATATGTTGTTGTTAGGGCGGGGTTCATTGCAACCTACGGTTACGGGACGGGTCGGATCGAGCACCCGGGCACGGTCGGCTAGTTTCTTACACAAAAGTTTGTTGACGTTCATGCCTTCATCGATATTGGAAAGCTGGAAGTCATCGTAACCGAAATTGATTACGATATTTGCCTGTTCGATAGACAAGGTATCGCGGTCGGCATGTGCCCACTGTTCGTACACCTCGTTTCCCACGCTCCACATCAGGACGGACGGGTGATTGCGGTCGCGCATAATCAGGGCGTCGAGGTCGCGTTCATGCCATTCATCGAAATAGTTACCGTAGTCGTACCGTGTTTTACGTTTACGCCACATATCGAATGTCTCGTCCATGACGATAAATCCCATGCGGTCGCACAAGTCAAGTTGTTCGGGTGCGGGAGGATTGTGCGAACAGCGAATGGCGTTGCATCCCATTTCTTTAAGAATTTCCAACTGGCGTTCCAAAGCACGGATGTTCACTGCAGCACCCAGACATCCCAGGTCGTGATGCATGCAAACGCCGTTAATCTTCATGTTCTTGCCGTTCAGGAAGAATCCTTTTTCGGCATCGAAACGGAAGGTACGTACACCTGTAGTGGTGGTGTAAGTATCGGTGAGCTTGCCATCGACACGCAGTTCCGTTTCTATATTATACAGGTAAGGATCGTCTATGTCCCAAAAGTGGGGATTGCCGAGGGTAATTTTCTGATTGCCTTCCGTTCGTTCACCCGCGGGCACGCTTACTGTGATAATGTCCACTCCAACTTCTTTCCCGTTCGCATTCAGCAGGCGGGAGGTGATTTCTACTTCGACAGCGGCGGAGTTGTCATTCTTAACGGTCGTTCTTAGCTGGAAGGTTGCCTGCTTGTTTGTTACTTCGGGAGTGGTAACGTATGTTCCCCAATGGTCTACGTGTACAGGGTCAACTACCGTCAACCAAACGTTGCGATAAATTCCGCTCCCACTGTACCAGCGCGAATTGGGTTGTTGGCTGTTATCTACTTTAACAGCAATTACGTTAGGTACGTCAAATTTTAAGTACGAGGTAAGGTCGAACCGGAACGAGCTGTATCCGTAAGGCCAGAAGCCTATGGAGTCACCGTTCAAATAGACGGTAGTTTTCATATATGCTCCGTCAAAGTCTACAAAAACTTTTTTGCCTTTGTCGGATTCGTGCATATTAAAGGTCTTGCGATACCACCCCAGCCCCCCGGGCAGGGCGCCTCCGTTGAATCCAGCGGGGTTGTTCTTGTCGAAATTTCCTTCGATAGCCCAATCATGGGGGAGGTTTAAGCTACGCCAGGAAGTATCATCGAAGGTAACGGAAGCAGCTCCGCTTACTTCACCGAGATTAAACTTCCAATCACTGTTGAAGTTACGGCTACGTGCCGTAGCTTCTGGGCTTGTCTGACAAGCCATGAGTATCACTCCAAGGCATATTCCTACAATTAGCTGAACTTTTTTCATTGATTATATACTGTTTGATTATTTTTACTTTACTGTCACCGTGGTTGTCACCTTTATTCCTGTCGAGCTGTATAAAGGACGTGTCTGCGATGTAGCTTCCCATCCTCCCGACTGATACCAAGAGTTATTGTTTGCACCCTTGGGCTTGTTGAAAAAGTATATCGGATCGTCGTCGGGTAACCATTCTCCTGTTTCCTTTCGTTGCCATTTCCAATGGTTGAAATTTGCTCCGATGGTAACAACTGTTCCCGATACCTCGACCTTATCTCCTTTCTTCGCTTTCGTTACTTTGGTGAGATCATCTTCGTTCCAGCGAACCGGCAAGATGTTTGTCCCGTATCCATTGCAAGATTTTACCGAAACGTTTGCAAGCAAGGCTTCGGCAACTTCATCCGCTTTTGCGCCTTTGGAAAGTATAATGCCAGGAACCGTAAGATTTTTGTTTTCGGCAGGCAGAGCATCTGCCGCACGGATTGCATCGTATTGCGCCTTTGTCAGCGGTATGACACCTCCATGTTTGGTATGTGGGTTCAATTCTATATTCTTTTCTACTGCCCTCCACGGTTTGTCCTTATCAATATCATCCGATTCGAGCAATGTGTACCCTTTCTTTTTATTCCCTCCGATAGCATCGACAAAAAGATACCATTTTTCTTCACTGTTGGCTTTGAAAGCTGCCGGACCTTCGACACCCAAAGGTGTTTCGGGCATAATCTTGGCACCAATCAACGTTTGTAGTTCTTTCCACTCTTTTTTCTCGCGCCACCATGCTTGTGCATCGGTGGATTCCATATATGTGCCCCGTTGTTTCTCTCCGCTATTGGCCGTCCCTATGCGATAGGTACGCAGCTCTCCGTCAGAGAGCTTCTTCTGAATCAGGTTAGCATCGATAACACCATTGCCCGGCATACTTTTCATTTCTTCCATAAATACGCCACCAAATTCGTAGGTAGCTTGTGTAAAGTCGGGGGTAGCTCCCCAAAGAACCATTTTGCGACTCATACCGTCGACTGTTGCGTAAGTAGACCAATAAACCACAAAAGCGCCACCCTTGGCAGAGCCATTGGCTATTCCATCGTCATTAAGATCGTAGAAATCGGGAACCCACGTAGCTTCGGGTGCCCACATCATAGCCGATTTGTGTATCTTCCGTCTGTCGACCTGGTCAACGAGAGGTTCCACAGGGTTGCCCCGTTTGTCTGCTTTCACGTCGAAACTCCTTAATGAGCTCCAAGTGATCAGGTCTTGGGATTCCCATACATTGACAGTCGTGCAATAATCCGATCCATAAAGCTCCCAACCGCATTCGTCTCCTCCGTATGTTCTGAGATCAGTGGTCAGGATGTAGTATACCTGTTTCTCTGGGTTATATGCGATGAAAGGATCGCGAATACCGGTGGTACTCTTGTTGCTTACCAGAACAGGCTCTCCACCGTTCAGATAGTCCCATTGATGCACATCGTCTCCCCGGGATATATTGAAGTACACCCGTTCGCCATATCCTTTCCGGTCGTGTATGAAGTGGACAAGCAAGTAGCCGTACATGTCGTTAGAAAGGGCGGCGACCTGTATCTCATCTATATTCACATTAGTTTCATAATAAGCGGCACGGTTGATTCGCGTCAAGTTATCACGGGTTTCCAACTTGATTGTGTTGTTGGTTCCGCTGTTTAATGGGGTCCGGAAAGAGACATATCGATAGTTGTCATAACCGCCCGTCGGCGTAAGCTTGATTTCGTTCATTGTTCCATTAACGAAGACAACCATCCGCGCATCTCTTTTTCCGCCGAGGGCATACCGGATGCGGATTGTCTTGTCTCTGCCTTCCTGTCCGTCGATTTGGTTGAATTGAATATAGGCACCTGCGGTAGAGGGCAATTTCACATACCCGATGCCTGCAAACCCGATGCCTTCGATACAGGATTGCTTCTCGGCACCGACGCATACATCAGCAAACTCCGCCTGATAGATTTTCGCTTCCGCTTTTCCGGTATCTTTGCAGATAAGGCGAATGGTGGTTCCAGATTCCATACGAATAGAAGTATCTTGACCTTCGCGCGACTGCCGGTAGTTCACTCCATTTTCGTTTATCCATTGGTTGTCGCTATTGAAGCGGCCTTTGCTTGCTCCGGTGATTTTGAACGAGGCAGGGATGGTAAATGTTCCACCTTTCGTACTCATCAATACGATTTCGTTCCGGTTGCGGATTATGCTGATTCCCTGCGAAGTCGGATAATCGGGAATAAAGGTGATACCCGTATTACTAATGGTTACATCCGATTTATTTCCCTGCCAGTTGTGAACAAACAAGCCATATCCATGTGCATTTAGTGCAATATCCTCTGGAGCACTTGTCAATATTTTATTTACCAAGCGGATGTCTTCGATATGGGAAACTTTCGCACTCACTCCATCACCGTCTCTGCGGTACAATCCGCTGGCATCGTAATAGTCGAACGCATTGTTTCCCGACAGGGCAGCCAGGTGCATTTGCGCCGAATAGGGTCGTTCGGAATTGGTTTCCATAATCATGCGATAGTTCTTCCCGGCATAAGGAACATTGGTTCGCATGCTTGCCATAAACTCTTCAGCGGTAGAGAAATGGTGGCTATACGTATCGATTCCTATCATATCCAGATTGGTTCCTTCGGGCGTGTTCCTCAATAATTCATTCTCGAAGACACGGGCATATACATCCATAAAAACACAGTTTACACGTGTCCATACTACATAGCCGGAGTTCTTTACGGCGCCCGCCACATGGCTAAGATAGTTATTGATAACGGTATTCCCGAACGGGATGTGTTGTCCTCTTACTTCGTTGCCTATCTGCACGCCGATAATGGGATGACGGGAACCGTTGGCTTTGTCCCACTCGGCTATATGTTCCATGACTTTGCTTAGTACGTATGTTTCGCGGTCGCGCAAACGGGTATCTCCTAAATCAAGCGTATAGTCAGTCATGTCACGACGGATATTGAACTCGCTGGTGGTTTCGTGTGAGCCTTCTTCTTGGCTTCGGCTCCAGCCGGGAGAACCGTATTGAGGGGTGTACAGCACGTAATCGGGAACGCGCAGATGCACCGGGTCGGCTTTAGAGGTATTTGCCCATTGTGGATTCAGCCATTGTGTGTGACCGCCACTGTTGGTTCCGAACCAGAGCATTTCCATTTTGAGGTTGTACTTGTTCGTCAGTTGCAGGTACTCGTCCAGGATTGTCCAGTCGAACTTGTCTTTTTCAGGTTCCACCTCGTACCAGTGTACGGGAATGGATAGTGTGTTGAATCCGTCAGCAGCCAGTCGGGCGACAAGGGCTTCGCGTGTTTCGGCACTCCATCTGTCGGAATACCGCATCACATCCATCCGGACTTGGATATTAGTCATATAAAACGGCTTGCCATCGACGCGGAGTACGTATTTTTGCGACCCGTCTAACGAAGTGTCTACATACGATATTACATTGGCCGATGCCTTACTGTAAAATAGACCTGCCACCAACAGGCTAATTATTCCCGCTATCCGGCAGGAGTATAAGATTGTGACTCTCATTTTTATACGTTTGTGAGGATTTATAAAGTTCTTGCAAAAGTATCAACTGACGAACTAAACAATAAACAATTTGTCGTCAAATACCGACGATTATTCATCAGTTAAAAAAAAGGAATTACGATATGTTCTCTGAAACCAGCTTCGCTTGTATCGACTCAAGAACTTTTTTAAGCGACCCTACCTTAACAAAGGAAGGGTCACTACCTGATATTCCTAAAAAACTAATACCAATTAACTATTTTATTTTTCAGCCGCTAAACCAGCTTCCATCGGCCAGTATGGATTCTGGTAAATCGGAGAATTCTCTACAGTTTTGCTATCTGGCGCTGTAATCATCAACTGGTCGATGCGGATAGGTTCCAGATAGTGAGCCATAAGCCAAATGAAACCGTCATATCCTAACTGATTGGTTCTTTTCCGATGGGGACGAAGATACTCACTGTCCTCAGGAGACGAAACATTCGATTTGTCATTACCATAAATCAATTTGCTCTCTCCAGTGCCTTCATTGTTATACCAATCCTGCATGGGAGTGTTCCACAAGTGAAAGCCTTCAGCTATATAGGGCTTGGTAATCAATTGGTCCATTGCTCTCCAACGACGTAAGTCCATCCAACGCAGACCTTCAGAGAGAAATTCGCAACGACGCTCGCGACGGATGTTGTAAAGTGTTTTATCACTCAACAGTTGCCCGGCAGAATAAGCAGCCCAATCATTTTCAGCTTCTTTACCCATATCGGTTGCCGCTATCGTTGCATCAATGTTATCACTAACAAGAGCCCGGTTGCGAAGTTTCTGCCAGTATTCTTTTGCCAAGGCATCTAATGTTCCATTTCTTTCGTAACTTGCTTCCATGTAGTTCAGTAATGCTTCTGCTGACCGGAAAATGGGAATACTAAGATATCCCCTGTTCTGAGTTATATATTTATTGTCCCAAGCTCCCCCTTTGCGCAGACAGTAACCGGTAGTGTAAAGATCGCCTTGGTCTCCGGTTGTTATATCAGGAACAGGATTCACTGCATATTTTGGAGCTAACGAGACACTAAATATGAAGATATTTTTTTGTCCGGGTTCTTTCAAGAAGAGTGCCAAGCGTGAATCCTTATTAGCTTTTAGGTCACTAATAGTTTTATCTCCCAAATAATAACCGTCGCCATCAGTATAAGAGCCGTGAGCATAGACAGGAAGGCCGTCATTCATTAAGTAGTTTTGCACATAACTACGGGTTACTCCTACCCCCCAGTTTCCGAGAGTGCTAGCCAATGCCACATCATTGTGTATCAATCCGGCCGCATATTCACGCCACAACATAACTTCTTTTACGCTTGAATAGTCTTCACTTGCGAACATGGCAAAATAGGGATTTTCCGGCGTGTCAACCGACTGTCTTAATATTCCGGTATTTTCCGTCAAATTGTTTTTGTACCTTTCGGCAACATCTTTAGAAGCGAGCATTGCCTGATCCAGGAACCAATTGATTTCATTGTCTATACTTCCGGACGGAAACTGATAGTTTGCATTATATTCTTTTGATTTACCAGGCCACCCCTCGCCATTGGGCACAAAGGCCGTACCTTTGAAATATTTCAACCAGGTTCCTTCGTGAAGTGCTACACGAGATTTAAATAAAAGAGCAACATCGCGGGTAATACGGGTTGTCCGCATTTCTTTTCCATCCATCAATGTAACAGCCTTATCCAAATCGGAGAGGATAAAACGTGCTACCTCATTCCTTGGAGAACGTTTCGCTGCTTCCGTCAAAATTTCCATATCATCAGCTAATGGTTCCGTAATAATAGGATAATCCCCAAAAGCCTGATAACGCTTGAAGTACTCATAAGCACGAAGAAAATACATTTCCCCGATATAATGCCTGATTGTTTGCAGATCGCCCGATATCGTATTCTGGCTTCCGCTTAAATCTTCTCCAAATTTAGGCAATACATTGGCAAAAAAGAAATTCAAATGATATATTTGTGTAAACGACCAACTCCCACTGTTGAGAGGAACACGCCATTCTCCTTTGACAAAACGGGAAGGTACGGTAGGTTCTATCTGATTATCTGTATTTTTATCATTAGAGAAATATCCATACGAGTTTCCGGGACTGTTCGGCAAGATATCCTGATAACGACGATCGGTATAAGCTTGCAGTTGCGATACATCGACAAAATAGTTTTCCGGTGCAATATTCGATTTAGGTTCCCTATCAAGGAAATCTTCGCAAGATGCGAATAAGCCGGTTAAAATAATAGCAGTTACTGTTATTATTGGGTATTTACTTATTTTCATGGTTTCAATCAGATTAAAAAGTTAAACTTAAACCAAATGACCAGGTAGAAGACAACGGATAGACTTTACCCAATGCGCCATTTGTATTTACGCAAGTTTCAGGATCGAACATTTCTTTCAGAGGAGTAAATGTTAACAAGTTTTCTCCTGACACGAAGAAACGACAACTACCGATACCTATCTTGTTTGTTAACGAAGAGGGTAGCGTATAACCCAGTTGTAGGTTCTTCAGACGCATATATCCGGCATTCTGAAGATAACGGGTCTGTGCCCTTTGGTTCTTAACACCGTAAGTATTACCATTCGAGTTGGATGAGAAGATAGGACGTGGGTAATAGGAATCAAGATTTGCAGGAATTTCATATCCCTCCAAACCAATTGGCTCAGCACGGAAATAGTCTTCATGTTGTTTCAAACCAACTGTATGCCATAAGCTGTAACCACCGCGAACTCCCCAGAACATAGCACTACTACCCGGCCAGAAGTCTTGTTTGATAACCCCTTGCAGGAAACAACGGAAGTCGAATCCCTTCCATGCAGCCGTCAAGTCAATACCATAAAAATAATGCGGTTTAGAATCTCCGATGATCTTTAAATCTCCGTGGTCATCCCATGTGCGGGATCCTTCGTCTACTTTTCCATCATTATTCAGATCTTTGTACATAATATCTCCAGCTGCCCATTGTGAACCAACAGCATCTTGTCCACCATTCGGTAATGTGGACAAATGTCCATTCATTTCTTCATCTGTTTTAGCAATACCGATTGTTTCGTATCCCCAAATAAGTCCTACTTTCTTTCCTGACATATAGCTATCAATCGAACCTGTCGTATTTCCGGGATAATGATCTATATAGGTTGTTTGGTCGGATAAGCTCACACTCACACCATAATTCAGTCCGTTGTTCAAACGGTCTTTCCAAGCAAGTTTTAATTCCCAACCCCTTGTTTGCAAATCACAGTTATTAGTTTTAGGTGGATTAAGACCTAAAGTTATCGGAAGCTGCGGAGCCGGTCCCACCATATTTTTGGTGTAACGGGTAAAGTAATCAAAAGATCCAGTCAGGCGATTATTGAGAAGAGCAAAATCCAATCCCACATTCCATGTTTTAACGGTTTCCCAAGTTAATGCGGTACTAATCAGGCCTCCTACAGTAGCAGAATTGGGTCTTGCTCCGTTTTGTAACCACTCTCCATTTACAGAGCCCAGACTCATTGTTCTGTAGGTGGGATACCAGGCGTTTGTATTCTGATTGCCAAGTACACCATAAGAGAAGCGCGGTTTCAATTGCCCGATCAGAGACTTTGCCGGTTCGAAGAACGCTTCTTCAGCCACGTTCCAACCTAAGGAAAACGAAGGAGAGAATTGCCAACGGTTTCCGCGACGGAAGCGGGAAGAAGCATCGTAACGAAGGTTTCCTTCAACCAAGTAACGCCCCTTATAATCATAATTCAGACGACCAAAGAAACCAACGGTAGCCCATTCATTAGAGTAACCGCTTATAGCAGGATCCATTTCAGTACCTTTACCGCTTAACCCGTTCGTCAGGTTGAACTCCCAAAAATCTTCATCCTCTGAAATCAATCCGTATTTTGTTACTTCAAAATAATGCTGTTTCATCTCTTCGGCCTGAAAACCACCCATAACTTTAAAATTATGCTTATCCGCCAGATTAAAAGAATAGGAACTATACGCATTTATATTCATATAGTTTTCTTCCATGCTATTTTCCCGCAAGCTGGTATTTTGAGCTCCATTATCTACTTCATCTCCAGCCACATCGTAATTATACCATGTAAGAACGGATGTTTTACTGCCGCTGTTATAAATACTGTAATTAAGGTCTACAGTAGTAACCCAGTTTTTAATCGGTTCGATGATAAAAGATCCCTGATAATATTGACGATCACTCCGAGATGTTCTTTTTCCTCCCATTTCCAACTTACGGGGCATATCATGATTAATATTGCCGTTTGCATCGTATATCGGCATATTGGGCCAGTTTCCACTTCCCAAGGAATCATAAAAACTATCATCCAGATAAGTAGGACGCCAATTGTCGTTACGGATAAAGCGCTGGGTATAGTTGAATTTCAACCAATTGGTGATTGTGGCGTTTATTTTGCCGGTAACCGTGTAACGTTTTAATCCTTCATCTCCAAAATTCAATAATCCGCCCTGTTCCAAGTAGTTTGCAGAGATATAATAAGACATTTTTTCAGAACCTCCGGTAACACTCAAATTGTGTTCCTGAGCATGAACATTATCGCTATATATCTCTTTCCAAATATCCGTATTGGCATATCCTTTGAACCAGCGATCATCCCAAACGGTAGGATTATCAGGACGTGGATCCAGTCCGTAACCGGCATCAGGATCGCCGGCCTGATAAGCGAGCATCTTCTTCATGACATCATCAGTATAGTAATTGTTGACGCCTTGGTTTCTGGCCGCTTCGTTAAACATAACCGCCCAAGAATACGAGTCCATAGGCTCCGGCAAATTAATGGGGCTGGAAATACGGAAACTATTATTATAATTGATAGCGATTTTACCGGCGCTTCCTCTTTTTGTTGTAATCAGAACTACACCGAATGGCGCACGCGAGCCATAAATGGAGGCTGCCGCTGCATCTTTCAACACAGATATACTTTCTACATCCTGTGGATTCAAGGAATTAATATCTCCTTCCATTCCATCAATCAAGATGAGAGGAGAACCGCTCGAACCATCACCAATCGTTCCGATACCGCGCACAGAAATAGACATATTTTGGTCTAACTGCCCTGTAGTGGTGGTAATATTCAATCCGGGTACCATTCCTTGCAAAGCCTGAGATACAGATTTTACCGGTCTTGCCTCCAGATCTTTGGCGGTGGCGATTCCTACGGCCCCGGTCAGGTTCACCTTCCTTTGGGTACCAAAACCAACCACTACTACCTCATCGAGCGCCTGCGCATTTTCTTCCAATACAATATGCAAACTTCTTCCCGGCTTGGCAACCACTTCCTTGGTTTTGTAACCAATGTACGAAACAATCAGGATAGAATTGGATTTCACCTGTATAGTGAAATTCCCGTCAATGTCGGTAATGGCCCCGTTGCTTGTACTGCCTTTCTCCAAAACAGAGGCTCCGATAATAACCTCTCCCATAGTGTCTACGACTGTACCATTAATGGTAGTCTGCTGCGCAAAAACATACAGTGGAAAAATAGCCAAAGCCATTGCCAAAAGCAATCCTCTACATGTTTTTCCAAGATTCTTCGAGAACTTTTTTTTCATGTTCTTCATGTCTTAAATTAAAATAATTAATAATATAAAGTCAACTTAACTTTAGCTTCCTAAATGAGCTTCTCCTTTCAAAGACTCCCATAATAATTATAGGAGCATTTTCTTTTTACCTTATTCCGGGCCCGTTTCCTTTTACTGCGTCTTTAGTGTTATCCTCAAAACTAAGTTCATTTAGAAAACTAAGATATGTTTTTCATAACTTCTTAATATATAAAATACAGAGTTAAAAAGTCAAGATGACTCCATTTGTATTTACTCTGCAAAAATAAATATCAAAATTTCAAAGTATAAACGAAGAAACGTTAAATAGCAACGGTAATCAGGCAACAAAACACCTATCGCTATTTATCGGTCAAAAGGCAACGATAATTAGTCATTCCATAATCATTCCTATAGCAGGTTTGAAGTATTAATTGTATTTTTGTGAAATAGAAAAGAAACTGGTTATATGAGAAAGTATTTAGTTGTTGTCTTTGTTTTATTTATTATCACACTGACATCTGCAGCACAAACTTATGTGATGAAGAATCTGGGTGTAGAAGATGGCTTGTCCAACAATTACGTAAAAGACCTTGAACAAGACAAACAAGGTCTTATTTGGATAGCTACGGAATCAGGGTTAAGCCGTTTCGACGGACGCTCTTTTACAAACTATACGACCAGTAATTCAAGATTGCAAAATGACGCTATCAACACACTATTATACGATCCGGTTGAAAATTTCCTATGGATAGGAAGCAATAAATTATTGAGTGTACTTGACTGTTCAACGTACCAGTTTACCAATTATGATACAATAGACGATATACCTGTCAGCAACATCATCCATATTTCCCATGCAGGCGACAGTGCTATATGGATTACTGATCTGGAAGGCGGCGTGTTCCGTTATGACAAACAAACGCAACTGTTTACGCATTTGAACCCCAAAGGACTGAAAAGTCCAACTATTTGTACTTATGATGACAATAAAGGGCGTTTGTATATCGGACATGCCCAACAAGGGTTGACAATTGTAGACAAGACAGACAACACTGTACGGAATTTCCAGTATGACCCACGGGATCCTAAAAGTTTGCCCGGAAATACCGTCTATTCAATCTATATGGACCATCAGCAGAATATATGGATAGGAACAAACCAAGGACTTGCCTTGTTAAACCAGCGAAGAGATGATTTTTCTGTATTCAAGCACGACCCCGCAAATCCCCACTCTCTAATTGCCGACCATATCTACTGCATCCAGGAAATGAAAGACGGTACATTATGGATAGGAAGTGACATTGGAGGAGTCAGTATTTTGGATTTGTATGAAATGGGGCATGCAAATCCTGAAACTGTCAGATTCATGAACCTAACTTCCACAAGTGAAAAGAACGAGCTCTCATCAGGTAATATCCGAAGCCTTCTGCAAGACTCTTTCGGAAACATCTGGATTGGAAACTACAGTAGCGGCGTTGATTTTGTAAGTCATACCCGGCCTCCTTTCCAGGTATTACCCTACATGACTATCAAAGCGAACAGACTGAAAAACAAACCGGTGTGGGGAATTTATGCCGATAGCAAACAACAGGTTTGGGTAGGTGGCGAAAACGAACTGTTATGCTTTAAGAACAATGAGCTGTATACCACCATTGACATTTCCCCCTATCAATCGCGTCCCTATACGCAAGTATTCTCCATGAAGGCCAATGACAAAGGAGTTATTCTGTTGGGGCTTTACGATGATGGTTTGCTCGAACTGAATACGCAGACAAAAAAAATACGCCGGATTGATTTAGGCAGGGAACATGTGGACGTGATCAGCTTTTACGAAGACCAAACTGGTAAAATTTGGATAGGAACCGAATATGGACTATACAGTTATTTTGAAGGTACAGCGCAAAAAGAAGAAGCGATTTCACGCCAGATCTTTAATCAATCCGTGTATGGCATTCTACACGATAAGCAAGGAAAGCTGTGGGTGGCAAGCTATTGGGGAGGAGTATATGTTTTCGACCTTGACCAGAAACTTACTCATAAACTGGATTCGGACAATGGATTCTTTACAAATTCCATTAACCACCTTTATCTGGATTCGGAAGGTGGTATTTGGATAGCAACCCGAAAGGGATTAGGATATATCAAAGATACTGCCCGGCCTGAACTATATGAATATTACGGAACAGAACACGGGATTACCGATATTTTTGTCCGGTCGGTACAGGAAGACCTTTTCGGGAATATTTGGCTAAGTACAAACCAAGGAATCTCCCTTTGGGACAAAACAGAAAGGCGGTTCAAGAATTACAACCACATGGACGGCATTCCTTTGGGAAATTTTATTGAAGGTTCATCTTGCATGACTGACAACGGAACAATTTATTTCGGCTCATTGAACGGAGCCTGTTATTTCAATCCGCAGGAGGTTATCACGGAACATCCGGTTGCCCCCGTACAACTGATTGAGTGCAAAGGTTTTGAAAAGGAAGAAGAATATCTCATTCCTCTAATCGGTGATATCAACTTAAAACACAACCAAAACGCTATCCACATTTTATTCTCCGCACCCGATTATTCGCAAAACCGATTGGTTGAGTATGCCTATATACTTGAAGGCTTGGAAGAAGACTGGATTAATATTGGTGGTGAAAATCATGTAACACTCCGCAACCTTTCTCCCGGAAAGTATACCTTTAAAGTCAAAGCAAAACTAAAAAATCAACAGTGGGATGAAGAACATATAGCCTCCATAAAGATACAGATTCATCCTCCTTTGTGGCTTACATGGTATGCCAAACTATTATACCTACTTGTGATATGCGCAGGAATATTCATGATAATCCGGTTCTACAAACATAAACTGAAATTAAAGAGTATTCTAGAGATAGAACGCCAAAACAGCCGGAATGAGCAGAACCTGAACTTAGAGCGCCTACGTTTCTACACAAATATAACACATGAACTTCGAACTCCCCTTACATTAATACTGGGTCCCCTGGAAGACCTTGCTTATGATAAGGAAATGCCGACACATTATAGCAAAAGAATAAATATGATACATAAAAGCGCCATAAGATTACTGAACCTTATCAATCAAATTCTGGAATTCCGTAAAACAGAAACCCAAAACCGGAAATTAACTGTTGCCAAAGGAAATCCCGCCGATCTTGTAACCGAAATCGGGTTGCGTTATAAGGAACTAAACCGAAACGAACAGGTGGAGTTTATTACCCGCATAGAATCCAATTCAACAGATGTTTATTTTGATTCAGATGTGATAACCACCATTCTTAACAATTTACTGTCCAATGCAATTAAATATACTCCGGAGGGAAAAATTGAACTTATTCTAAGTACGCGCTACGAATCGGAAAAAGAATACCTCGAATTCAAAGTTTCCGATACCGGATATGGTATTAAGCCCGAAGCTCTGCCTCATATTTTCGACCGTTATTATCAAGCTAAAGAAAATCATCAAGCTTCCGGTACAGGTATCGGATTAGCTCTAGTGAAATCACTAGCAGAACTGCACGAAGGACAAATCGATGTAGCAAGTGTACCCGAAAAAGGCACCTGTTTTACTTTCCGCATACTTACCCAAAACACTTACCCGGATGCTCTGCATAAAGACATTCAGATTCCGGTTCAGGAATCCGGATTTATTACGGAAGAAAAAGTGCCCGACGCACATCCGGTTATGCTAATTGTAGAAGATAATAGTGATATCCGGGAATATATAGCCGCTTCTTTTCCAGAATACAAGATTATTGAGGCATCGGACGGAAAACAAGGAGTGGAACAAGCATTTAAAGAGATTCCCAATATCATTATCAGTGATATTATGATGCCCCAAATGAATGGCATCGAATTTTGCCGTCTCATAAAAGAAGATATGCGCACCAGCCACATCCCCGTTATCCTTCTGACAGCAAAAGACACGATTCAAGATAAAGAAGAAGGTTATGAAAGTGGGGCGGATTCTTATTTAACCAAACCGTTCAGTATACGATTGCTTCGCAGCCGGATACAAAATTTATTGGAAGCCCGCAAAAAACTAGCTCAACAAATTACCTCCCAAGCTCAGAAATTAGATATGCAGTCACCACAGGAAACGGTTAAGATGAGCAGATTAGATAAAGAGTTTCTAGAAAAGCTGACAAAGATAATTGAAGAAAATCTGGATGTTGATAAGCTGGATATTGAGTTCATAACCAATAAGATGAACATGAGCCACTCTACTTTCTACCGAAAAGTAAAAGGCTTGACAGGTATGCCTTCCAATTTGTTTGTCCGAAAAATAAAACTGAAGAATAGCGCTAAACTCTTGTTGAGTGGCGATTATAATGTTTCAGAAGCTGCATACATGACCGGCTTTAATAATTTAGGGGCTTTCCGGGAAGCTTTCAAGGAAGAGTACGGAGTATCTCCTTCTGACTTTTTAAAACAGAATAACGTAAGAAGGGTTTAAACAGTACCTATTGGTATGTAACCATACTCTTTCCCAATCGCCATATTCTTTGACAGTGACCAACTACTGTCAAAGGTGATAATTATACCCTGCAGAAAGTACAAAGGAAATGAATACACCTTGGTGATTTATATCCGATGAAAAGTTCTTCTGCAATTCCATCGAAGACATACCTACTATCACCCATCAAGTGTCCCGCCCCCTAAATGAGCAAATAGCCAATAACTAAAAGTAAATATCAAGACAACGAAATCTATGAAAAAGCGCAACTACCGTTCGGTATTTTCTGTCACAGACGGTATAGTAAAATAGACCTTAGAACCTCACCGCAAGACAATTGAACTTCGACTGCATTCAAGCATCGGTAATTTCATCATGGCTGAGAAGTGAATACGGTTTCTTAACAAAGTAGTTACCTTTACAAGCTCAGGCCATTTATACTTAAATAATAACTCTTTCCTTAAAAGATTGACAAAATATATCTACAAGTCCTGAAATAAAACAAAAAAATAACGGAATAAAAAAGAGAAACGAACTTTCAAACAAGAATCAAATAGCCACCTTGTGACTAGCAAACGTGCGTATCCTCCATGAGAGTAGGTGCCGCACAAGGGCAAAGTCAGTGCTTACACACCTAACTCCATGACCGGTTGGTCTGAAAAAGTACGGTTATATGAAAGATTAAAAAGCTCATTCCTTGATTATTATATATCGACTAACAACAGAGATTTCTCTATCAAAATATTCTCGTTACATAAAAACACAATGAATTTTAAAATATTAGCAGAGACTCTTTTTATCTCTTCTGCCAATACAGTCTTTTATCATGACTAATCCCATTCCAGAAGGCAAAGCCCTACAGAATCCTGCCATATTTCAGTTTTCTTTTTCCTTTATAACGATTTCCCCATTTTTATTATCCCGTCAGTAGCTCCACCTTGCGTGATTCAGGGTGCGAAGCTACGGTCGGGGCCCCTAAAAATCTGCAAGCCCGCTTCGCGCCCTGCGGGTTTTGATGAAAATTTTTCAATCCGTCCAGTGGGGCGGTTGAAAATTTTTCACCAAAAGCCTTGCATATTTTCTCCCCGTCCGTATCTGCCCCCTGAAACGAGCAAGGTGAGGCCACCGACAAGGCATAAAAAAAAAGTCAATGTTATGAAAAAGAGAACTGAAATACAACAAGATTTGAAACGAGGCTTCGGCTCCGCTCCAACCGGCATTAAAAATTTGGTGAAGTGGTTGTCGGTCGGTTTCATGGTCTATGTGGCAGTACGTTTCGTGTGTGCCTTTGTCGGTGGTGTAGTGGTTGGCTTGGGCGGTGAGTTGCCCATGTTGGCAGTTTTGGCGGTGGTGTTTTTCCTCATCCGTGCCGTGTGGCGCATCCTTTCCGCTTTCCTTTCCCTTTGCGTGCTCGCTCTTCTCATCCTTGTTCTTTGCGTGATACTCTGACAGAATATTAATCATTTTTAAATTAAATCATTATGACTAAAGTACATTTATTGGGAGCTAACAAAAGTTACGACAGAAGCGTTCAGACCGTTTCAGTCAATCAAGTGGTAGTATTGGAAGGCTACAGCTATGACAACTATGTTGTGTATGAAGTAACCCGTGACAAGTGGGGAATAACCTATCATCTTGTCAATTTGCGAACACACGAGTTTCACACTTCCGACCTTATCCGGCCATTATCAGAGAAATTCGGAATAGGCATCTATTACGATGATGCGAACCCCAGGTTTTTAGATCCGTTGGAAACAGCCGCTTTACTCACCAAGGCAAAAGAGAAGAAAGCCGAAGAAGAAAAGAAAGCGAAGGAAGTAAGAGAGGAATACGAACGTATCGCCAAAATCGGTACGGAGCGTTTGCGCCCCCTTGTCCCGACGGATGCAAAGGCGGTCATTATCGGCACACTACGGGTAAACGAGTGCGACAGCTATACGGACTATTACGACTACAGTATAGCAAGAACCGTCATTTTAGGCTTTTCCAAGCATACACGCAACCTCTTTTCGGAAATGCGCAAGCATGCCGCCAATTTTGAGGGAACGGCCTATTTGGTGGAATATAACGCAGATTACGAACACCGTGAAAATTACAGCATGGGGGACGGCATGTATCTGGGCAGGAACAAGTACAGCGGTTGGACGGTTGAGAAAGAGCCTATCTACGACCTTGAAAAGTTCATAGAACGGTATGCGCACACCGCAGGAGATGAAGCCAACCTTTGCATGAAAGCACCGCAGAGGGAAAACGAAGCACAACAGCCGACAGCAACCGCAGACCTTTCAGCCCTCAGTCTTGAAATCGTGGAATACAGCGAAAAGGCGATTGCCGTATTCGGTGACACCAAGCCGATAAAGGACGTTCTGAAAAACTTGAACGGTCTGTTCCGTGCAAACCTCACTTATAAGGGCGAAAGGCGTGCAGGGTGGATATATTCCAAGAAGCAGGAGCTGAAAGTAAGGGAAGCACTCGCCACGTGCATCCGTGTATGACAGCATGAACGGCAGAGGGGAGCAATCCGCCCACCTATCAATGAACCCATAAAAAAGTAACGACATGAGAACAGAAACAAGAACATACACCCTCTATCGGATAACCGAGTTATCCGAGGAAGCCAAAGAAAAGGCGTATAACCAGTGGTTATGCAATGGATACTTTTACGGTTGGACGAACGAGAACCGCCAAACTCTTGACACCTTTTGTGAACGCTTCGGCATTGTGTGCCGTAATTGGAGATATGACGCATGTAATTATAGCTATGATTACCGGAGCAGGCAGGAAGACTGCATAGACAGCCTAAGCGGTTGGCGGTTGATGGCCTACCTGATGAACAACCATTGGAACGACCTATGCACCCCCAAGTATTTTTGGAAAGGGATGAAAGGACGAAAAAGCAAGATATTTGTAGATACTTGTTGTCCCCTTACGGGCTATTACATAGATGACTGCATTCTCGATCCGATTTATAAGTTCTTGAAATTCCCTACAGAGAATGTCACGTTTGATGACCTTATGAACGATTGTCTCGACAGCTTTTTCCGTGCTTGCCGGGATGATATGGAGAGTACCCAAACTTTGGAATACTTCACGGAAGAAAGCAACGCCAATAATTGGGAATACCTTTTAGACGGAAATTTATTCAATTAATTATCAATATTTTAAAGCTTATCATTATGAAGACGAACAAAAAAGTACAGAAGAACAACGTACAGAAATCAGAGAAAGAAAATGCAGTAAAAGTAACTGCTTTGGCAGTTATCCCGAAGCCGATAATGTTACTCACACCGCAGGACGTGCCCACGGCTACCGAAGTGACGGCCCCCCTCGAAACGGCAACCGTTCCCACCGTTACGGAAGAAACACCGCAGCAGGTCACGTTCAAGACACCGCTTGCAACGGCCACAGCCGAAACAGACCTTGACATCACCACCATACACCCAAGCACGGACAACCACCGCAAGACGTTCAATGACGCATCATTGCAGGAACTTGCAGAAAGCATTCGGGAAGTGGGAATCCTGCAGGCCATTGCGGTACGCCCACGCACGGAAGGCGGTTATGAAATCATATACGGTGAACGCCGTTACCGTGCCTCATTGCTTGCAGGAGCAAAGACCATAAAGGCGACCATATATAATAATGTGACGGACGATGAAGCGGAAGACATGTCGTTAAGCGAGAACTTGCAGCGTGAGCAGGTACGCCCCACTGAAGAAGCAAAAGCGTTCAAGCGGTTGCTTGAAAAGGGCAGATATGACATGTATTCACTGACCGCCCGTTTCGGACGGAGCGAGAAATATATCTATACCCGATTGAAACTGAACGAACTCTATGCGCCTATCGGTGAACTGTTGGACAATGAAACAATCACTGTCAGCGTAGCCGAGGAGATAAGCACCTATGAACCCGATATACAAAAGGACGTGTACGAGAAGCACCTCAAAGAGGGGAACGGTGAGGATTGGACGGGATATACATTGAATCTCTTCAAAAGGTACTTTGAAAAATACTATACCACCGACCTTGGGCAATACAAGTTCGACAAGACGGAATGCAAGACATGCGTACACAACGCAGCCAATTACAACCTCTTTGCCGAGCATAACGGATGCGGACATTGCACCAACCGCAAATGTCTGGAAGCCAAGAACGCAGCCCATGTGGCAAAAGAGACGGAGAAACTTTTGAAATCCGATCCGAAGCTGGTTGTCGCACGCCCCTATTACGGAAGCCGTAACGATATGGCACTACAGAAATTGGACAAGAAAGGGCATGAAATCAAGGAACTTGACTACAACGTATCGGCAAGGGAATTTCCCAAAGCACCCGAAGCACCGAAGAAAGAGCAGTTCACCCAAACGAAAGAGTACGAACAAGCGGTGCAGACATTTGAGCGCAGAAACGAGGAATATGCCCGAAAGGTGGAGGAACTTGACCGCATGAAGGAGGAAGGCAGGATAAAGACCTATGTGAAGGTAGGGCAGACGGAACCCGAACTCTGCTACGTGGAGATAAACAGGAAGGAAACCGCCCCCGTCACTATCGGGACATTGCAGGAGAGGGACAAGCGTTTCAAACAGCTTTCTATCGAAAAGACCGTTGCCGACACGAAAAAGATTGTCCGGGAGAACGACTATCCCGAAAGTCCGTTCACGCAGTACGAGGACGGCATGATTTATTTCGCCATGCTTACCCAACTGCAAAGGAAGCATTTTTCGCTTTTTGGCATCAAGGACCAGCCTTTCGCATTGGACGAGAAACAGCGGATGAAAATCGTTGCCAAACTGACGGACGCACAAAAGACGGTAATCAAACGGGACTTCATCAGCCACTTCCTTTGTGAGAACGGCCACGGAAACAACAACGCATCCAAGCTGTTAAGAGACTTCGCAAACATGCACTTTCCCGACCAGTACGGACTTGCCAAAGCCACCCACGAGGAAGAATATCAGAAACGGCATGAACGTTTGGAAGAAAGGATAAAGGAAATGAAGAAAGCGGAAAAGAAAGCAGCCAAAGAAGCGGAAAAACAGCAGACGGCAGAAAAGACGGAGAAGAAAGTCACCGCCCCGAAAACGGAGAAACCCGAAAGCGGAAAAGCCGCCTGAAGCCGAACAGAAAGCATGTGCCGGAGACAACATCCGGCACATCTTTTTCACCGCCCTCCAAGAGAACAGAGGGCAGGGCCGGACGACCCCACCCACACCGCCACCGTAAAACCTTTAAAAATATCAGCATATGAAATATATAAAAATGTCCCCTAACGTGGAGTATTCCACCGACAGGGAGTTTTTCCTTGAACATCAAATCCTCTGCATCGTGAGCAGGGAAGGTACAAAGTTTTGCAGTCTGGTAGAGAACCGTCTGTTCATGCGTTCCCAAAGCCGCCATATCAGCAAGCAGATGCAGATGCATATCATGTGTGAAATCCACAAGGACATCTGCCGCCTTCGCTATGGCGGCGAACCCGTGGACTGACCTGCCACACCCCACACCTGAATACATCCTCTTAAAAAAGTCGGGCAATCCCTATGCGGTTGCCCGGCTTTTTTCTATTTTTGCAGGGTTGAACCAAAAAAGAAAGTTATAAGATTAAAGATTTTGAATGATAACATATTAGAATAGCTTTTAGCTGTTTGTTCTTACTCTCGAAACGACCAAATTCAATGCAGGAGAATAAACGGGCAGAGTCCTTGTCATACACAAATGGCACGGTCTTAACTCGTTTCCTGCATGGGTGCTTGGTCGTACCGGAGAGTAGAACCTGTTAAGTTCCGTGCTTTTTTGGGTACATAACAGGAAGTTACGGACAAGGTATTACTCAAAAATCATAGGAAGATGTACAACAAGAACGCTGCCATTACCGGCAGTACTATTGGAAAGACAACCAAATACGACCAATTCAGGGAAGATAAAATCCGTATGGAACTCTACCGGATTATCCTTTCACTTTATAATGAAGGTTATCGCACATTCACCTGCAATCCGCATTCCTATATCGGATTATTAGGTGCGGATACGATAGTCATGCTGCGTGAAGCGGGCAAATGCCCGGAGATAATCCTTTCAGTAGCCATACCGGAAACCGCTTTTCCGGCAGATACCGACAAGGTGTATCGTGCCTTGTATGACGACCTGATAAAGCAGGCGGACAATAAAAAAATACTTCCGGAAAAAGAGTTTTTTGGCAATGCGCTTGTCAGCGGTCATATCATCTGTTATTACGATGACTTTTCCACAGAAATGCAGCAGATATGCGCATCCGGTACTCCCTATACCAATATCCGTAAAATGATATAGGCACACATTCTTTACCGCAGGTTACAGTAGTTTCTCCAGCCGTGCAATCCGTTTTTCGGTGGACGGATGCGTACTCATGATATATTCGGTGAAAGTCGGACGTTCACCGTAAACGTCTTCCGTCCTTTTCAACCGGCGGAGGAAAGAAAGCAATCCTTCGCCGCAACCATATTTCACTGCATAGGCATCACAACGGTACTCGGCATATTTATTGATATTCACGTCAGTTATCCGGCTGATACCGTATATAATCCGGTGAAGCAGTTTGTAAACGGCCCACCATAACTTCGCTATGAGTTCACCCACAAGGCCCAAAGCCGGAACCAATGCGAACACCATGCTGCCAATTATCCCGAATATCAGAGCCGGAATAAGAAATATACCATAAAGGCAGCGGTAACCGAACGACTCCATCGAGAATAAAAGCACCTGATAGACAAAGTCGTAATGGGAGATATGCCCCACTTCATGGCTGATGATGCCCTTCAGCTCCTCATCCGAAGCGGAGGCGAGTACTCCGCCCGTCAGTCCTATCGTATTGAAACCGAATGCGGCGGCATTTACCCGTGCGTCATTGTTACGATAAAGTTTCAGTTTCCGGTTCATACCCATTTCTGAAAGTAACCGTTCCAGCCTCATGCGATCGGAATTGTTCATAGGACGGTATCCTTCTTTTCTGCGTAGCACCCACACATTTAGCGGAGAAATGGAATAAAGGATGAATAACAGCAAAAGATAATACGGTAACGTATTGACTAAATACGGAATCACCCCCTCATCAAACAGCCCCGGTATATATGCCGGCCATATATGGCGCAAGATTGAAAGTAGCAATGCGTAAAACACCGTAATAAAGACAAAATTCACTATCGTGACATAAGCCAGCAGCAACAGCTTGCTGATGATACGGAATATTCTGAGTGTTGTTTTCATGCGTATATGATTGAACTATTAACTTCCGGCTAAATATAAAAACAAATTTTGTGCAATCCGGAACAATTACTTATTCATTTGTTTTCATTAAGCAAATTTCATAAAACAAAGACGACAGGTTTCCCCACCGTCTTTCTTGATAGATAATGGTAGCAGTTATTCCTTTGCCGTAGTGTTTTCTAAATCGAACGTCACCGTCATTTCTCTTTCCCTGCCAAAATTATCCCGGACAAAGAATTTCAGTACCGAACGTCTGGCGCTTGTCGAACGGTAAAAGAGGGTGAATATCTGCCTGACCGGATTTTCCGTATCCAGTCCCGGCACCTCTGCCAGCGGCCTCACTTCCCGGTTCACAAGTTTTATGCCTTCACTATCGGACACTTCTCCCTTGCCTTCCATCTGGATGTAACCTATTTCATACTCCGCCTTTTCATAGTCCCCTTCACGGTCAAGATAAAAGCGTATCTCCACCGTTTCACCCGTTGCAATCTGCTTTTGCAGATACCATGACGAGAGGCTGAAATCATAATCCTGCCGGATGTCTATTTCATCGTTACAAGAACTGAAGACCAGCGCCGCAAGCAGTGCGCCTATACATTTATATAATACGTTTTTCATTTTTTGTTTCTCCTTTCTCTTTTTATTAGTTAATAATAAGGCGAACGCCCAATCCTATCTGGGTATGGAAGTTACCCGCATCCGTTCCGAACAGCGCCCTTTCCTTTACCTGCATCAGCAGGATAATCCGGTCTGTCAGCCAGACATCGAAAGCCGCAGTCAGACCGCCGCCATAAATAAAGCAGTCACCGTTTGTCACCGCCGCTCCGTCAGGAAGCAGGGAGGTTCCCCAGTTGACTGTCTCGAAGCCGCCCAAAACGGAAAGTCCGATACGGAAACAGACGTTCCGGCCCTTGTCCGACAATACGGGAATAAAATAGCCGAGTTCCCCCGTGAACTGCGCTTTGGGTATTGCCTTATTTTCGTAGGTGTACTCCTTTATCTGATAATCCAGACCATACAGCCAGCAGGTACGGTTACGGTTGGTATGTGTAAAGGCCAGCGAGGTGAAGTAGTGGCGTTCGCCGCCACTCTTCCATGAAAGGAAATGATTCACCCCGCCCGAGGTGAACTGTATGCCTGTCTGTCCCGGCAGGTCACGCTGCGCGTATGCTTCGCCCGCAAAGAGCGACAATACGGCAACTGTCAGTATAAATAGTATTCTTTGCATATACATTTTATATATAGGTTATTATTTCAGATGCAGTTCACTGATTGGTTTTGCCGCCACAAGGTCTGTGTTCTCTATGCGGAACGATTGGTGACGGGCACCGCCCTTTTCGTAAACCTCCACCACGAGCAGTTTGTCATCCGGCAGGGTGAGCTTGGGCAGCACGAATATATTGCGCACCGTGGCTTTCCCGTCCACCGTTACCAGGCGGTTGTATGTCCTTACAGGTTCTATGAAGTTCTCCTGCATGGCCGTGCGCTTGGCTACTTTCTTGTCCACCACTTTGAAACGGATATAGTCAATGTCGAACGATATATCCGAACTGTTGCGCAGGGAAGTATGCAGGTACAGCAGGTCATTATTGATATAAAGCCCTTTGAGCAGTGTCTGTATGCCGTACTTCTTGCAACCGATATGCCTGATGTCCCTTTTGTTCTTCTTATACAGCGTGTACATGATACGGTTCACCACCAGCGGTGTCTCCCCGCCGAGTTCTTTCAGCTTCACGAACATGCGGTCGCCCGCAATCCCGCCTTCGGGATTGTCCCGTAGCCAGTCTTCCATCTCAATGGAAAGCCAGGCCGGTTCGTCCTTATAAACCACATTAAAAGAATAGAAACAACCGTCGGCAGTGATGACGGAGAAGTTCGTTTCCCCTTCAAAACCTTTCACCGCCGCCTTGATGCGTACCACATTTTCCGCTCCCGTGGCCTTGTCCGCTATGATGTCGAACGAACCCAAATCCACATATTTCACTTCGGAAGGGAAAAGGATATGTACGGTTTTCTGAAAAGTCACCTCAATCTTATGCGGTGAGATAATCTGGTTGGTGGGGAAAATTTTTGTTTCCACCGGTTCCTGAGCCTTTACCGACAATACGGTTAAAAGTATGACTAATGATAAAATAATTCTTGTCTTCATCTGATTACTGTTTTTTGGATATTAATAAAAGTTGATAATTCGCTTTCACGGACACTTTCACCTCACGCATCTTTGTGGCCAGATATTGTGATCCGCCGCCAAGCACGCCCCTTGTCACGTCCATGACGAGTTGTTGCGAGGCACTGCGTGCGAACGAGATGCTTGTTCCGAAACTGCCCCCGATATTGGCGGCGGCTTCTTTCATGGCGGTACGTTCTGCGGTATTCGGAACGAAAAGTCCGGCCTGCCCGTCCATATCGTAAGCCGTTAGTTCCACCGGCAGGATATTCCCGCCGCTCTCTATGGAGTTTACTGTGACTGCCATCCGTTGTCCTTCGATACGCACCGTACCATATAGCGGAGTATTGGCAGGTACAAGCACACCGCCCACTTGCAGTGGTTCCAGCAACCGGAACTTCAGTCATGCTCCGGTGGTCACTGTCTGGTCTTCGGCCACGCAGGCACGTATCGTATTGGCTCCGGCAAGCTGTCCGCCGCCCACGGCAGTGGCAAAACCGTAATTGCGGGGTATCGTGTCGGGTACCGGAGGTACGGCCAGTGACGAAACCACATTCTCCGTGGCACGTCCGGCAGCTATGGCGGCAGGATTGCCGGTACCGGTACCCCCGGCAGGCTGTATGTTCTTCACCTGTCCGCCCGTTTGTCCGGGGAAATAGCGTGCCGCCATCTCATACGACTTTTCCATCAGTTCCAGCGGGTCTTGTCCTTTCCGTTCACGTTCCAGCTTTTCGTTAAGCTCCTTTACCTGCCGTTCCAGTTCGTCCACCCTCGGACTCTCCTTCGGTTCCTTATAGAACGAGGTGATCTGTCTTGAAATCTGCCGCTGTTTTTCTCTGGACTTCCGGATAGCATCCGCTTTCGGTACATCTTCTTCCGGCTTCAGCCCGTCCGTTGTGTCCGGCATCAGATAGCCACCTGCCATGTCCTGCAAGGTTCTCACTTTTTCTTGCCTGCGTTTCTTCATCTCTTCCAGTTCATAAGCCTTCTGTTTGTCGGCCATCGTCTCCGGTGCGATAGCGTCGGGTATCGTCGTATTGATCCCCGCCATTCCTTCCACCGTTTCTGGCGTGTCCGGTTTGAAGATAAACCAGATGAACCCGGCACAAAGCAGGGAGAGGACTGTCACCACGCCATAGAATTTCAGCTTGTCGGCAACCTTGCGGTTTAACTTCTTCTCCTTTTCGGATGCGGGTTCCGCTTTCTGCGTTTCTTTATTCTTTTCTTCTTTCTTATCGGATTGTGTCATTGGATACATTGTTTTTTAATGGTTGGATACTGTCCGTTTGGGGAAGCGCAATCCTTTGGAGATGCTGTACCTCAATCGGAAATTTGTCTGTCCCGCAGAAACCGCCCACGATGTAGGCAAGGTCGATGGCGGCGAAGAGTCCGAGCAGGTAAAGGATGATAATCCTTTGCTGCCGGTAGCTCAACCGTTGCCACCGTCTGCGGAGTTTTGCTATATGTCGGTCTTTCTCCGTTCTGAACGAGTGGAAGACCTTTTTTATACCGTTATCTTTCATACTGTCCGATGTCCCTGTTTTCGATGATGGTAAAACTCTCTATCAGAAAGCCCTGCGGGTTGTTGTCGCTCCGGGTTACATTCCTCAGACGGCAGGTGGTGACAAGCGACCTTTCGGTAACGCTGCTCGAACGGATGATGTGCTGTCGGCTATAGGTCTTCATCTCGTAGGGATAACTATTGAAGTTCCCCTGTATGCTGTCCACCGTCAGCGTCTGCGAGATGTTTCCCGCGATCATCCGGTTGAAGTAGCCTTTCTCCTGCAAGTTCCGGTAGTAACCGATGGCACTTTCATCCGAAAGGTAAAGGGCACGCTGGATGTTGCTTTCAATGGCGCTCTTGTCCGGTGACAGGGTGAAAAACAGTTCGTGGAAACGTCTGATATGTTCCCTCGCTTCCACGGGGCGGTTCTGCTGCACGTCCTGCGAGAGTGCCAGCATCAGCGACTTTCCGCTGTCCAACACATAAATTTTCTGCCGCTGCGCTTCTGCAAACTCGTATGCCTTTCAGGTGGCGAAGACCGTTACCAGTGCGCATACTCCCAGGAATACCATTCCGAACAGCCGTAGCTGCCGGAATGATGTCTCGATGTTTTTTAATGATTTGAACTCCATGTCTTCTTTCTGTTTTTTTAAGTGATACGTTTAGAACATTTTCTTGATGCGTCCGGCTACCGATCCGCCGACTGCCCCACCGACTGCCGCCGCACCGTTTCCTGCCATCTTCCCTGCACTGTTGGCCTTCTGCCCGTAAGCTCCCGCACCGCCTGCCTGGATAATCCACGAGGACACCGTGGGAACGCAGAAATAACCGATGATACCTATAATCATAAAGATGCAATAAACGCTGTTCGAAGCATCCGGTATAAATGTCGGGTCCTGCATCTGTTTGATATCCTGCTGCAACATCAGAACCTGTATGCGCGAGAGGATAGCACCGAACAGATCACCCACGGGCAGCCATAAGTAAATACAGATATAGCGTGACAGCCAGGTAGTGAGCGTACTCTGGAATCCGTCATAAACGGCCAGCGCAAAGGAGATTGGCCCCAATATGGAAAGGACAATCAGAAAGAAAGTCCTCAGCGTGTCTATCAGTAGCGAAGCTGCCTGAAAGAACAGTTCCAACAGTTCGCGGAACCATTGCCGCACCTTTTCCCCCATGTCATACACCGCCTTCTGCCCGTACATGTTTATCATCGTGTCCATGTCCCCCAGCGACCAGCCAAGCTCGTCTATTTTCTTGTCAAATTCCTCATCACTCACAAGGAAAGCCTTTGCCGGGTCACGCAGCATCGCCTCCCGTTCCAGTTCGTCCTTCTCTTCCTGATACTTCCTCATGTCGAAAGTCTGCTGTTCAACCAGTGAGGAAGTGGCACTGCATACGGGGGAAAGAATCCCGTTGATTGTCCCCAGCACCATAGTAGGAAAGAACATGATGCAAAGGCCCAGCACAAACGGTCTGAAGAGTGGGAACACGTCTATCTCTTCCGCCCTTGAAAGGGACTGCCACACCCGGTAAGCCACGTAGAACAGGGCACCGATACCCGCCACTCCCTTTGCCACGCTTGCCATATCCTCGCACAGCGGCATCATTTCATCGTAAAGCGAACGCAGCAACTCATGCAGGTTCGTCCAGTCTATTGATAGTAATACCATAGTCTATCTTTTTTTAATGATGAATGATTACCAGTAACGCTGGTCGTGTGTCCCGTACAGGGCAAGCACCCGTCGGGAATCCCTCTTCTTCTTGCTGCGCAGGTACGATATGCCGATATTCTTTCGGGTATAGTACCATGTCAGGTTCTTGTATTCCAGCACTTCGCCGTATATCCGGTTGATGATGTCCAGCCGTTCCTTGTCGGTCATCGAGAGTCCGGTAGCCGTGGTCACTTCCTTCAAGTCCAGCAGCAGGTTGCTGCTTTCTTCAAGCAGCCGGTTATACCCGAAAGCAATGGCCGAGAGTTCTTCCACGGTGAAGTTCGGGTCGCCCATCATCGTATTGAAATTGGTCACGTAAATATCGCTGATGTCACCTACCAGAAGGATAGTCTGTTGTACCTTGCGTGCCCCTTTTACGAGATCGTGTACGGATTTCAAAGCGTCGTAGTAGGCCTTTCCCTGCTGGTAAATCTTTACAGTCTCCTGAAAGTTACTTCACATGTTCTGTGCCGTTGTGGAAGTCTGTACAATTTCATTGGCCGAGTTTACAATGCCTTGAGCAAGGTTCGTAGGGTCTATCACTGCCCACTGTGCTTTGCTTGTCACCGAAAGGGACAGCATTGCCATGAATAAAATTATCATTCTCTTTTTCATGCGTCTATCTCCTTTCTTTGGTAAGTAAATACCGGCTGTCGTCATCACGGGCAAACAGTCCGTAACAGCCGAACAGCAATACCTCGCTTCCGCGGAAATACCCGATACATCCGGCATCCTTGTTCCCGTGCAGGAAAAGGTCGTCCCCTTTCCGAAGCGGGATATTGATTTCGGTATAACTCATTTCTCCGGCGAACAGCGTAGCCTTGTAGCCCTTGAATCCGTCCGTCACATGGTTGGATTTACGGATTGTCAGCGTGGAGCCGCCTTCCTTGTTCATTCAGTGACCGCAGATGCGGTCGTGTTCCAGTTCCTTCTTCATTTCCCCGATCAGGTTCAGCAGATCCAGATTGGTCAGGGTCGCATCTCCGAGTGCTTCCCTGCATTGGCTTAATAAATCTTTCTTACTCATTGTTGTCTATAGATTAATATGGTTACTTGTTTTCCTGCCGTTTGCTTTCGGCAAGTTGTTTGATAGCCAGCTCGATGTTTCCGCCCAGCTTTTCCGTAAGGCGGGTAAGTTCCAGTTTCTCAGTCTCTTCGGTGGTGTAGCAAAGGTACTCTTCAGCCGAAACTTCTGTCGCATATACCGCACTTTGCGTACCGCCAAGCCCAATCCAGACCTCTTTATAAAGGCGGTTCGCCGCATTGGCAAGATTGATAGAAAGTATCTGGCTGCGTTCCTTGTCCGTCAGGCCGAGCAGGTTCTGTATCTGGTCGAACTTGTTCTGATACTTCCGCTGATCGAGCAGTATTTTGCAGTCACTGTTGTTGATAATCGTCTCTTTCACAACGGGGGAAGAGATAATATCATCCACTTCCTGCGTCACTACAACCGCCTCTCCGTAAAACTTTCTGACTGTTTTAAAAAGATAACGGATGTAGTTTGCCATACCTTCCTTGGCGATTGCCTTTCAGGCTTCCTCAATTAATATCATCTTGCGGATACCTTGCAAACGTCTCATTTTATTAATGAACGTCTCCATGATAATGATGGTGACAACCGGAAAGAGGATTGGATTATCCTTCACAACATCCAACTCGAATACAATAAACCGTTTGTTCAGTAAATCCAGTTCCTTGTCCGAGTTCAGCAGATACCCGTATTCACCGTTCTTATAATAAGGTTCCAGCACATTCAGAAAACCGTCCACATCAAAGTCCTTCTCCCGCACGTTCTTGTCCGCCAGCACTTTGCGGTAGTCCTTCCTTACAAAGTCATAGAACGAGTTGAAGTTCGGCTTTATCTTCCGGTTCTTCTTTATCTTTTCGATATACAGGCTGACCGCATTCGAGAGCGCCACCTCTTCCGAACGTCGGGGCGGTTCGTCCTCCCTTTTCCAAAGGGTGAGTATCAGTGTCTTGATGCTGTCCCGCTTCTCGATGTCATACTGGTAATCCTCCGTGAAAAACGGATTGAAAGAAATCGGATCATTTTCCTTGTATGTAAAATAAATCCCGTCATCCCCTCCGGTCTTCTGATGTATCAGGTCACAGAGTCCCTTGTACGAATTTCCGGTGTCCACCAGCAGGATATGCGTCCCTTGTTCCCAGTACTGTCTCACAAGGTGGTTGGTAAAGAAACTTTTCCCGCTGCCGCTGGGGCCGAGTATGAATTTGTTTCTGTTGGTCACTACCCCTTTTTTCATGGGCAAATCCGATATGTCGAGGAAGACGGGCTTTCCCGTCAGCCTGTCCACCATGCGGATGCCGAAGGGAGAGAGCGAGTTCCGGTAACAGGTTTCAGCCGTGAAGAAACAGAGTGCCTGCCCGGTAAACGTGTAGAACGTCTCTTCGGCCGGAAAGTCCGCTTCATTTCCCGGTATGCCCGCCCAATAGAGAGCCGGAAGGTCGGTCGTGTTATGGTGCGGAGTACATTCCATCAATGCCAGTGCGCTTCCCACGTCATTCTTCACCCTGCGGAGTTCGTCCCCGTTTTCCGCCCATGCGACGATGTTACAATGGCAGCGCACGGATTGCAGTCCGTTACTGTGCGCCTCATTCAGGTATTCGTCCAGCCACTCCTTGTTGATCTGGTTGCTGCGGCTGTACCGGGAAAGCGACTGCATGTTTTTCGCCATCTTCTCGAAACGGGAAAGGTTTTCGTTACTGTCGTCTATAAATATCCACTGGTTGTAGATATGGTCGCAGGGCAGCATCACGCCCACGGGGGCGGCATAGCTCAAACGGCAGTCCGAGCGGTCTGTCGAGAGGCGTTCGTACCGCCCGTCCGTCCTCACTTTTCCCGGCAGATAGTCGAGGTCGGAGAGCGTGTGCAGGCAGAGCCGCTTATCTCCGATACGCATCCCGTCCGGATTCAATTGCATGTCCTGCAACATGGTAGTTCCGTCTGCCGAGAGCGTAAGGTACCGTTCGATAATGCCCGGTTCGTTTTCCGTTCCCGTAATCTCTTCCGTGGTCAGCCGTTCCAGCCTGACAAGCCCGCTGTCATTGACGATACTTTCAAACTGTCCCACCGCTTCCATGAATCGCTCCACCGTTTCCTTGTCCCTGATTTCCTTCGGCACCAGAAAACCACGGCAGAGCGTGTTCCAGTTGCTTTGCTGCCGGGAGCGCTCTTTGGTGGTCTTGGTGAGAAACAGGTAGCAGGTGTGGTGCAGGTAGGGACGTTCGTTGAAGTGGCGTTCAAAACTGCGGGAGAGAAAGCTGAGCTCGTCCCGGCGGATGTCCGGCTCGTATTTCTCCGTGATGAAAATATCCTGTTTGTGCAGGATTGAATAGTTCGGCAACACCTTGATTGCCTTCGCTCATGTGGCGTGCATCGCCTCATATTCTGCGGATGATACCGAAAACACTTCCGGCAGTGTGACCCGGAAAGCGACCGTGATATCGGCGTCCTTGCTGACGATGCAGCCGTGTTCCACCGCCATGATGGGAAACTTGCTTTCCAGTGTGGATGCTTTTAATATACTTCTCATAATTTACGATTGTTGTTTGTTGATCAGACGTGTGATACGTTTTCGTGAGAGGATTCTCCGGGGATGCTGCCGGGCCGCGAACAGCTTCATCAGTCCGTGGCTGCCGTATTTACGGTTCAGCGTAAAGGTCAGCCATACCAGTACCGTAGCCGCCGATACCCCGAAACCGATGCAGATTCACTGTCCGACGCCCGCCATATACATGATGACGAACATCACGAATACGGCAAGCAGGCCGGTGGCGAAAATAAACAGGTATTGTGCCCGAAGCCCCTTGAACTCAACTTCACGGCCCACCCCTTTATTTATTTCAAAATCAGCCATAAGTTATTGTCTTTTTTATGTTTTTAGAGGAAGAACGACCTCAGAATGGTGGCGGCGACTATCAGAAAGATACAGGCTCCGAACCACGAACTGGCAGTTTTACTCGTGTCGGGGTCACCCGAACTGAACTTCTGATAGACCTTGATTCCACCGACGAGGCCGATTACGGCACCGATTGCATAAATCAGTTTTGTGCCGGGATCGAAATATCCGGTCACGAGTTGTGTAGCTTCGGTAATACCGGCTTGTCCGTTTCCTTGCGCCATTGCCGCACTTGCCGCCGCAACGGCGGCAAGCATCATAATCAATCTTTTCTTTTTCATTTATCTCCGTGATTTTTTAGGTGATTAAAAAGCCACGGACTGCCCCCTTTCACTATCCCCATAAGGCAGCCCGCAGCCGCTTATGGTTTATTGATTCAGGGGGTAAGTTCCGGCCGGAAATCAGCCGGAGTCATAATATGCCATTTGCATTGTTACATAATTTGGTGGTGAAACATTCTTGTCAATTCTCTCTTGAAAGCGGGATGCGAATCATCCCGAATCGTAATAGCCGTTTGTTCTCATTGTCCTCGCAGTCTTAATTAGTTTATTTCAGATATTCCCCGCACTTGAATCCCTTGCGGGGTGTATAGTCTTCAAAGGAAGAGGATTTGAACAGCCACATCCGGTTCGCCCATCGGGCAAGGTCACGCTCGTACTGCGTAGGCATCCGTTCATTTCCATAATCCCGGAAAGGAATTACAAAGGGAGTGATTCCCAATTCCCTAAGTACGTTCAACCGGAACAAGTCCTGCTCAACAGTCGAATTGAATCCTATCAGTACGTAGCAGGTTATCTTGTAGGGTTTCACGTATTTTACCATCTCTTTCAGGCGTTCCGTCAAATCAAGCTGCGGCAAGTCCCACGCAATATGGATGTTCTGCTTCATCTTCAGCCTGTTCAGATGCCAGGCCTGTTCCTCGTCCATAATCCTCACGTCCACACCGTGCAGTTTCACGGGTTGCCCCTCTTTCATCAGATAATCCACCGCCGATCTTCACTGCGGGTTGGCAAAAAAATTATTGTCCAGCACCTCAATCCATTTCCCTTTCGGGTTCAGTTCCACCGGCTCTACGGCCTGAATGTATCCCTCTTTCTCGCGGACGAGGCAGAAAGGGCATTTGCGGATGCAGCCTCTTGAAAAGAACTGGAGTGAAAAAGGGTATTCGGGGTAAATGGAATAGTCCATCATCCGGCTGTTTTCCACAGTTTCGGGAAGCCTGCCCGGAATATCATACCCGGTTCCGCCCTTTATCACTTCCCTTGCATCCAGTAGCCGGTAATCATAGTCTGGTGTGAAGGTGAACACCTTGCTTGCCAGCACCTTGTCATAACGCCTCGCCGGTTCCGCTCATTCTACTTGACAACCTTTAGCCTTGTTGTAAGCCGAAAGGCGCATCAGTGCAAAATTGGGGAAGTTATGTCCGTCCACATCTACCAGTCCTATATTCATACGGATAAAATTTAATGGTGAATAGTTCTTGTTACCTTACCGGGTGAATGCCATGAACGGCCTGTCATCCCGAATCATAATAGCTTTTTGTCATTGCCGCTGTCGTTTTATGGATAAGTTAATGGAATGATTGTCTCTTTTGGAGTTAATACGTTTCCCGTCATAAGGGGGAAACCGTCGTTTGTCAACTTGAATCGAAATACGTCATAAACATGGATGATACGTTTTGTTGTTGGTTTTCTACCGAATCTCTCTCCTTACAGTGATACGGGTTATCAACCCGTATCAAAATAACCTCTTGCCATTGTTACCTCCTTTTTTTATTGGCTAGTCACTGTCCGGAGCAGCCTCATTCAAATGTTCGGCTTCATCCAGAAATTTGCTGATACGGCTGTCGCTGCCATTGATACTTTCCAGTATCGAGCGTTCAATCTGCGTATCCTTGATATGATGGATCGCCCTTAAAAGGGACAATCGTTTGTCTGTCGGAATATCCTTGCCATTGCAAAGGTCGATAATCAGGTCAATCTCTTCCGGCCCGATACCGGCTGCACCGCCCGGATAATCTTCACGGGCACAGTTCAAATCTTCCAGTTCCTCGTTCAACTCGTCGGTATCCACGTCGTCACCGTTTTCAGTCTGTCCCTTATCATCCTCAAGCCTGCCGGAACTGTCGGCCTCAGAAGCCCGCCACTCTTCCACACGCTTGTCCCGGAACAAATCCGGGATGCGCTCAGGCGGCACTTGTACTGCCTTCTGTGGCACTGTTTCCCCGTTTCTGCCAGCAAAAGTAGAGGCATTTTCCTTACCTGCAATAGCCCCGGAACCGATGGCGTCTATTGGCGGCTGTTGGCGTGTACCATAGCTTTTTATAACGACAAGGCTGTCCGTTTCAGGCCGTTTTTGAGGCGGATTTTCCATGTTCCTGCCTTTTGTCTTTTCCTTAACTTCATCCTTTTTTTTGCCCTTCATTTCCACTTTTACAGTTGGGGGGTTCCTTTCCTCAGCTTCCGGCACTGCCACTGCCGGAACTTCTTTCTTTTCCGTTTTTCCTTTCGTACGCCTGCGTCCTTTCTTCGGTTCTTCTTTTGTCGGATCGAACCATCCGGCAATGCTCCGCAGACCTTTTGCCATCCGGCGGCGCATCTTCCCGAAACATATCTCGCCGAGTCCGCCCCTGAACAGGAACTTGTCCATGAACAGATAAGCGAACAGCAACCAGAACAGAACTATTCCGGCTTCATAGTAACCTGATTGTATATCCATAACCTAAAATATTTTGTTATAACTCTTTTGGAGATAGGTCTTCACCTCATCCGCATGTTTTTCGAAATGCTCTTTCAATACATTATCTATATAGTTGCCTACCGTCAACTGCCGCTTTCCAGCAATGCCCACGATGACCGATATTTTCTGGTGCAATTCCTTGTCTATATACACCCCCTGTCTGCCATCACATTTATAGGGTGTAAGGAACTTACGGATAAAGTCGGCCAATGCGGTGCGAATCGTTTTCGGTGACGGTTTATCCGTAACCAATTCCGAACAGCCGATATCATCCGCACCGGAAATATCCCTTACTGTTCCATTCACATTGTTATCCGCTTTTCCTTTTTCATCGGATAAAGCGGTTGCTCTATTTCCGCCACTCTCTCCGGTAATGGAAGGGGCCGGAGATGAAAGAGGCTCCGAAGGCCCCCCTGCCATCAGACTACGCAGATACGCTTCGTCCACCGGATTCTGCCCACCTGTTTTCTTTGCCATGACTATTCGTTTTTAAGTATTCCCATGATTTCATCCATGAACATATCAAAGCCGCACTCTCTGGTGAAGGCCGCATCGGGAGCGAACAGCGTACTCCGGTAAACGGGGCCGCCCGTAGAAGACAAGTCTTTAGTGAAGTTACTGCGCACGGGAATACGGGTTTGGAGGCAGTCCAGCCCTAACAGGGAGAACCCCTGCTGGTAGATGTCATACAATGTAGTGCGTTCTCTTCGATCCACCATGTTCCAGAACAGACACAGCCTTTTCAGAGAAGACAAGCCGGTCTTTATCAGGCGGTCATTGATGGTAGTAGCAAAGTTCAGCGTACTTTCCAGCACGAAACGGTCTGCCTTTATCGGTACGAACAGATAATCGAGCGCACTGATTGCGGCGATAACCCCGTCGCTACCCATAGTTCCGGGCAGGTCAAACAGCACCACGTCATAATGCGTATCCGTTTTGTCTTCAAATGCCCTTCAGTCCGCCATGCAGTCTGCCGGGTTACTGCCGATAACCGGATAAGCCCTCTTGTCCAGCCGTTCCGACTGTTCAACAAGCAGACTCTGATAAACGGGAACAGTCTTTACCACTTCCATATCCCGTTTTTTCTGTTTGATGATTGAGTGCTGCGGATAGTCACAATCCACCACAGCTACATTCAGTCCTTTCACATAATGCAGTCACGATGCCGCATAAATGGTGAATGTTGATTTACCCACGCCCCCTTTCTGGGTAGCGAACGAAACGAATAATGTTTTCTTTCTCTTTTCCATTGTTACCTAATTTAAGTGAATAATTTGATTTATTGATAGTTTAGCGGATAGAAGCCTATCCACTTATCCGTTCATTCATTTCATTATCAGTTTAGCTTTATAGCTATATAGCTACTTAGCTATGAAGCTATTTGTCTATTTAGCTACATACTTACATAGCTATCCAATTATATAACTATTTATCTATTCAGCCATGTAGCCACATAGCTATCTGGTTGTTTATCTAAGTATTTAGCTAATAGTCTATTTACTTCTCCATTTATCCGAATATCCACTTGCTTGTCTATACATCTTTATATATCTATAGACATATAAGCGGATAGATAACTTTATGAACGCTTATCTGAAAACTTATTTAATCAAATGGCTATCCAGACAAAAAGCTATTCGGATAGAAAACCGTCCGCATAGTTATCTTGATAACCATCTTTTTATCTATCCGGATAAGTGGCTAAATAACTATCCGGCTACAAATAAACCTCAAAAAGAGCAGTCATGAAGTACCCCCGGTTCCAAAGTCATTCATTGGCGAGTGTTGGCGTGATACGCCATGATGCACGGACAGAAAAAACTATCTACCTTTGTCGCCGGGAGAGCGCAGCCCGTTCTCGAAAAGAGAACGTAAAACAAACCCTTTAGACCTTTAATCCGGCCCGGCCGGATTTTAATATGCGTCAGCATATAGCGAGGTGTACTTTGAGGCCCTCACTTGAAGTTCAGGCCCTCAAAGTCTCGCCCGAAAGGTCTTTCGGGGGTGGCGGTTCTCCCAAGTCGAACCTTCTAAAATATTCATGTCATGAAGAAAAGGATGCTTGTAAGCAATGAAAAGGGGCACAAGGTGCTCGCAGACCCACGGGTGCATCGCCACTCAGTGCGGTTGAACAGTGAGGAAAATGAAAAATTCCTCACGATGTTTGAACAATCGGGTATGAAGAACAAGGCCGAATTTATCTTCGCCCGTATCTTCGGCTGAGAGTTCAAGGTGGTGAAGATTGATAAGGAAGCGCAGGAATACTACGCCCAGCTCACCGCTTTCTATCAGCAGTTCCGCCGTATCGGGAATAACTATAACCAATGTGTAAAGGTCATTCATACCATTTACGGAGAGAAGAAATCGCTTGCATTTCTCTACAAACTTGCCGAAGAAACCCGTAAACTGGAAGAAGTATGCAGGCAGGTTATCGAACTGACAAAGCGGTACGAAAAGGAGTATCTCACTAAAAAGGAATAACTTCATGGTGCCGAATATCACATCCGGCAGTTCATTCTATGGAGTGATTGCCTATAATAAGATAAAGGTGGACGACGGTACGGCAAAGGTATTGTGACACCCGAAAATAGCGGCGGACACTTCCGGCAATGTACCGATTGGAAACTGCGTGCAGGCTTTCGAGCCTTATATCGCACTCAACCCGCACGTCAGGAAACCGGTTATCCACATCTCATTGAATCCTTCCCCGAAAGACATTCTTTCAAAAGAACAAATGACCGTATTGGCACAGGAGTTCATGGAAAAGTTCGGTTACGGGAACCAGCCCTATATCGTATGGCTACACGAAGACATAGACCGTAAACACATGCACGTGCGCCCATAAGGGCATATAATAAATGTATTGGTAGCGCAATACCTGACACGAGTTTACAAGTCTGTCATCAACCGGCTTATCCGAAGGGGAAACCCAAAGGGGAGTATAGCATACCGGCAAATCCATAAGTCAACTAATCGTCATGTTGCGACTGAATGGGAAGATGAAATGATAAGTATGAGGATAAAATCCGTATTGATTAAACGATAGCCTGAGCGGACAAATGCGGGTCTATGACGAAAGACGATTAATGGCGTCATATTGTGATACTCCGTTATCATGTGCATGTAGCGGAAGCGTAAACTGATCACAACGCAATTGCGGTAAGCAATAAAAGGTGGATGTCGTATCCGACAACTTATCGAGCTATAGTTATTATATGTCTAAATGGGGATTGCCTAACCCAAAATGCCAGTTGTAAGGCTATAAGGTTTCAGACCTTTGAATATTTGGCATGGCAACGGAGTCTCCGTAGTAGTCTGAGCAAGGGAAAGCCTTGTACATGGCAAAGGGAGACAGCTAATATTTTTAATACAATTAACGGAAAATGTGTGAGACATTATGAGAGATCCAGAAAGAGTATTAAACAGTCTGGCGCAGCAAAGTAAAATCTCAATGTACAGATTTGAAAGGCTATATCGGATTCTGTTCAATAAGGAAATATATTATGTTGCTTACCAAAAGCTATATGCAAAGGAAGGTAACATGACTCCCGGAGTTGATGGAAAAACCATTGACGACATGAGTATATTCCGTATTGAACAATTGATTGAATTGCTCAAAAGTGAGCAATATCAGCCTGTATCATCAAAAAGAATTTATATTCCGAAGAAAAACGGATCTAAACGACCTTTGGGAATACCTTCTTTTGATGATAAACTGGTGCAAGAGGTTATCCGTATGATTTTGGAGGCGATCTATGAAGACAATTTTGAGAGTTGTTCTCATGGATTTAGACCAAACAGAGGATGCCATACGGCACTATCCCGTATCAAGGATACTTTTACAGGTTCCAAATGGTTTGTTGAAGGAGACATTAAAGGATTCTTTGATAATATCGATCATGATATTTTGATAAGAATACTTGAAGAAAGAATTTCTGACAACAGGTTCATTAGGCTAATCAGAAAGTTCCTGAATGCTGGATACATGGAGGAATGGACATTTCATAGGACATACAGTGGAACACCACAAGGTGGAATTATTAGTCCAATACTGGCTAATATCTATCTTGATAAGTTCGACAAATATATGAATGAATATATCCATAACTTTAATGAAGGCAAAAAACGCAAACCCGATACAGTTTATGCAAAATATGCATTGAGAAAAATCAGAGCCGAGCGAAAACTTAAAATTGAAACAGATAAAAAGAAACGTGAGTTTTACCTGAATCGCATTAATGAATGTTGTAAAGCCCGTAACAACTATCCAAGTTTAGATGAGATGGACAGTAGCTACAGAAGATTGAAATACATCCGATATGCAGATGACTTTTTGATTGGAATAATCGGAAGTAAAGCAGATTGTGTTAAAGTCAAGAAAGACATCAAAGATTTTCTTGGAGAAAAACTCAATCTTGAATTATCTGACGAAAAAACATTGATAACCAATACAAAGAAGAACGCAAAATTCCTCGGATATGAAATCGGAATCTACAAAACAGATCAAACAAAACGGATTGGTAAAGGAACTGCTCAAAGATACTACAGGTCAAAAGTCTTTTTAAAAGTATCTATGGATACAATGAAAAAGAAACTCTTCGAGTATGATGCTATCAAACTGACCTATCATAATGGGAAAGAGAGATGGCATCCCAAGGCAAGGCCTTGCATGAAGAATAATGACGACTTGGAAATACTTTGCCAGTACAATGGGGAGATACGAGGCTTTTACAACTATTATTCATTGGCGAATAACAGTTATACTATTGATTCTTTTTATAATATCATGGAATACAGTATGTACAAAACCTATGCTTGCAAATATAAATCATCAGTTCGCAAGGTTCTTCGAAAATACAGTAAAAACGGAGAGTTTGGAGTTGACTATATCAAAAAGAATGGGAAAACAGTACGGTGCGAGTTTTATCATGACGGTTTTAAGCGCAAGCCTTTAAGTAGAATTAAATTCAATGATGATCAACCGCTTATTAAAATCACAAGAACGAGCCTAATCGATAGGATAAAAGCCAATAAATGTGAGATATGCGGAGCAGAATCGGTATTATCGATGCATCATGTGAAAAAGCTCAAAGATCTGCAAGGAAAAAGGATCTGGGAAAAACACATGATTGCCCGCAGACGAAAAACCATTGCGGTATGCCATGATTGCCATTGGAAAATTCATACAGGGAAGTTAGACTGATAATATTAGTGGAGAGCCGGATACGTCGAAAGGTGTAAGTCCGGTTCGGGGGCGAGTACTTGGAAACCTAACATAGCAATATGTAAAGGCGCTGGGTGCTTAGCCTACATCGTTTCGGTACGCATCAACGGGCAGGGTGAAAAGATAGACCACAACCGGGAGGCTATCCGGGCACAGAATATCTGTCGGGATATGGAAGTGAAGTACGGCCTTCATCCCACACTCGGAGAACACAGTGAAAGGGAATTACTATCCTTGCAAAAAGTGGATTATCCGAAAGGTGACGTGAAAGCGCAGGTGAAGCATACTGCCCGTACTTTACTGGAAAGTTACAACTACCATTCGCTTGCCGAATACAACACCCTTCTGAACCTGTATAATGTCACTGTTTACGAAGTCAGGGGAAGCGTGGACGAAAAGGAATACCACGGCATCATGTACGGAGCTTTGGACGATGACGGGCAGCAGGCGGGAACGCCTTTCAAGTCCAGCAAGTTCGGAAAGGTATTCGGTTATGAAGCCCTGCAAAAGAAGTTTGCCGCCACCGCCGAAAAGGTGAAAAGGAATAGCCTTGCCGAAAGGGCACGGCAGGAAATAGTCAAAGCCATGCAGGACATAAGTACGAAAGAAGCGTTTGCCCGCAGGCTGAAAGATGCGGATATAGAGGTGGTTTACCGTATCAATCCCGAAGGACGCTTATACGGTATCACTTTCATAGATCATACCAACCGGACAGTGTTCAACGGCTCGTGTTTGGGGAAAGCCTTTTCAGCCAATGTATTCAACGAACTGTTCAACAATCCGGATGCGGACCGCACAAGGCTGATACCGCCACCGGAGCAGGATACGCCCCGGCAGGAACGGGAAACGGATACGGAAGAAAGACAGGAATACCGGCAGCAGGAAAATCGAGGCTACCAGAGTGAACCGTCCGGCAGTCTGATTGATACGTCCGCACTCGGTGCCATTGACATTTTCTCCGTACTCATGGAAGATGGCCATACGCACGAGTACATCGATCCCGCCTTCCGCTTCGGGCGCAAGAAAAAGAAGAAGCGCAGGCGCAAGTTATAATAATGTATTGAAGAAGTCTAATTTTAATAGTTACAAGTATGCAGAATGAAGATGATTTAAGAGGTCTTGCCAAAGTCACGGACTTTATGCGGGCCATCAGTTTTTTATTTTTGGCGATACACATCTATTGGTTTTGTTACGGCTGGCTCCACGAAATGGGCTGAACGCTCGATATAGTGGATAAGATACTGTCCAATTTCCAGCGTACCACCGGATTGTTCTCGTCCCTTCTTTACACCAAACTGTTTTGTGTCCTCTTCCTCGGTCTGTCCTGCATGGGCAACAAGGGAGTAAAGAAGCATGAAATCACATGAAGGAAAATAATTATTGCGGCCATAGCGGGTGCCATACTCTTTTTCCTGAACTGGTGGTTGCTGTCCATTGACGCATCATCCGGTGTATGCGCCATACTTTATACCACGACATTGGTCGGCGGCTTTTTCAGTCTGTTGGCATCAGGATTGTGGATAAGCCGTCTGTTGAAGAACAATTTACTGGAGGACGTTTTCAATACCGAGAATGAATCGTTCATGCAGGAAACTCGCCTTATGGAAAACGAATATTCCGTCAATCTACCGACCAAATTCTGGTACAGAGGGAAGACTTACAACGGATTTATCAACCTTGTTAATATTTTTCGAGCGACAATGATATTGGGAACACCGGGCAGCGGGAAGTCCTATGCTATTGTCAACCAGTTTATAAAGCAGACTATAGAGAAATCCTATGCGCTCTATATATATGATTTTAAGTTTGATGACCTGTCGGTTATTGCCTATAACCACCTGATTAAGTACAGGCACCGCTATAAGATACCGCCAAAATTCTATGTAATCAACTTTGACAATCCGAGGAAAAGCCACCGTTGTAACCCGTTGGCACCGGAACTGATGACGGATATTTCGGATGCTTATGAATCGTCGTACACCATTATGCTTAACCTCAATAAGTCGTGGGTGCAAAAGCAGGGAGACTTCTTTGTGGAATCTCCGATTGTATTGTTTACGGCCATAATATGGTTTTTGAAAATCTATGAAGGTGGCAAGTTCTGTACGTTCCCACATGCTATTGAATTGCTTAATAAAAGGTATGAAGACGTCTTTACCATTCTGACAAGTTACCCCGATTTGGAGAACTATCTCAGCCCGTTCATTGACGCATGGAAAGGCGGAGCGAGTGAGCAGCTCCAGGTGCGCCCGTAAGGGCATATAATAAATATAGCTTTGGCAAGCTATTAGGTTCGTG
>ERZ836441.181-NODE-181-length-75948-cov-3.812578_pt1 | contig 75948 bp, 65 predicted proteins | sample MGYA00519686_ERZ836441 | MGnify/ENA primary metagenome ERZ836441 (study PRJEB31850, sample SAMEA3708800) | human gut metagenome | biome: human gut; feature: human-associated habitat; material: faeces | place: China | collected 2014 ...
CGCATTCCCGCTGCCGAGCTCATGGACACTGTGGCCTTCGTGTTCCAAAACGATCGCCTGTTCAAGGGCACCTTGGCCGACAACATCCGCATGGGGCGCCCCGATGCCAGCGACGAGGACGTGGCCGCGGCGGCCCGGGCGGCCCAGTGCGACGACATCATCGCGAAGTTCCCCGAGGGGCTTGCCACCCGCGTGGGCGCGGACGGCGTGTACCTGTCGGGCGGGGAGTGCCAGCGCATCGCGCTCGCCCGCGCCATTTTGAAGGACGCGCCCGTGGTGGTGCTCGACGAGGCCACGGCCTTCGCCGACCCCGAGAACGAGGCCCTCATCCAGCAGGCCCTGGGGCGCCTGGCCGCCGGCAAGACGGTGCTCATGATCGCGCACCGGCTGTCCACGGTGGTGGACGCCGACCTCATCGCCGTGGTGGACGACGGCGCCATCGTGGAGCGCGGCACCCACGACGAGCTGCTGGCCCGCGGCGGCACCTACGCGCGCCTGTGGAAGAACTACTGCCAGGCCGCCCAATGGAAGATCGCGGGAGGGAGCGCCCATGCTGCGTGATCGTCTGGCCCTGACCGAGGAAGGCGCCCGCTCGCTGCGGAAAGGCGCGCTCGTCTGCGCCTTGGCCAACCTCGTGCTCATGTTCCCCGTCGGGGTGTTCTACCTTGTGACCGGCGAGTTTCTGGCCCACTGGGAAGACGGGGCGGTGCCGCTGCCGACCCTTTGGCCCTACCTGGCGCTCATCGCGGTGGTGCTGGCGGCGGTGTTCGCCACCCAGTATTGGGAGTACCACGCCACCTACAGCGTGGTGTACCAGGAGAGCGCCCGCAAGCGTATCGGCCTGGCCGAGCGGCTGCGTGTGCTGCCGCTGTCGTTTTTCGGCAAGCGCGATCTGGCCGATCTCACCACGGTGATCATGAAGGACGCCGCCGACCAGGAGCGCCTGTTCAGCCACACCATGCCCCAGGCCTTCGGCACGGGCATCTCCACGGTGATCGTCGCCGTCATGCTGCTCGTCTTCGACTGGCGGCTCGCCTGCGCGTCGCTGTGGCCGGTGCCCGTGGCTCTGCTGATCCTGCTGGCGACGAGCCGCGCCCAAACGGCGAAGACCCGGGGCAAGAACGCCGCCGCCCTGGCGCTTGCCGACGACATCCAGGAGTACTTGGAATCGAACCGCGAGGTGCGCGCCTTGAACCGCGCCGACGACTTCTTGGGCCGCCTGAACGATGACGTGGACGCCTTCGAGCGGGCGAAGCTGGCCTCAGAGCTGGTGACGGGCACGGCGGTCGTCTGCACCCAGACGCTGCTGCGCCTGGGCATCGTGACCACCATCCTCGTCGGCACGGCGCTCGTGGCCGCCGGCCAGTGCAGCCTGCTCGTGTTCTTCTGCTTCATGCTGGTGGTCACGCGTCTGTACGACCCCATCGGCCTCATTCTGCAGTCGGTGGCCGAGCTCATCGACATGACCCAGTCGCTCGCCCGCATGAAGGCCATCGAGGGCGAGCCGGCGCAGACGGGGGAGCTTACCTTCAACCCCCAGGGTCACGACATCGTGTTCGACGACGTGACCTTCGCCTACGACGACGGGGGTCCCGTGCTCAGCTCCGTGAGCTTCACGGCCCGGGAAGGGGAGGTCACTGCCCTGGTGGGGCCGTCCGGTTCCGGCAAGTCCACGGCGGCCAAGCTGGCGGCGCGCTTCTGGGATGTGGGCGAGGGCGCGGTCACCGTGGGCGGCGTGGACGTCTCCGGCATCGACCCGGAGACGCTGCTCACCGATTACACCGAGGTGTTCCAAGACGTGGTGCTGTTCAACGGCACCGTGATGGAGAACATCCGCCTCGGGCGGCGCGACGCCACCGACGAGGAGGTGCTGGCGGCGGCCCGGGCGGCCAACTGCGACGAGTTCGTGCAGAAGATGCCCCAGGGCTACGCCACGCCCATCGGCGAGAACGGCGCTCTGCTCTCCGGCGGCGAGCGCCAACGCATCTCCATCGCCCGGGCCATTCTGAAAGACGCCCCCATCGTGCTTCTGGACGAGGCCACGGCCTCGCTGGACGTGGAGAACGAGTCGGCGGTGCAGCAGGCGCTCTCCCGGTTGCTCGTGGGCAAGACGGTGCTCGTCATCGCCCACCGCATGCGCACGGTCATGGGCGCCGACCACGTGGTGGTCCTCGCCGAGGGCCGCGTCGCCGAAGACGGCACTCCCGCCGAACTGCTCGCGGCCGGCGGCCTGTTCGCCCGCATGGCCTCCCTCCAAGGCCAATCCGCCGATTGGAAGCTGTAAGAGCGGAGGGGCGCGACGGGCACGACAGAACTCATCCACCCGTCGCGCCCCTAGCCCTTTCTTTCTTCTCTCCCGACCGCTGCCGAAAAAATGGGGCGGGTGTGGGGTGCGTCTGGCGCCGCCCCTTTTCTCGGCCTATAATGAGGCAATTACTCATCTAGGGCACCGAGGGAAAGAAGGAGCGCAGCCGTGGCCTACTATTTCGATGAACCGTCCCGCACATTCAACGAGTACCTGCTGGTTCCGGGCCACACGCCGGCCGACTGCATCCCGGCGCGCGTCAGCCTGAAGACCCCGCTGGTGAAGTACCGCAAGGGCGAGGAGGACTGCCCGCTCACCCTTTCCGTGCCCATGGTGTCGGCCATCATGGCCGCCGTCTCCGACGACAAGATGGCCGTAGCGCTCGCCACCGAGGGCGGCCTGTCGTTCATCTACGGCAACCAGTCCATCGAAGACGAGGCCGCCATGGTGGCCCGCGTGAAGGACTACAAGGCCGGCTTCGTCACCTCCGACGCAAACCTCTCCCCCGACATGACGCTCGAGCAGGTAGTGGCTCTGAAGGAGCAGTACGGCCACTCCACCATGCCCGTCACCGACGACGGAAGCGCCCACGGCAAGCTGCTCGGCATCGTGACCGAGCGCGACTACCGCCTCTCCCGCATGTCCATGGACGAGAAGGTGGCCGACTTCATGACGCCGCGCGAGAAGCTCGTGGTGGCTCCGGATGGCACCTCTCTGAAGGCCGCCAACGACATCATCTGGGATCACAAGCTGAACTCGCTGCCCATTGTGGATGCGGACGACCATCTGGTGGCGCTCGTGTTCCGCAAGGACTACGACTCCCACAAGTCCAATCCCGACGAGCTTTTGGACGCCCACAAGCGCTACATGGTGGGCGCGGGCATCAACTCCCGCGACTACGCCGAGCGTGTGCCGGCGCTTGTCGAGGCCGGCGCCGACGTGCTGTGCATCGATAGCTCCGAGGGCTATTCCGACTGGCAGAAGATGACCATCGAATGGGTGCGCGAGCACTACGGCAACGACGTGAAGATCGGCGCGGGCAACGTGGTTGACGCCGAGGGCTTCCGCTTCCTCGCCGACGCGGGCGCCGACTTTGTGAAGATCGGCATCGGCGGCGGTTCCATCTGCATCACCCGCGAGACCAAGGGCATCGGCCGCGGCCAGGCCACCGCTACCATTGAAGTGGCGAAGGCCCGCGACGAGTACTTCCGCGAGACCGGCATCTACGTGCCCATCTGCTCCGACGGCGGCATCGTGTACGATCATCACATCTCGCTCGCATTGGCCATGGGCGCCGACTTCGTCATGCTGGGCCGCTACTTCGCCCGCTTCGACGAGAGCCCTTCGGCCAAGGTCATGGTGAACGGCACCTACATGAAGGAGTACTGGGGCGAGGGGAGTGCCCGCGCCCGCAACTGGGGCCGCTACGATTTGGGCGGCAAGAAGTCGCTGTCCTTCGAAGAGGGCGTCGATTCATACGTGCCCTACGCCGGCAGCCTGAAGGACAACATGGCCATCACCCTGCTGAAGCTGAAGAGCACCATGTGCAACTGTGGTGCGCTCACCATTCCCGAGTTCCAGGACAAGGCGAAGCTCACGCTGGTGTCCGCCACCTCCATCGTAGAGGGCGGCGCCCACGACGTGTTGCTGAAGGACAAGGCCCCCTACGCGAGCAACACCCGCTAAACCGGCCGGGATCTTGCGCCGCTGTATGCTGTCGCGAGGATGGCGGTGGCGGTGCCGAGGGTCGCGTAAAGAGGCTGTAGCTTCCGAGGCGAGCTTTTCGAGGTTTTCGACATAATCGACCCTATCGAGGGGCTGCGGTATATTGGCAGTCCCTCGATTTTGTTTGTAGGCGATAAAAGATCAACACTATTCGATATGTCAATTGCTGAGATAAAATGATAGGTGTCGAATTCCGAAGAAAACTTGCCAGATTGACGCGGCTTCGAATGATCGGCCTGCGAGCATCGCGCCCCGGCGCCCTTAGGCGCTCAAAGCGGCGAAGAGGTTTTCCATGTCCTGCTCGTAGATGCTGTCGCTCAGGTAAATGAAGCTGATGTCGTGGAAGATGCCCGCATCGGAGAGGGGGATAACGCGCAGCGTGCCCTCTTGCACCTCCTGCTGCACGGCGGCCTCGTAAACGAAGGAAATCCCAAGATCGGCCTGGACGAATATCTTGATGATATCGAGGCTTTCCACGACGAAATGATCGGCGAAGGAGGCAGGCGAGAGATTGCGCTGAGCGAGCGCGTGGACAAGCACGTTGCGGCTGCCGCTGCCCTCCTCGCGCAGAATGAGTCGTTCGCCCAAGAGGTCTTCCAGGGTGCGTGGCGTACGCGGGAAGCGATGCTCGGCTGCGCAAATGGGCACCAAGCGCTCGGACGAGAAGGGGCGTGAGGCATAGCGGGCCTTGTCGAAGAGCCCTTCCACGAAGGCGCAATCGATGGTTCCCGCGTCGAGGAGCTCCATCAGGTGTTGGGTTCCGCCCGAGCGCACGGTGACCTGAATGTCGGGTCGGGCGCCCAGACAGCGGGCGAGGGGCCGGGCCACCACGTACTCGCCGGCGGTCAGCGTCATGCCGATGCGCAGCTTGACCGTGGCGCCATGGGCCACCTCCTCGATGCGCTCGTGCAATAGCACGTCGTCGTGGGCCATGGTCGCTAGCCCGTCGCGCAGGACGCGCCCCGCCGGCGTCAGCTCCAGCTTTTTGCGATGGTAGGTGAACAGCTTCGCGCCGTACTCGCGCTCCAGGTACGTGATGTGCTGGGAGACGGCCGGCTGGGTGAGCGCCAGCTCCTCAGCGGCTCGGGTGTAGTTCAGAGTGCGGCACACGGTGAGGAATGTCTTTACGCGAAAATCCTGCATTGCGTCTCCTTCGATGGGTGCGGTGGTTCCTGGGGACTCGGGTAGCATATCAATAAATTTCGCTAATGGCTACATAATGATATATAAGTTTTCTTTTGGTAAGAAACCGCGCATAATAAAGCCATCCTACTCCTGCGGGTCGTTGCGTTATCTCCGGCGATTCGTGGTCGAGACATTTCCGGCTCCAAAGGCCCCGACGAAAGGTGCTCTATGCGCGACATTATCAAGAAAGTACCCATCCCCACAGCGGGCGTGGCCTTGGGCCTGGCCGCTTTGGGCAACTTGCTTCAACCCTATGCCGAGATCGCCCACATTGCTTGCGGGGCGCTGTCCCTCTTCTTGGTGGCTATGCTCGTCGCCAAGCTGATCATGTTCCCCTCCATGCTTCGCGAGGACATGAAGAACTCCGTTTTCGCAAGTGTTTCTGCCACGTTCTTCATGACGCTGATGCAGCTGGCCGGATACTTGGCTCCCGTGGCTATCGTGCCGGCTTTCGGGCTGTGGTGCTCGGCGGTGGCGGGGCATTTCGTGCTGATGACGTGGTTTACCCTGTACTATATCCGCCGCTTCAAGCTCACCGAGGTCTTTCCTACGTACTTCATTTGCTACGTGGGCATCATCGTGGCGGCTGTAACGTCTCCCGTCTTCGGCGCCGAGGCCTTCGGCCAGGGCATTTTCTGGTTCGGCTTTGCCTGCTACCTCGTGCTGCTCGCCGTGGTGACGATGCGCTACATCAAGCATGAGATCCCCGAAGGCGCTCGCCCGCTGTTCTGCATCTATGCTGCTCCTATGGGTCTGTCGCTGGTGGGATATCTGTCGGTTATGCCTGATCCGAACCTGGTGTTCGTGGCCGTGCTCATGGGCCTCGGCCAGCTGATGCTCATCGGCGTCGTCACCCGGGTGCCGAAGTTCCTCGCCCTGCAGTTCTATCCGAGCTACGCAGCCATGACCTTCCCCTTCGTCATCTCCGCGATGGCGCTCGGCAAGGGCGTGCAGGCTCTCTACGCTGCCGGCTACTCCATTCCGGCGCTCCCGGTGATCGAGGCCCTCATCGCCGTGGAGACGCTGTTCGCCGCCGTGATGGTCGCCTACGTCTTCGTGCACTTCATGAAGTTCTTCTTCGGTACGCCGAAGGCGGCCAAGGCCCCGAAGACGCGTCCCGAGGTTCCTGCGGCTCTCACTGTCGAGGTCACCGAATAACGCTTGAACATCTATCGCCTCGCCGGCCCGACGTTCTGCTCTGGCCAACGACGGCCCCTCCTCTCCTCAGCGCCCCGGTCCTCCACTGGGGCGCTCTCCTTTTTGGAGGGGAGTCTCGTTTGTGGCGGGATTTCCCGATTTCCAGCTTGTTGAGCATGCATGAGCGTGGAAATCGGAAAATCCCGCCATATTGTGCTCCATGAGGGATGAGCTTTCAGCTTGCGGTACGCCTCGGGGCTTGCGACGCGTCTCGGGGCTTGCGGCCCTTATCTCTCGATGGCGCGGTTGATGAGGGCGCGCAGCTCGTCGATGCCGTCGCCCTTCTCCGACGACGTCACCACCATGGGCACGCCACCCGGCAGCTTGAGCGCCTTCTTGATGGCGGCGCGCTGCTTCATCTGCTGCTGCTTCGACAGCTTATCCGCTTTGGTCAGCGCGATGGCGAAGGGCAGCTCGGCGTCCATGAGAAACTGAACCATGTTGCGGTCGAGCGCCGAGGGCTCGTGGCGGATGTCGATGAGCGACACCACGAGTGCGAAGTCACGATCTTGATTGTAGTAGCCCTCGATGAGCTCACTCCACCGGCCCTTTTCTGCTTTCGACACTTTCGCGTACCCGTAGCCAGGCAGATCCACGAGATCGTGGCCGTCCACATCGTAGAAGTTGATGGTGGCCGTCTTGCCCGGCGTGGACGACACCTTCGCCAGGCCCTTGCGGTACATGAGCTTGTTGAGCAACGACGACTTACCCACGTTCGAGCGTCCCGCAAAGGAAACCTCGGGACCTGTGGATGCTGGCAGCTGCTCCGAGGTGCCGTAAGCGGCCTTAAACGATGCGTTGTGGAAGTTCATGGGTGCTCCTTCGCGGAGGGGATCGCGGTATTTCGCTATCATGGTACTTGAATTGGACGGTCGAAGGGCGAAGGGGCGCGGAAATGACGGCAAATCATAGGAAAGATGCGCTGGAAGTGGCGCACATCACGGGCGTGCAGGGCATTCGCGCCGCCATGGCGCGCTTGGCCGATGAGGAGGCCGACGTACCCCTGCCGGGGGCCGTGACCGAGGAGGTGCCGCTGGGGCGCCGCACCTGTGCCGTGTGCGCTGCCGACAACGACGGTTCCCGGGAGACCTGCTGGAACTGCGGCGCTTCTCTGCGCCGGGTGCGCTAGGGGCGGAACGTATAGCCGCCGTCTGTCCCGTGAGGGACGCGGTCGGGCGCTGGCGCCCCTTTTCCAAGAGCGCATCATGGCTATAATGGGGAAATCAACTCGCGGCCGCGGGGAATGCGCGCGGTCGAAAGCCACGTTTTCGAGGGAGTGCCATGAAAGCTTACAATCCCCATGAGATCGAGCCCCGTTTGCAGTTGGCCTGGGAAGAGGCCGGGCTGTACACGGTGCCGGAGAATTCCGATGCGTCCAAGAAGTATGTTCTGGAGATGTTCCCGTATCCCTCCGGCGACATGCACATGGGGCATGCGAGCAACTACACCTACGGCGACGTGGTGGCCCGCTACTCCAAGATGCGGGGCTTCGACGTGCTGCATCCCATGGGCTGGGACGCTTTCGGCCTGCCCGCGGAGAACGCCGCCATCAAGCATCACAGCCATCCGGCCATCTGGACCTACGAGAACATCGAGACCCAGAAGAAGAGCTTCTCCCGCATGGGCTTTTCCTACGACTGGGATCGCAAGGTGGTGGCGTGCGATCCGGAGTACTACCGCTGGGGCCAGTGGATCTTCCTGAAGTTCTGGGAGCGCGGTCTCGTGGAGCGTCGCAACTCGCCGGTGAACTGGTGTCCGAGCTGCGGCACCGTGCTCGCCAACGAGCAGGTCATCGAGGGTCGCTGCTGGCGATGCGACTCCGAGGTGGAGAAGCGCGATCTCACCCAGTGGTACTACAAGATCACCGACTACGCCCAGGAACTGCTGGACGACCTGGACCAGCTGGAAGGCTGGCCCGAGCGCGTGAAGCAGCAGCAGGCCAACTGGATCGGCCGCTCCGAGGGCGCCAACGTGGACTTCATCCTGTGCGACCGCGACGGCAACGCGCCGGCCGAGCCCACGGAAGACGACATCATCACCGTGTTCACCACGCGCGCCGACACGCTGTTCGGCTGTAGCTTCTTCTTGCTGGCGCCGGAAAGCAAGCTGCTCCGCGGCCTCGTGGAAGGCACCGAATACGAGGCGCCGGTCATGGAGCTGGTTGAGGCAGCCAAGAAGGTGACCGCCGTCCAGCGCGCTCAGGGCGACCATGAGAAGCACGGCGCGTTCACCGGTCGCTACGTGGTGAACCCCATCAATGGCGAGAAGGTGCCCGTGTGGGTGGGCGACTACATCGTGGCCGACTACGGCACCGGCGCCGTCATGGCCGTGCCCTGCGGCGACCAGCGAGATTTCGAGTTCGCCCGCAAGTACGATCTGCCCATCATCCCCATCATTCTGCCCGAGGACGACCCGCTGTACCCGCAGCTCAAGGACGAGCAGGGCCGCGTGGTGACCACGGTGGACTGGCCGGAGGCCTACGCCGCCGAGGGCGTTCTCGTGCAATCCGGTCCCTACACGGGCATGACCGGCGGTAAGCACTCCGAGGGCGAGGCCGCCATCGTGGCCGCGCTGGAAGAGATGGGCCGCGGCAAGCGCACCGTGGAGTTTCGCCTGCGCGACTGGCTTATCAGCCGCCAGCGCTACTGGGGCAACCCCATCCCCGCTATCCACTGCGAGAAGTGCGGCGTGGTGCCCGTGCCCGAGGAAGATCTGCCCGTGCGCCTGCCCGAGGACATCGACCTGGCTGCCGGCGAGACGCTGGCCACCCATGCCGGGTTCGTGAACACCACTTGCCCCGTATGCGGCGCCCCGGCCAAGCGCGAGACCGACACCATGGACACCTTCACGTGCTCCAGCTGGTACTACATGCGCTACACCGACCCGCACAACGTGCACGCCCCCTTCGATCCGGAAAAGACTAACGCCTGGATGCCGGTCGATCAGTACATCGGCGGCATTGAGCACGCCATCCTGCACCTGCTCTACAGCCGCTTCTTTACCAAGGTGCTGCGCGACTGCGGCCTGCTCGACTTCGACGAGCCCTTCACGAACCTGTTGTGCCAGGGCATGGTGCTCGACGCCCACGGCGATGTGATGAGCAAGTCGAAGGGCAACGTGGTCTCGCCGGAGGAGATGATCGCCGAATACGGCGCCGACGCCGTGCGCGCCTACATCTTGTTCTTGGGGCCGCCCGAGAAGGAGAAGCTGTGGAACGAGGACGGCCTGCCGGGCATGTACAAGTTCCTGAACCGTCTGTGGCGCCAGGTGCACGACTTGTGCGGCAAGGCCGGCGACGAGACGCTGTTCGCGCAGAAGCCGGCTGACGAGGCGGCCGTTGCCGCGGCGAAGAAGCTCATTCGTGAGCGCCATCGCGTGGTGGAGAAGGTGTCGGCCGACATCGAGCGCAACAACTTCAACACCGCCATCGCCGCCATCATGGAGCTGTCGAATGCCGCCGGCGAGTACCTGCGTGCGTTCAGCCCCGAGGATCGCGCCGCCTGCGAAGACCATCGCGCGCTCGACGCGGAAGTGGCCGAGGTGCTGGTGAAGCTCGTGGCGCCGTTCACGCCCCATCTGGCCGACGAGCTGTGGCGCGAGGCGCTGGGCCGCGAGGGCTTCGTCTACGACCAGCCGTGGCCGGAATACGATCCCGATCAGGCCCGCGCCGACGAGGTGGAGCTGGCCGTGCAGATCTGCGGAAAGATCAAGGGCCGCGTGACCGTGGCCGCCGATGCCCCGGAGCCCGAGGTGCTCGCCGCCGCTCGCGAGGCCGTGGCCGCCGCCGCGCCCCAGGTCATCATCGATACCGGCGAGGCGAAGAAGGGCGCCAAGGAGGACTTGGACGCGCTTCAGGAGCAGCTGGGCATTCCGGTCATCTTCATCGAGGCGAAGCTGTCCGATTACGGCGCGGCCTACGAGCGCCTGGGCGAGCTCCTGAGCATGGAAGAGCGCGGCAGCGAGCTGTCCACCTACTGCACGGACGTGTACAACAAGACCGTTACCACCATGGAGAACATCCCCGAGAACGAGCGCGTGCGCATGGCCTACCTGCTGGGCGACAATGGTCTGAACGCCATCGCCAAGACTTCGTTCCAGGCGGCCGTGGTGGACATGGTGGCTGACAACGTCGTCGTGGTCGACGACGTGTCCGGCAAAGGCAACGGCAACGAGATCAGCCTCGAGCAGATCGCACTGTGGAATCCCGACCTCATCGTGTTCCAGACGGGCAGCATTTACGACACCGTGGGCGACGACCCGGCGTGGGCCGGCATTGCCGCCATCGACTCCTGCAACTACTACCAGGTGCCCAACGTGCCCTACTGCTGGCTGAACAACCCGCCGACGGTGAACCAGCTCATGGGCCTGCAGTGGCTGCCGCGCCTGCTGTACCCTGACGCCTTCGACGACTCCATCGAGGACGTGACCCGCGCGTACTACTCCACGATGTACAACTACGACCTGTCCGACACCGAGCTCGCCGACCTCATCAAGGACGCCGTCCCGAAGGCGTAAGGAGCTCAACTCGCTGCCACGTTGAGGGGTTCCGAGCCGCGTGAGCTCGGGACCCCTCATGGTATTGCGCACGTGATGTGCTGGATGAACAGGCATCGGCAATGCGCTCGATGCTCGACGCTCGACGCTCGACCGCCTCTAGCGAAGGTTAAGCAATCTGCGACATCCCCTCGGCAATGGCATCGTCAGCCTTCTGGAGCTGCTCGACGCTCTTGCTGAAGCTCATGGCAGCCATGGAACCGTCAGTGGGACGCATCGCAGTACCCTGATACAGGAAATACACGTTAGCGAGGTTGTAGGCATCCTTGGCAGCCTGCAGCTTCGCCTCATCGGCATTGCCAGCGGCCACAGCGTCGGCCAGCTTGGCATGGAACTCATCCAGCTTGGTCTTAGTAGCCTGCTGGATCTGAGCGAGCTCGTCCATCTTTCCCTTGACGAACGCAACCATGGCGTCAGCATCTTCAATACCCTGGCTCTTGTGGCACGTGAGACACTTTTCCAGCGCCGCCGGGTTCTCGAGCGGCGATTGCGTCATGTTGTGATATGTATAGGTGGTGCCGCCAGAGGCCTCGATCTGGGGCATATGGCAATCCGTGCAAGAGAGGCCCATCTTCTGGTGGTTGCTGTCTTGGAAGAGCTCCACTTCGGTACAGGCATCCGTTAGATATAGCACCGTATCAATCTCGGGATCAAGCATGGGGACCCCTACCATGCCGGCGCAGATCGTTGTTTCAGTGACAGGATTCGCCTCGTAGTACTCCTTCATGGCACGAAGCATCTCTTCGGGCTCGAAGCCATACTTGTATTGGTCGATCCCTTTGTTCGCGTCCTCAAGATAGGCCGCACCCGGGAACATGGCGTGGCACTGGCCGCATACATAGTCCTCAGCAGGGAACAGTGCCTTAGCGCTCGTGGAAGTAGCGTCGCCGTAGGCGTTGCCGCCCTCTACGTTGCCTTCGCCAGGATCACCTACATGGCAATTGGTGCAATTGGACCATTCCATCTCGTAGTCAGAGGCGTTTTTGTCAAGAATCACCGCGCCCTGTTCGTTATAAATAGTTTGGAAGTCTTCGCGGGCATGGCAAGCGGCGCAAGCCACTGCCGCGTCCTCTCCTCCAAAAGCCTGCTGGCTCGCCCCCGCAAAGGCGTCATAGGTGTGAGACATCTTCGCTTCCATGTAGGTGTTTCCCTCATTGGGATAAGCGGCTACCCATTCGGCAAGCGTCTTTTTGGCCACCTTCTCGGGAGCAGCAGTTTCTTGCCCTGGCTGCTCTTGCTGAACCGGTTCCTGAGCAGCGCCTGTATCCGCCGTCTGAGTCTGGGCCGCACAGCCAAGACAGCCGACCAGCGCTACGGCCGCCACCACCGTACCGGCAAGGGCGATCTTTCTCGGTTTCATGGTTTTCATCGCTTCCTCCTCTCATCGGTCATTCGAACGATGCAACCTTCCAACCTTCTGGGGCCATGTTAGAGGAGATCCGATCGCAGACGGACACTATTGCGCTTTCGCAACGGTCTTCCTCTCCCTATCGCAACCTTTGCGCAAGCCATCGACGCAGCTACTCCTCAAACTCGTCTCGCTCCTCGCCCCCTTCGTCGGTCAGCCGGTAACCGCAATGCCATACTGTCTGTACGTAGCGCGGCTCACTCGGGTCTGGTTCCAATTTGGCTCGAATGCGTCGTATATATACAGAAATCGCAATAGCCGAGTCTAGGTACTCCTCACCCCAAATCTCCTCGATAAGGTCACGCTTGCTGTACACCTCGCCCGGATGCGATGCCAGTACGGCCATGATCCGCGATTCCTTAGGGGTAAGCTCGATCCGCTTGCCCGCCAGGCGCACATTTCCGGTGCGCACGTTCACTTCCAAGTCTCCCACTCGGTACAACTCGCGCTGAGGCGCGGATGTCACGGCCTCCGCCGCAATTTGCGCGCGACGCAAAAGCGCTCCCACCCGCAGTCGCAGCTCTTCTCCACTGAAGGGCTTTACCAGGTAATCGTCCCCGCCAATGCCGTAGCCGATGCGCTTATCCACAATGTCGCCCTTGGCCGTGAGAAAGAGCACCGGAGTAATGCGATCGTGCTCGCGGATGCGCTCGCACACCTGAAAGCCATCGAGCACTGGCATCATCACGTCGAGGATAATCAAATCAGGCTGACTATCTCGAAACAGACGCAGCGCCTCCTGACCATTCGTCGCACGTAAGCAGCGATGGCCGTCCTTGGCAAGCATCTTCTCAATAGCGCTGCTCGAGCTGCTATCGTCATCAGCAATGAGGATCAGCGCATCACGACGACTCATGATTTCCCCCTTCACGGAAAGACAACGAATCAACGGACGACTCCGAGAGCAAACTCTCCCCGCCGTCGATGCCTTCGATATCTTCGATTTCATCAGGAATGGCCGGCAAGGGCAGCTCAACAGTAAAGCAACTGCCCTTCCCTTCTGCGCTCTTCACAGAGACGTCGCCGCCCATCATGGCAGAGAAATTGCGCACGATAGACAGACCGAGGCCCGTACCCCCCTCGCTCGTTGTTTCCGAATGGGGGGCGCTTACGAAGCGATCGAAGACGTGATCGAGCTGCTCGGCGGGAATGCCGCAGCCGTTGTCGCGCACGCAAACGACGAACCGTCCTTCCCGATAGGCGAGCCGTAACTCAACCCAACCACCCGACTCGGTGAACCGCAGCGCATTGTTCACCAAATTCACGACGATGCGACGCAGCACCTCCTCATCGCCTAAAAGCAGCGGCGTATCAGGACGCACCGTCACCTTAAGCGATACGCCCTTCTTCTTAGCCAGCGGTCCCATGGTGGCTCTCACCTGACTGGCCAAGTCGTACACATCGAACTCGTCTTGGGCGAGACTGAGCGTGCCCGCCTCCAGCTTGGCCGCATCCAGCACGTTGTCGATCATCGCCAACAACACACGAGCGTTCGTTTCCACCTCATTCACTAACACGCGACTTTCCGGCGAGTCGTCGGGCACGCGCTCTTTCCACAACTCCGTGAAAGCAAGGATGGACGACAGCGGCGTTTTCAGCTCGTGGGTGATAATGGTAAGGAAGTTCGATTGGTCCTCGGCCTCATGACGCAGCTTCTTGTTCTCATCAACAATGGGGGCGGTAATCCAGGTACGCAGGCCCAAGGCAAGAATCAACGTAACCGATCCCATGAGCACGCAGAAAAACACCACGGTACTGGCCAGGTCGGCCTTTGCGTCGGCAATAATGGAATCCATGGGCATGACAATGGATACCGCGCCGGCCACATCTCCCTCGGTCATGCCCTCTTTCGCATAACCTGTAACGTCCTCCTCGCCCGCCGGATCGCCATGGCACGGCAGACATCCCTCCTCCACTTCAAGCAGGCCCACATAGCGGAAGACCGAGCTATCTCCTTGATGCTCAAGCCCGTAGTACTCTTCAACGACGCCCTCCTCGAAGACGGCAAGCGCCTTGCGCTCGAAGCTATCAGGGGCATCTTCGGTGTTACGGGGGCTTTCGCGAATATAGCGAATCGAATAGGCAGATCCTGCAGAGAAACGCTTGGCGATATCCTTGGCCGCCACTGCGCAATAGACCCCCGAGGTTTCGCCCGTCGCGCGATTGATCTGCGGCTGGACGGCATCGATATAGTCCCAGGCAGCCCCGATCTCAGCCGATAGCACACGGGCTTCAGCGAGAGCGCGCCGCCCGTTCTCAATGCTTTGGGTGTGGTAGGACCAGGCAAGGTACACGCACAATACAAGTACGCTTACCACACCGGCAAGCAGAAAGAACTTCTTCGCAAGGCGGCGCCGCTCCAACCCAACCCCTTCTCATGGACTGACCACCATTCCATTGTAGCGATTCGGTCTTCGCGTTGCGCCCTGGCAACGGTTGCAAAATCGCAATAGTCGAGCATAGGGCCGAAGTCGCCAGCCGGAAATCGACAGGGTCGTCGCAAGATGCCAGGGTCTAGCACCATGCGCCGAGCACATTTTGCGCGCCCAAACAGCAATAGCTCTTTTGGGATGCTAGAAGCGGATTTGCAGCGACGATATCATACGAGACGCCGTCGTTCTGCATAGCGACATCGGCCGTCGAGACGCCATCTATAGCGCATAAGTAGAGATTGCCACCCTCGAAGGAAAGGTTCTTCCGCAAGCTGATTTCGTAGCGCAAGGGACTCTCGCATAGTTGAGGAGCGTGCACGTGTTTGGCAGGCTCCAAGGCAAAGCGGGCGATAACCTTGTCCTTTTCCCTTCCTGAAGCGCGACCGAGAGCCTCCGCCTCATCGAACATATCGCGAGACAACGCATTGAGAACCATCACGCCTTCACGTTCGAAGTTCCGTTTTACCGTCTTGTCGCCATCCATACATAGCACAACCCCGAGCCCATCGTCCCAATAGAAGTTCACCCAGCTGACAAGGGCAAGATGAGGCGACTCGTTCTCGCTGTAGGTGCCCGCAGCAAAGAGCATCATGGGATGCGGAATGAACTGGTTCACGGCAAAAGTAGTGACATCCATAGAGATCTCTTCTCATACGAATCGGCGCCTTCAATGACGCCGGCTTCTCATACATTGCGTCTATGCATTGGACTGACTTTCGCGGAGAGGGAAGGCCGAGCGAAAGCCAGTCCGATGTCTTCTCTCGATAAAACAGTCTACAGCTTTACCACCGTAGGCGCATTGCCGGTCATATCAGCAATGGTCGCCTCGCCATCAGTCAGGTAAAACACTTCGAAAAGGGGATTGTCCGCCGTCTGGTACTGGTCTTTCAGCAGAGGGATATTCATGCAGGCCTCCTTCACAGCACGATTGTCTTCGAACACCGCTTTCCCTCCCAAGCGGATCCACTGAAAGTCGGGAGCAGACGTGCACACTTCAACGTACGGATTCTCCTGCATCTCGGCAAACACGGTCTTCTGATTGTTGGTACCGAACCACAGCTTTCCTCCACGCTCCATCAGGAACATGAAGGGGCGACACTTCGCTTTCCCATCGGAGCCGACCGTGGCCAGATATTGGACGGGATTTGCGGTAAGGAACTCTACGATTTCTTGCATGGCTCGCTCTCTTTCTCTCGGTTGCGATCTGCCGGGAAAACTATATAATGAGTTACAGCCTTATGGAAAGTAGGAACATCTTTGTAATATAGTTTCATTTTGAATCTATTAAGGTAAGGAGAGTTAAATGGCAGCATCTTCCACCTATTCTCTTCCTCGGTGCCCCGTTGAAGTGACTCTTTCGCTCATCAGCAGCCGCTGGGTGGTGCTTATTTTGCGGGAACTTATCTACGGGACGCGACGCTTCGGGCAGATTCGCAAGGCGCTCGGCGGCGTATCGACCAAGGTACTCACACAGAACTTGCGAACCATGGAGGAGAACGGACTGCTCACCCGCGAGACCTTTGCCGAAGTGCCTCCGCGCGTAGAGTACACCCTTACCGATTTGGGTCAAAGCCTGAGACCGGTGCTGTTCTCAATGGTGGAGTGGGGCTCTCAGTATGCGCAATTGCGCGAGCACCGACGCTCGGTGCGCTGCGATACCGGTGAGGTGCTCATCGTACGCCGCAACGGCGATGCCTACGTTGCTTTAAACGAAGAAGGTAATGAAGTAGCACGCATCGTTCCAACAGATGCCGTATGGGCAGTTGAGATTAACGACCCGTATCGGGCGCATGTAGACGAAGCGGCTTTCATCGCCGCCGCTGAGGCCCTCGGGCAAGACTAGCCTCTCGGAATGCATGACATTCTAATCGATTCGCAACGACATCGTTCGCGAGAAGCGGGGCCTGAGCCCGGAGATGTGCCTTCGCCCGGGGCGCCTGTTCGGCACAACGCCCCAGTTTTGGATGAACATGCAGTCGAAGGTGGACATCTGGGACTCTCTGGCGCTGCACGAGGACGAGGTCATGGCCATCGAGCCCATCGCCTAAGCCGCCATCGCCTAAGCCGAACTCGCCGACCCCCATCAAGAACGGTGTTCCGAAGGCGTAGAACAATCACCGGAAACTCGGGAGATCGGTTCCGTAGGGGCTGACCTTGGTCAGCCCTCCTCAGGCAAGTCAATCTCACTTGAGGAGGGGCGACCAAGGTCGCCCCCTACAGGATCTTCCAGCAGCCGAGGTCGCCCCCTACAGGATCTTCCAACGGCCGAGGTCGCCCCTATCCTCCAATGGACGAGGTCGCATTCTGCGAAGAGCGAATTCCGTGAGGTTCCCCCCGAGGGAAACTTACCCCAGAAGCGCCGTCACCTTCCCGAGCAGAGGCTCGAAGGAGACGCCGCGGTCTTCGAAGTTGGGCTGCTTGGCGGAGATGAGCATGGCGTCGGCCGTGAAGTCGGCGGCGAAGGCCGTCGCCTCGGCCAAGTCGCGTCCGGCCATTACCGCAGCGAGCAAGGTGCTCGCGAACACGTCGCCCGTGCCGTGCAGCATGTAGGGCAGCTTGGCGTTGGTGGTTTCCGTGAAGTCGATGGCGTCGCCCCACACGTAGTTGTGGATGAGGCCGTCGCCGTGTTCGATGCCCTTCAGCACCACGTTCTTCGCGCCGCGCTCGCGCAGCTCCAGGATCATCTCGCGCACCGTGGGCTCGTCCACGTCGGCGCCCTGCCACTCGCGGCCCAAGATGATGGCCGCCTCGGTGAGGTTCGGCGTGAGGACGTCGGCGCCGTTGGCCAGCGTCCCCATGGCTTCCACGAGCTCTGGCGTGTAGGTGGGGTACACCTTGCCGTGATCGGCCATGACCGGATCCACTACGCGCAGGGCCTTCGGGTAGGTCTCCCACACCTGCTTGATGATATCGACCTGCTCGGGGGCACCGAGGAACCCGGAATACACCGCGTCCAATTCCACGCCAATACCTGCCCAGGCAGCCAGATAATCGCCCAGGATATCGGTGGTATCGTGCATGTACCAGCCGGGGAAGGCGGTGTGGCTGGAGAACAGGCCCGTGGGCACGGGGCACACGTCGCAGCCAGCGGCGGACAGCACCGGGATGGCCACACCGAGCGAGCACTTGCCGTAGCCGCACAAGTCGTGGATGGCGGCCACGCGGGGGATGTAGGCGTCTTCGCGTTCGTAGAGGTTCGTCATAAGGTTCCCTTCGAAATCGGCCGACCGCGCGGGCCGGCAAGGGGCGTTCGCTGAATCGTTCCCCATTCTAGTCCTCTTGCAGGCGCACGGCCCTCGGTTTTTCCGATAGACGTCCTAGCGGTTCTCGATGGCGCCGATGTTCTTCAGGGCGATCTCGATGCGGCCGTCCGGGGTGCTGAAGAACTCGATGAAATCGGAGTTCTCGCCGTATTCGGCCGGGAAGGTGAGCTCGATGCCCGTGTCGGTGCGAATCTTGTGGCTCTTGGTGACCCGCTTGGCCACGGCCTTCTCCACCACGACGCGCTCGGGCAGGGCGCCCTCTTCCACAGCCCGGTCGAAGCGCTCGGCGACGCGGGGCTGGTCGGCGAACACCTCGCGGCCGAGCTCGCGGGCGTCCACCTCGTCGGACTCCTCGGCGTTTACGGCCACGTAGGCCTTCGCCCGCGAAAGCGCCACCGCCGTGTTGGCGCCGAACTCCTCGGCGACCTCTTCCACCACGGTGGTCACCGCTTCCAGCACCTCGCGACTCGAGGCCTCCATGGAGCACTGCAGAAGGCCGTCGGGGATGATCCAGCGTTTCTCGCCGGCGATTTCGCGCTCCTTGTCCACGAACCACACGGCCATGTCATCGGCGGAGATGAGCGCGAACGACGCCACCTTCTGAGACGGGTTCGGCAGAATGGCGTGGTGCCGCGCGATGGTGGTAGCGGTGTCGCCGAAGTCGTTGCTGCCCACTTCGTGCATGTAGGCCTGGCGGCTCTCCAGCAGAATGATCGCGAAGTAGCGCGGGCCGCGGGCCTTGTAGGCGGCCTCGGCCTCCTCGTCGGTCATCTCGCGCACCGTCTGATCGGCGTCGCCTTCGAAATCGACGACGAGCAGGTCGGTCGAGGGCGTCTTCTCCATGCGCGACAGCTCGCCGACGATGAACTCGCCGATCTGCTGGGACAGCCCCACGAAATCGCGCTCGCCGCGGAAATAGGCGCGCAACTCCTCGGCGAACAGGCTGTTCTCCGCGAACGTGCCGCGCTTGCTGTCCAGGTTGCCCAGCGCGCGCTTGGCCTGGGACGTGACGTAGCGCTTGGCGGCCTTGTTTCCGAGATCCATGGGCGCCTGCGCGAACACATTCACGCAGGACACGAAATCGAACACATGCAGAATGGCGTTGTTGATGTTCACAGGACTCCTTTACTTCTGCGGCTCAAGCCACACATTCAAATCGACGTCGGTGGGGATGCCGGGAACCGTGCCGGCGTTGGTGTACTGCCAAATGGAGAAGTCGAGCGGAGCGGTGGGGACTTCCACGTCGTACTCGGCCAGCCACACCGGATAGGCGGCGCGCAGCTCGGGCGCGAGACGCAGCAAGTCGCGCTGGTTTCCGTAGAGCATGGGCGCGTAGCCGGCCGCGGCGATGGCCTCGCAGAACGCACGGGCATTGGCGGTCAGCTGGTCGCTCGAGAGATTGTTGGCCCGGGCGCCTTCGATTTCCACGGGCTCGTGGTCGTAGGCGACGTAGGCAAAGGTGGCGCCAGAGGCCTCGGTTTCGTGCAGGTTGTCCAGAGCGAACTGGGCCTCCTCGCGGGCCTCGTCTTCAGTCAGCGCCTGAGAGAAGAAATAGGCGCTCACCTGGATGCCCACCTCCCCGGCGCGAATGGCGTTCTGGAAGAAGAACTCGTCGGCGGAAAGCGCGCCTTCCGTAGCACCTCGGTTGCCGATGCGGGCGAAAGCGAACTGCACGCCGGCGTTGGCCACAGTCGCCCAGTCGATGTCGTTGCCCTGGTGCTCCGACACATCGATGCCCCAGCGCGAACAGAGCGCATCGTTTTCGTAGTACGCCAGCTTCTCGCCGTCGCGCACGAGGCCGGACCAATCGTAGGGACTCACGTAGGGCTCGATGGCGGCCACCTCCGCCGACTTAGAGGCCGACCCGCAACCGACGAGCAGCCCCGCCGCCGCACACGCCACTGCGCACGCCGCACCGGCCACGAAGCGCCGCCGTGTCAGCGTCGCAATCCGGGGCACCCGCAGCCCATCTATGTTGCGGCCATTCAATATCATGGGCAGTATTGTACGGCAGCGAGAACCTACTTCCGCAAGTTCCCAAACAACCCCCGCAAAAGTTGCCGGCTCGTCTCGCGCCCGATCTGGCCGATGACGGAGCTGACCGTTTTCATGGCCTGCTCGCGTTGTTTCTCGGCGGCTCGGGCGGCGCGCTCGGCTTCCTTCTCGGCTGCTTTCTGGGCACGCTCAGCCTCCCTTTCGGCGGCCTTGGCAGCGCGCTCTTCTTCCTTGGCTGCGGCTTTTGCAGCCCGGTCGGCCTCGGCGGCCTTCTGTTTCTCGAACTCAGCGCGCTCCTTTTCAAGCCGGGCGCGCTCGGCAGCCAGCGCGTCGGCCTCGGCAGCGGCGCTCTTCTCGGCGGCAAGCTTCTCGTAGGCACTCTCGCGATCGATGGCCTCGCCGTACTTCTCCACCAGATGCGCTTGGGCCACGCCGATCGCCTCCAGCGTCGCCGCATCGGCAGCGGCCATGCGGCACTCCGGCGGCAGCACGCGCACCCGTTCCACAATGCTCGGCTGGCCATCCTCATTCAGCAGCGACACGAGCGCCTCGCCGGTGCCCAACTCCAGCAATGCCTCGGCGGAATCGAAGGCTGGATTCTCGCGGAAGGCCGCCGCTGCCGCGCGCACCGCCTTCTGCTCGGCGGGCGTGTAGGCGCGCAGCCCGTGCTGGATGCGGTTGGAAAGCTGCGCGAGCACTTCGTCGGGAATGTCGGCGGGCGACTGGCTGACGAAGTAGACGCCGACGCCCTTGGAACGGATGAGCTTCACGGTCTGCACGATTTTGTCGGTCAGCTCTTTGGGCATGTCGTCGAACAACAGATGCGCCTCATCGAAGAAGAACACGAGCTTGGGCTTGGGAAGGTCGCCGGCCTCGGGCATAAGCTCGTAGATTTCGCCGAGCATCCACAGCAGGAACATGGCATACACCTGGGGCGATGCCATGAGTTTCGCGGCGTTCAGGATGTTCACGGTGCCCTGGCCCGCATCGTCGGTCACGAGCCAATCCGTGATATCCAGCGCCGGTTCGCCGAAGAAGATGTCGCCGCCGGCATCTTCCAGGGTGAGCAGCGCGCGTTGAATGGCGCCGACCGACTGCGACGACACGCGGCCGTAAAGCGTTTCCACCTCGCTGGCATGCTCGGAGAGATAGCCGAGCATGGCGCGCAGGTCCTTCAGATCGATGAGCAGCATGCCGTTATCGTCGGCCATGCGGAAGGCGATGGCCAGCACGCCGCGCTGCACGTCGGTCAGCCCCAGCAGCCGCGCCAACAAGTCGGGCCCCATGTCGGAAATGGTGATGCGCACGGGCACGCCGTCGCCGCCGAGCATATCCCACAGGCGCACGTCGCAACCCCGAGGCTCCCAGCCTGCGGCGCCCAGAGCGGCCGCGCGCTCGCGCACCTTCTCGGTGTCGTCGCCGGGTTGGGCCATGCCAGTGACGTCGCCCTTCACGTCGGCCATGAACACGGGTACACCGGCCTGGGCGAACCCTTCCGCGAGCACCTTCATGGTGACCGTCTTGCCCGTGCCCGAGGCGCCCGCGATAAGCCCGTGGCGATTCGCCTGGTTCAACAGCAGGTAGCAGGGATTCTCCCCCTGCGCCACCTTGATTTTGTCGCCTTCGAGCATGGGTGCCTCCTAACCGGTCGGGGCAAACGTCGCCTCCATGGTACGGGAACGTTCCCGCCGCCCGACCGCCTCGCGCCAACCCGTTGGCATACCGTAGGCTTGCCAGCTAGGCGGTCTCGCCCGGAAGGTCACGTCCGCTGCCAGGCTAGTTGGTCTCGCCCGTGAGGCCGCGCCGCCAGGCTAGGCCGCCCCGCCGGCATCATCGCGCAGGGCCGGCGACAAGTAGTAGCCTTCGACGGAGAAGCGCTTCTTGTAGGCGAGAAAGCAGATGATCACAACGGAGAGCGTCGTGGCCGCCGAAATCATGAGCAGCACGACGATCTGGTACTTCGCCGCGATAACAGGATCGGCACCCGCCAGAATCTGGCCGGACATCATGCCGGGAATCTGCACGATGCCCGCCGCCGACAGCTGGGCCAAAAGCGGCGTCATGCCGGCGCCCACCGCCGCCTTGATGGAAGGAAACGCCGCCTCACGCGGAGTGGCGCCCAAAGCAACCATCATGTATATCTCGTTCGCACGGGAATCCATGCTAGCAAACAGGCGGTCGGTGGCCACCGCTGCCGCGGCCAGCGTGTTGCCGAGAATCATGCCCGAGATGGGCACGAGCTGCATGGCGTTGTACCACGGATCGGCGTGGATGATGCCTTCCACCACGATGAATGCGATGACCATGGATGACACGGTGATGGAAAGAAAAACGTCGGCCCAAAGCCCCCGCACGACCTTGTTCGTGCGGCCCGTGGCGATCTGCGTTGCCGCAACGCACATGCCCAATAGCACCAGGCACACGAGCCACCACGTCTGGTACTTGAAAAGATAGCCCAGAAGCAGACCCATGGCGAGCAGCTGCAGAAACGCCCGCACGGTAGAGACGGCGATGCGGCGGCTCTGCCCGAGCCCCATGCGCCACGACACGATGCCCGCCACCAGCATGAGCAAGCTTGCGCCCACCAGTTCCACATACCCGATGTTCACCACGCCGCCGGTCATCGGGAGCCCCCCTTCGCAGAGGGCTCGACCGGCTTTCGGTCGGCCGGCGCGGGCCGCAAAGACGGCGAGTCGCTCCTTGGCGATGCGGCTGGGTCGAATGCGGAACCAACAAGAGGGGAAACATCGGAAGGCGCGCTGGGCACCGCCTTCAGCTTCGCAAGCACTTCATCGGCTCGCGAGTCGCATCCTTTCCCCGCGCTTGTAGCGGGTGCGTTGTCGGCCGTGATCTCGTTTTGATGGTAGGTCATCTTCCCATCGGCCAGCGTGAACACCCCGTACGCGTAGCCATCCTCGGCCCGATGGCGGATGCGCAAGCAGGCGGCCCCGCCCGCGAGCATCGCCCGCGTAAGCCGACTGACGGCCACGGCCGACTCCCCATCAAGCGCCGCTTCCACCTCATCGAGCAGCAGCACGGTCGGTCGTGTGGCGAAGGCCCGCAGCAACGCCACCCGAGCAAGCTGGCCGCCCGAGAGCTGAGCCGCCGCGTGATCGAGCGTCACGCCATCGAGCATCGCCAGGGAAAGCATCTCGTTCAGCACGTCGTCATCGGGCTTCGGCGAGCCGGCATTCACCTTCAGCGTCCAGGGAAACAGCAGGTTGTCCCGCACCGTGCCGGGCACCAGCGACGCAGCCTGAGGCACCAGGCACACGCGCCGGCGCCATTCCGTCGGCTTGAACCGATCAACGGGAACACCCTCGAGCGCCAGCGTGCCGCCCGAGCGCGGCAACATGAGCGCGCACGCGTTCAACAGAGTGGACTTTCCCGATCCGGAAGGCCCCGTGAGGTTGTACAAGCAGCCGGCTTCCAACGAGAAACTCACATCCGCAAAGGGCACGAACGGCTGCCCGTCGCGACGAAACTGCACCCCGATATGTTCTGCCTCGAATAACGCCATGCGAGCATGATACCCAACCCCGCGATCTCCGCAACAAGTGCCCACCGTTTGTGACCCAGCCGCTATGCGAGCGCCTGCACGCGCTCGACCATACGAGGCGATTGCCGTAGTAAGATGGAACCAGAAACGCACGACAAGCGCGAAAGCGACGAAAGCGAGGCGGCATGGTTTACGACGAGCGGGACATTCGGAAGGCGCAGGCGCTGGACATCGCCCAGAAGATGGTGGTGGCAGCACGGACGGCGCCCAAGGGCAAGGGCGTCGATGTCGTGGAATGCGCCGTGGTGGACGGCGGCGATTTGGAAGCGCTCGCCTGCACCATGGAGGCCGTCGGCGAGGATCGCGGGTTCGCATTCTTCCTGCGCGACGCCAACTGTGTGCGCAAAAGCCTCTGCGTGGCGCTCGTGGGCACGCGCGAAAAAGCCCAGGGGCTCAACTGCGGCCACTGCGGTTTCGCCACCTGCGGCGAGCGCACGCCAGGCGTTCCCTGCGAGGTGAACTCCGTAGACGTGGGCATCGCCCTCGGCGCCGCCGTGTCGCGCGCCCAGGCCTTCGGCGTCGACACCCGCATCATGTTCTCCGCCGGCCTAGCCGCTCAACAGCTGGGCCTGCTCGGCGAAGGCGTGGGGCAGGTGTACGCTATCCCGGTGAGCATCAGCTCCAAAAGCCCGTTCTTCGACCGCGGGTAGGTCAGCTGCGGTCGCATCCGCTCCAGCATGTTCCAGAAATCGCGCCATAATCGCGCCAATCGCGCCATAATCGCGCCAATCGCGCCATAATCGCGCCAATCGCGCCATAATCGCGCCATAATCGCGCCATGGCACGATTCCGAAGGGGTGGTCACCGTGAACGCGCATCAACTGCGAGACATTATCGAAGAGGGCGAGAACGACCGCATCGAATTCAAGCGTTGCGGCAACCAGCCTGAAAAGGATCTCTTCGAAACCATCTGCGCGTTCGCCAACACGTTCGGCGGCACTATCCTGCTCGGCGTAGAGGACGACGGCTCTCTCACGGGCATCGATCCAGCCCAGGTGCTTCCCGTCACAAGAAACGTCCTCAATGTCGTCAACAACCCCAACGCTTTCGATGCGCCCGTCTCCATGGAATTCGAGCATATCGAGATCGGTGACCGCCAAATCATCAAGATCGACGTTCCCAACAGCCCGCAGATGCACAGCTACAAGGGCAAAGTATACGAGCGACGCGGGGATGCCGATGTCGTTGTGCGCGGAAGCGCTCCTCTCGCCGAGCTCTGCATCCGCAAGCAGGGAATCTATACCGAACAGCGCATTTTCGAGCATGTATCCCTGAGCGACCTGCGAGAAGACCTCATTGACGAGGCCCGGCGACTCGCTCTCGCGAAGAGAAAAGACCATCCGTGGGGAGCCATGACGAACGCGCAGCTCGTCGAATCGGCCGGGCTCTTCGGCAAAGACTACTCAACGGGAAAGCAGGGCTATAACTTGGCAGCCGTCGTTCTTCTCGGCAAGGACGAGGTTATTCGATCGCTGTGCCCCACCTACAAAACCGATGCACTTGTGCGCCAGCACGACACGAACCGCCACGACGATCGGCTCGTGGCTACCACCAACCTCATAGACGCCTATGCCCAGATCGCCGGGTTCTGCAGGAAACATCTTCCAGACCGCTTTCTTATGGAAGGAGACTTCGCCCTCAGCCCCCGCGATACCATCGTGCGCGAGCTGGTCGTCAACTGTCTCATTCATCGCGAGTTCACCAGCCCCTTCCCGGCAAAAGTCATCATTGACAATGAGGGCATTCGAACCGAGAACGCCAGCCGGGCTTCTTTCGAAGGGCCCTTGGAGCCTGACACCTTCAGCCCCCTCCCGAAGAACCCTCTCATCGCTTCGTTCTTCGTGCACATCGGTCTGGCCGAAGAACTCGGCAGCGGCACGCGCGAGCTGTTCAAGAATTCTCGTCTCTACACGGGCCGCGACCCCGAGTTGGAGGAAGGCCTGATCTTCAGAGCGTTCGTACCGACGGTTCCTGCTGCCGAAACGGTGCACAGCCCGCTCGGGCAGCACACCACTCGAGCGGACGAGCCCGACGAGGCTGTCGCCCTTGCCCTGAAATTGGCGGAAAGCGCTGAGGGCGTGCGAACTGCCGACCTGGCTAATACAGGAATTTCCCGGAGAACGGCCCTGCGTATCATAAGCGAGCTCGTTGAGCAGGGTAAGCTCGCTCCGCAAGGCAATGGTCGGAGTCGCGTGTACCGCCGATGCCCCCGATAGAAACGTTCGGAACGCCTGAAAACTCAGCCACAGCGGCTGGCATGGCCGCGCAAAAATGATTAGAAAGGTCATCATGACAGACCACGCACTCGCAAGTTTCGAAGCGAAGGACGGCACGGGCCGGTGGGAGGTTTTCACCTGGGGCATTATCGCCAACGGCCAGCGCTACCACTTCACGAAGCAGTCCCATATCGTGTGCGCCGGCCTGCCGGGACGCACTGAGAAGCACGTCTACCAGACCGAGGAAGACGATGGCTTCGGCTTGTGGGCGGCGCTTGCCGTCTACCAGGAGACCGGAAGCCTTGCCGACGCCGGCCTCGCTGCCTGGGCGTTGGGCGGTCCGAGCATCGAGACCCACATCGACACGCGGGAGATCCCCGGCAACGTGACGCTCTCCATCGGACACTTGCGCCGCGGCCGCGACGCCAACCTCTCCCTGCGCTACCGCGAGGACGGCCGCTGGGTTCAAGTCGGTGCCATCCAACACTTCGCCGACATCACCCTTGCCGCCATCACGGCCTACCGCGCAGGCGCGCTGTAACGGCGCTGACGCTCAGGATTTCTGAATCCCTACAAAATGCAGTATGAAGAATCGCAAAAGTGCATAAATTAGCAATTTGAAGATGCTAAAAAGTGCAGCGGGCCGCTTTAAATGCGCCTCAACGACCCCCTAAAGAGCCGGCCGCTCCCCCGTTTCAACATAGCGATCAATGTCGGCAACCATTAGGCCGGGCGACTCTATGTGGTAGAGAAAGTAATTGTCCAGCACATATTGCGAGAGTCCTTTTTCGCGAAAGAGAGCCGCCACCTCCGGACCCGTCAGCCCCTTCGCCTGCCGATAGTACTCGATGGCGAACACGAGAAACCGCATTTCCTTGCTCATGACTGCTCCTCCGGGTCGTCGAAAAAGCCGCGCTCCACTTCCTGCCGATACAAATCCGCCAGAGCCGCCGAGCTGAGATGCCACAGCCCGCTATCGGGATTGCGCAGCAGCTCATAAAAGTTCGATGCATAGAACTCCTCGATTTGGCAAGGCTCGGTGAAGCCCAGTCGCTCAAACAAGCCGGGAAGCGTCGCCGTGCCGAGCAGCACAGATAACTGCTCCGGAGACTTAGCCATTCGTCCTCACCTCTCCACCGTCCGCGCCGACTCAAAGGTCAGCCTCTCTAACGCCTTATCGTTGCAGAAAAGTATTTGCGTGAAAAGCTCTTTAATCTTTAACATTTCCAGAGCAGCACGAGCCGTGATCTGCCCTTGCTCGTAAAGCGTTACCGTTGTGAATACGTCATCGTTCGCCACGGGCCCAATGATAATGTCCACTTCGAGAGCTTTATCGCGACCTTGCTTTCGGTTGTGCACGACGAACTCCAGCCACTCTTCATTAGGTTCGGAAAATTCGAGAACGCGTAACTCGCGCCCGGCTCGCTCCATATCGCATTCGTAGCTATTCAGCGTCGGAGCCCCCTCCATGCCGCGGCGCACAAAGGCCTTGCGAGCGAAATCCTCTGCCTGTGCAAGATTTGTCGTGGTGTAAAAGCCTGTTCCGAAATCTAGGTAGGGAGAACGGTTCACAATCTTCGGCTCACTGACCGTTTGAGTTGAAGCATGGTATAGCCGCATGAAGTTCTCGCCTTTCGGATAGCGCCTCTTACACTGGCCGAGACGGGTTAAAATAAACCGCATCCCATGATGACAGAATAGCACGCCCCAAGGCTTCAGCTCGCCCGAGAACGCGCCGATTCTCTACGCAGACGACGCATCAGCCGGAGTGCGCATACCGGGAGCCGTCGAACCTGCTCGTCAAGAAAGAAAGTAGCTCTTGAAATCACAGTCCGCGATTTCAAGTGACGGAGGATGGACCCTTACGCGAGCCCCTCCGGGCAATCGGCCACCGATGAAGTCGCCATCCTTTGCCCGAAGTGCGGCGCCCCCATGGTGAAACGCACCACCCGCAAAGGCCCCCGCGCTGGCAAACCCTTCTGCGGCTGCAGCAACTACCCCAAGTGCAAGGGCATTGCGAACCTGGAAGCATAATACCTGTCCTCCTTCGTGTTGACACCTTTCGACGCTTCTCCAACGAGTCGGTAATGGTTGACGGCTGCTTCTGGCGCGGCGACGTCGAAGGCTTCTAAGATGGAGGTCGCGCCTGCGCCTGCGGGCGTCCATCGACGAAAGAAGGCTCATCATGAGTGAATCAACTCAGGTTCTGCATCAACTGAAAGTGGCGACCAATTACAGCAAGCTGGCCATGCACAAGTGCGGCCCGCGCAGCTTCAAAAGCGGACAGGGCGCCATGTGTAAGGTGCTCTACAAGTTCGGCGACGGGAAACTGTCGCTGAAGAAGTTGAAGGAGCATCTCGGCTGGGACGGCCACGAGGTCGTTCGCGTGGCCGAGAAAGCCCAGGAGAACGGCTACGTGCGCTTTGCCACCAGCAAGAAGGGCAAGCTGTCCGTAGCGCTGACCGACAAGGGCACCATGGTCGTCGAGAAGCGCCTGGCCGCCGAGGATCGCGCGGCCGACGAGGTGCTGGAGGGCCTCACCGACAAGGAGCGCGAGTGCCTGCTGAAGCTGACCGGCAAGGTGATTGAGAACTGCAAGGCCATGGGCGTCGACTATCGCACCATCACCGCCACGGTTGCTGCCGACACTAGGAAACTGTGGAATGCGGCAAGTCAGAAAGACTTGCCGCATTCCACCCAGATTGATCTCTAAAGGATTTCTTGTAAGTTGCTACTGGTGGGCTCGCACACTTCTCGCACACCTGCGGGAAGAAAAGAAAAAGGTCAGCCACTTGCAAGCGATTGACCTGGTGTTTCTTGGTCGCGGGGGGAGGATTTGAACCTCCGACCTTCGGGTTATGAGCCCGACGAGCTGACCAGACTGCTCCACCCCGCAATGGGTTGCCTCAAAGGGCAAAGAGATATACTACTCTTCTGAGCGCGAATTGCAAGTCTTCGATCACACTTCACCTCATTCGGCACAATTCCTGCACATGTTTGCCGTCCCAATAGCCTCCAGCACGATTTGTCGCATCGCACACGGACGATCGCCGTGCCCCGTGCTATGATGCCGCCTATGCTTTCCCAGATCAGACAAAACGGACTGCCCTCATGGGCCTACAAGGCGGCGCTGCTTTTGGCGGCCGCCATTTGGGGCATGGGCACGGTGGTCATCAAGTCCACCGTCGACGAATTCCCGCCCGCTTGGATCGTGGGCGTGCGCTTCACCTTTGCCGGCATCATCCTCGGCATTGCCACGGCGCCGCGCATCTCCCGCGCCTTCGCCCGCAACAAGCGCGGACATCTGCGCGACGGCGCGGTGCTGGGCGTCTTTCTATTCCTCTCCTACTGGTTCAACTCCACGGGACTCACCGACACCACCGCCTCCAACAGCTCGTTTCTCATCACGCTCTACTGCGTGATCATCCCCTTCCTCGGGTGGATCATCATTCGGAAGCGACCGACCCGCTACAACATTGCGGCGGCTATCCTGTGCGTCACCGGCGTGGGCTGCGTGGCCTATGCCGGCATCGGCGAGTTCTCGCTGCGCTTCGGCGACTTCATCACGCTGGCCTCGGCTCTCTGGCTGAGCTTCCACGTGCTGTACACGGCGAAGTACGCGCCGGGACGCTCTATGATGCTGCTCACGGTCATTCAGTTCATCGTGGCGGGCCTGCTGGGACTCATCACCGGGCTTATCACCGAGCCCGTACCCAACTTCAGCCAGTTGGGCGCCGACACTTGGATGAGCCTCATCTACATCACCGTGTTTGCCTCTTGTGTGGCCCTAGGATTGCAAAACGCCGCTGTGGCCCGCGTTGATCCGGCCCAGGCGGCGCTGTTCCTTGCCACCGAATCGGTGTTCGGCGTGACGTTCTCCATCCTGCTTTTGGGGGAGGCGCCGACGATTTCCACCTACCTGGGATTTGCCCTCATCTTCGTCGGCATCGTCGTCAGCGAGTATTTGCCCCTGCGCGCTGAAAAGATCGCGGCCCAAAAAGCGAGGGCGGCAGCCGAAGCCGCAGCCCTCGATTGCAAGCAGGTCGAAACCCAGGCAACCGACCTCGAAGAAGCCGACGCGTTCATGCGCTAGTTACTCGCGGCCGTCCCAGCAGTAGGTGCAGATTTTCTCCGGATCGATGCCGATGGCCTCTATCATGCCCTGGAGGCTCTGGTAGCTCAGCGAATCGAAACCCATGTCCTCGCAGATGGTCTTCAGCAGGCACTGGCCGCGCTCGGTATCGGCGTCGGCGTACTCGGCCAGATGCGCAAGCCCCTCCTCGCCTTCCAGCGAATCCACCACGCGCCGCGCGATGAGGTCCATATCCGACTTGCTGGACGAGAAGCTCAGGTACTTGCAGCTGTACATGATGGGCGGGCACGCGCTGCGCATGTGCACCTCGGCGGCACCGGAATCGTACAGGAAGTTCACCGTCTCGCGCAGCTGGGTGCCGCGCACAATGGAGTCATCCACGAACAAGAGCTTCTTGTCGCGGATAAGCTCGGGCACCGGCACCTGCTTCATGTTGGCGATCTTGTTGCGCAGATCCTGGTTCGCCGGCATGAACGACCGCGGCCAGGTGGGTGTGTACTTGATAAACGGACGACCGAAGGGCATCTTGCTCTCGGTCGAATAGCCGATGGCATGGGGGATGCCGGAATCGGGCACGCCGGCCACGAAGTCCACCTCGGGGCACGCGCCGCGCGCTGCCTCGTCGCGAGCCATGATGGCACCGTTGCGGTAGCGCATCACTTCCACGTTCATACCCTCGTAGTTGGAATTCGGGTAGCCGTAGTACACCCACATGAACGCACACATCTTCATCTCGTCGCGCGCCGGCGAGAGCACCTCAATGGCATCGGGCGTAAGCCGCACGATCTCCGCCGGGCCCAGCTCGTACTCGTCGTGATAGCCCAGCTTGTGATAGGCAAAGCTCTCGAAGGCAACGCAGTGGCCGTCATCGTCGGCGCCCACAAGCACCGGCAAGCGACCCATGAAGTCGCGGGCCGCAATGATGTCGCCGTCCTCGGTCATAATGAGCAGCGTGAGCGAACCGTCAATCTTCGATTGGGCATACTGGATGCCGGCGACCAGGTCATCCTTCTGGTTGATGAGCGCCGCCACCAGCTCGGTTGAGTTCACCGCGCCAGAGCTGAGCGCCATAAACTGCGCATCGTGATCCTCGAAATACTCTTCCACCAAGGCCTCGGCATTGTTGATGGCACCGATGGTCGTGATAGCGAAGGTGCCCAAATGCGAGCGCACGAGCAGCGGCTGCGGGTCGGCGTCCGAGATGCATCCGATGGCGCTCGTGCCGTGGAAGCGCACGATGTCGTCCTCGAATTTCGTGCGGAACGGCGTGTTCTCGATAGAGTGAATCTGACGCTGGTAGCCATCCTCGTGGTCAAGCACAATCATGCCCGCTCGACGCGTGCCGAGATGCGAGTGGTAATCGACGCCGAAGAAAACGTCCATCACCACGTCGCGCTTGGAAACCGCTCCGAAAAAGCCGCCCATGAAATCCTCCGTCTTAGTGTTTCAACGATAGGTCAAAGTATAAATGGTGCGCCTGAACGATTGTTGCCTTGCGGTTAATTGGCTCAAAATCCACGATTTTAGGGACACGGCCTGCCAGATGAGCCAGGTTGCGTCTGCGCCTACTCGATGACATAGCGATGCTGCCGAACGGCGGCCACCGCTGCAGCATTCAGCGAGCAGCCGATGCCCGTCTCGTGGCCCGGGGCGTTCAGCGTGATGATGCCGTCGGGGGCGGTATAGGCGGGCACCGTGAGGTCGGCGTCGAAGTAACGCGCCGTGGCACCCAGATCGCCGGGGATGACCACTCCGGGCAGCGTTTGGAAGGCCGCATGGGCAAAGCGCGACACGCCGGTATCGTACATGCCGCTCATGCACACCTCACGGCCCTCGGCCAGCGCTCGGTGCACGAAGGCGAGCGACCGCTCGATGCCGCCAAACTTCCCGATCTTCACCATGGCGCAGCGCAGTTCCGGATGCCCGAACAGACCGGCGGCCTCTTCGGCATTCACGAAGGATTCGTCCACGCAGATGGGCATGGCCAGCGTGTGTTGAAACGACGCGAGCCGCGTGAACGGATCGCGCAGCGCCCGCTCGCCCCCGGCGGCGGCCAGGTTCAGTGGCTCTTCGATCCAGCCGATATCCAGCTCGTCGTAGGAGCGCAGCTCGGCCAGGTTGTGCAGGCCGAAGCTCTGGTTCGCGTCCAGGGTGATAAGCAGATGCGGGAACGCCCGACGCACCGCGCGTACCGCCGGAAGCCCCCGACCGGGAGCCACCTTCAACTTAATGCGCTGGTAGCCAGCGTCCACGCACTCGCGCACCTCGGCCACCGTTTGGGCGGGAGTCCCCAGGCCCACCACCGCGCCGCTGTACACCTTGCGCGTCGCCCCGCGCCGGTCGCCGGGACACGCCGAGCCCACCGCGACATCCTCCCCCTCGAAAGCTGTCGCGACGCGGGTCATGCGGTCGAACTCCTCGCCAAGCAGCTTCCAGAGGGGCTTTTCCGTGACCTTGCCGTACAGGTCCCAGCAAGCCATCTCCAGAGCGCTCACCGCCATGGGAAACGCCTCCGCGCCTTCCGGCGAGAACAGGTCGGCCGCCACTTCGCGCGGATGCAGATAGGTGCCGGCGATGACCCGGGGCGCCAGCGTCTCGCGCAGCACACGCAGATCGCCACCGAGGGTCTCGGGCAGATACCAATCGGTGTCGAAGGCCGTGCACTCCCCTAGCCCTACGCGGCCCTTGCGGTCGATCACCTCGACAATGACCGTATCGCGGTAGGTCAGCGTCTCCTTCGGCGTTTTGAAAGGCTTGGAAAACGGCAGGCGCCCGTGGTGAAGCACCACGCGCCGGATGTCGATGTTCTCGCTGAACAGCGCCTCGCAAGCGGCGCGGTCGATCTTGCCGATGCCCGACCGCGGCAGCTCGTCCACAATGGATATTTGCTCGGGAACGTAAAGCTTCGACACCCGCTGGGAAAGCGCCTCCCGCAGCGCGCGCGTGCTGATGAGCGGCGCATCCGGCGTCAGCTCCACTACCGCTGCGGGCCGCCGTCCCCAGCGCGCGTCGGGCAGACCGAACACGTAGGCGTCGGCCACGCCGGGAACGCGCACGAGAGCGTCGACGATTTCCGCCGGGTACACGTTCTCGCCGCCGGAGATGAACATGTCGCCCGTGCGCTCGCGCACGTAAAGACTGCCGTCGTGAAGCGCCGCCGTATCGCCCGTGAGGAAGAAGCCGTCCACGGTGAAGGCCGCCCGGGCGTTGGCGTAGCCGCCGAACACCCCTGGGCCGCGCAGGGCGAGGCGCCCGAAACCCTCAGCATCCGGCTCCACAATGCGGGCCGAATAACCTGGCAGAAGCCGCATACCTCCCGTGAACTGGGGTGTGATCAGCGTGTTCGCCACTTGGCTCGACGTCTCGGTCATGCCATAGCTGGCATACACGCGCGCCTCGGCCTCTAGGGCCCGGGCCACAGTCTTCGCGTTCAGCGGGCCGCCTCCGAGCAGCACGCACTCGTACTGGGAAAGCGCGTTTGGCCGCGCGTTCAGCATGTCCTGCAGCATCTTGTCCACCACCGAGATGTGGGTGGCGTGCATCACCTCGGCATCGCGCAGCACCGCCGCCGCGTCGAAGCGCTCGTAGATGCGCAAGGGCCAGCGACTACAGACGCTGCGCACGAGCACTTGGAAGCCGCCCACGTGGAAAAACGGCAGCACCGCCTGCCACAGACCGCGCCCCCGAACGCGCCCGGAAAGCACCCGGTTCGACGCCTTCGACGCCTCCACGAGGTTGCCCCAGGTGAGCTCGGCCGCCTTGGGCTTGCCCGTCGTGCCGGAGGTGAACATAATGAGGGCCCGATGACTCGAATCGAAGACATGGGCGGCTCGTTCGGCGAAGTGGATGGCGTCCTCGACTGAGCCGCCGAGGGAGTCGTCCACCCGTCCCGCCCGCTCGTTGCGAAGAAGCGAGTTGCACACCGCTTCGAAGAGCTTGGGCTCACCGGCCGTATCTACCGTGTAGGCCACGCGCAATCCCGCCCGCTCCAGTTCCAGCACGCGCGTGAGCTTCTCGGCATCGGTCAGCCGATGATTCAGCGCCACCAGGGCGAATCCCCCGTAGGCCGCCGCCAAGGCAAGGAACACGTACATGGGGCCGTTGGGCAAATCCACCGCCACCACATCGCCTGGGAAGACGCCCTTATCCCGCAGCCGTCGCGCAAGCTGAGAGGCGATAAGCCTCGCCTGGCGATAGGTGTAGGCCGTCTCGTTACCGCGCCGATCGACCGCCGTGAAGAACACGGCTTCCGGACGCAGCTGCGCGGTGCTTTCGAAAATATCGATCATGAACGGCTCGTGGAACTCCTTGGGCGCGATAAGCTGGACAGGACACAGGAAGCCCCCGCCGGCTGCGGCAGGGGGCGAAGCATCCTACGGAAATTTCGGGAACTGGGTGAAGTCGGGAGCGCGCTTCTCCTTGAAGGCGTCGCGGCCCTCCTTGGCCTCGTCGGTGGTGTAGTACAGAAGCGTGGCGTCGCCGGCCAGCTGCTGTAGGCCCGCAAGCCCGTCGGTAGCGGCGTTGAACGATGCCTTCATGAAGCGCAGGGCCGTAGGTGAAAACTGCATCATCTCGGCGGCCCAGGCCATGCACTCGTCTTCCAAATCGTCGAAGGGCACGACCTTGTTCACGAGGCCCATTTCCAACGCCTCGTCGGCCGTGTACTGGCGGCAGAGGTACCAGATCTCACGGGCCTTTTTCTGACCCACGATGGCGGCCAGATACCCCGCGCCGTAGCCGGCATCGAAAGAGCCCACCTTAGGCCCGGTCTGGCCAAACTTCGCCGTGTCGGCCGCAATGGTGAGGTCGCACAGAATAGAGAGCACATGCCCTCCGCCGATGGCGTAGCCGTTCACCATGGCGATGACGGGCTTGGGCACGACGCGGATGAGCCGCTGCAAATCGAGCACGTTCAGGCGCGGGATGTTGTCCTCGCCCACGTACCCCCCGTTGCCGCGCTTCTTCTGGTCGCCGCCAGAGCAGAACGCCTCGTCCTCGTGGCGGCCGCCGTGGTTCACACCGGTCAGCAGAATGACACCTACGGACGCATCGTCGCGCGCCTCGGAGAAAGCGTCGTACATCTCCATCACCGTCAGCGGCGTGAACGCGTTGCGCCGCTCGGGCCGATTAATGGAGATCTTCGCCACCCCATCGCACAACTCATAGCGAATCTCGCGGTACTCCTTACCGCACTTCCAATCGTAGTTGCTCAAGCTTCTCTCCTTCAGCTCGCCAGCATCGCCGATAGGCATGTTGTCTCAACTGGCATAATACCGTAGAAACTCGCTATCGATAGGCAGAAATGCCTCCGAAGAAGGCCGTTCAGAACAACTTCCCCACCAACGGATACCGCCGGTCCCTAAATCCCGAATTCCTGAAAGAGCTCGTTGCGGCGGTGCGGGTTGGACGAAGCCTCAGCAACATCGTCAATGCGAGACGCCTCCAGCAATTGTGCAACCAAAGCTCCGAAGCGATCTTCGCCCTGCTCGATGCCCTGCTCCATCCCTTTCGCCAGGCCTTCTTCCATGCCGCTGTTGTAAGCATTTCCGAGGCCTTCTTCAACGATCAGCTCCGCCTGAATGCGAGCGTCTTCAATATAAGTCAGCATGTCCAAGCCCTTCTGTCTCCACACGGCATTGCCATTGGCGCGCCTCACTGCCGCTGCAATATCAGCCACAAGCGCATCGCCATCCTCTTCCCCGGCTGCCACGTATTTTAACAGACTGCGTAGAGGCCCTTCTGCCAAGGTCTCCCAAGCCGAAGCATTGAGCACCACCCAATGGAACCCATGACGAAGATCGACCGCCTCATCCTCGCAGCAAACCATTTCGAAATGATACACGGGAAGCGCCGCGTCGAACTGATCCTCAGTGCAGATGAATACGACGTAACTCTCAGCAAGATTCCGGTAAGGCTGGCCCCGTCGAAGAGCCGACGAGTCCATCGCAGATTGATAATAGCGCATTCGCCGGCCAAGCTCCTTCATCGTGTAGGCCTGAATTTCCACATCGTAAACAGCATTCGCGGTACTGGCGAAAGCATCAAGCCGCACGCCTTTCGCCCCCAGTCTCGGTTCGACGGTTCGCTCCACCTCCACGTTGCGTACGCGGTCAACCGGTTCTCCCAGCACCACCTCTAAAAGGCGACGGCAAATATCATGTTCATTGGTCATAACCTGGTTAAACATAGGCCATTCATGGAACAGCAAATCTCTTGGCTCGTCCATCGTCGGGCTCCTCTCTCATTGGGAGAACCTATGCTAGCCGAGCACGACCGCAAAAATGACGCAAGAATGTCCCGATTGATTCCTTGCGCCAACCGCAATAGAATCGCACAATACAAGAAAGGACAACGCACGAAGTGGCCGCATCCGAAAAGGAGCGACCACTTGCGAGGGAGGGGCTACAGGGATGGTATCTTAGGGCTTAGGATTCGGCCAAGTGCTCACCCAAGGTATAGCCCAAAGTAATAGCGCTGCCGATGCTCACCCCCGGAATCGGGGAGAAGTAGGCTGCACCGAATCGTTGACCTAAACAGTTGCCGGCCGCGTACAGACCGGGAATGGGATCGAGAGACTCACCGAGCACATTGCAGTACTTGTCGGTCATGAGGCCACCGACCGTGACCATAACACCACCCACATGGTCAGGTCCCGCCACGACGCCCATAAAGGGCGGCGTGTCCAGCGTGAACAGCACCCGCGAATCCTTTCCAAAATCCTCGTCCACGCCCGCTTTCGCCAGCTCGTTATATCGCTCAATGGAGGCCATCATATTCTCCTTGGCCTCGCCTTCAATGCCCATGTACTGCGCCAACGTATCCCAGTCCTCCGCCACGTAGGTGCCTCGGCCATCGCCTTCGGCCCCATTGGCAAGACCCTGGTCGAACTGAGCGGCAATGTTGGCAATGTTTTGCTCTTGGGGATCGAAGCACGTGTGGCCAGACACCGAATAGGTGCACGTTTCCTTAAGCTTGGAATCGAAGAGCGTGTAATAGACATTCTGCTTGATGCGGGCGGCAGGCTTGCCCGTCCACGTGGGATCGCCGAAGAACTCGTTGCAATAGCGGTTGCCCTTCTCGTCCAGGTAAATGCCCACGCCAGGATTCATGGAGGGAATGGCGAAATCGCCGTTCATCGACCCAAGAGGACGAGGCTCTAGGCGACCGCCAGCCCAAACGCCCATCTTGATGCCCGAGCCGTCCTTGCCGCCCATGGCGTCATGCCACTCCGTAATGCCTTCCTGCAGACAGTCGTTGGCGGTCACGCAAAGGTCGGTCATCATTTCCTTGTCGGCGCTGAAATCGCCCGCCGCAAGCACAACGGCCTCGTTGGCGCGATAGCGATGGTAGGTTCCGGCGGCATCTACGCACACCACACCCGTCACGGCATCGCCGTCCTTCTCCAGATAAACACCCTTCCGATCGAAGATGAGCTGCAGATTGGGCAGCTCAGCGAGCGAGGCAAAAATCGCCTGGTAAACCTCGGTCATATTGTGCTCGTTGCCCATGCCCCACTGCACCGTGCCCGTCCAGAACTTCTGACCGGCAATCTCATCGAGCATGTTCTCGTGACGTGGCCAGTAAGAGATGGTCATGGTCTCCAGAAGCTCCGCAGGCACCTTCTCGAGGAACCAGTCCACGGCCTCGCCGCTCCGCGTCGCGTACTGCATGATAAGCGAGGGGTTGGCGGCATTCTGGCTGCGCATCATCCAGTCGTTGAAGAACTCCACGGGATCAACCTCGGGCACACCGTGATCCTTCAGATACTGGGAATTCAGGTGCCCGATGTCGTTGCCGATGATGGTGTAATACTGCTCCTCGAGCGCCTCCAGCAAAACAACGCTTTTGCCGCTCTTCTCGGCGGCGCTACGGGCCGTTGCCGTACCGGCATGGCCCGCACCAATAACAACGATGTCGGCCACGGTCTCATCAACGATGGCGTCCTCCGCCACAGATTCCGGCGCTACGCGCCACGAACTCGTCTCGGCCGCATCGGCCACCGTCCCCGTCTCCGACAAGGCCTCGCTGGAAGTTTGCTGCGCCGGAGCGCATCCCAAACCCGTCGCCGCGACCGCTCCCAGCATACCCGTGGCCACTGAGCCTTTGAGAAAATCCCTTCTGCTGATCTGTGCCATTTTCCTTCCTCCTTTTTCTGCGGGATTCACAATGACGGCAGTGTAGAAGGGAATCGGAATGCGCGAAAATACCTCTGTCGATTTGGGAGCAGTCATCTGTCTAATTGGACGATCCAGCCATCTCGCGCGGAATAAGAATATTGAGGGCAAAGCGTCCGTCTCTTGCCTCGATCTGCAACGTTCCCTCGTAACGTTCGATAGCCGCTCGAATACTCTTCAATCCCAAACCGTGCCCCTGCGCATTCTCTTTGTTAGTGGCAGGCAGCCCGTCGCGCCACTTGATTTCTCCCGCAAACGTATTCTCGAAGTGGAGGTAGAGCCAATGCTCGTCCCCATGGATGCGCACCATGATCTCGCGAGCGACCTGTTCCGGCAGACGCATCTGAGCTTCCACGGCATTGTCGAGGGCGTTGCTGGCGATGGCCACAATATCGCCGGGGCGCATGAAGTCCATGCACTGCGCATCCACGAACAGGACGAGTCGTATGTTCAAATCGCGGCAACGCTGGGCGCTCAGCGACAGCACGGTATCAAGCACCTCGTTGCCCGTTTGCAGAAACTGCTCTTCTCCAAAAGACGTCTCAAGCGCCTCGTTGGCATAGGCGATACGCTCCCCTTCCGATTCAAGACGGGCTATATACAGAAGATGATGCTTCAAATCATGGTGCTTGCGCTGAATCTCGTCCATGGCGCGACGTCGCTGGTCGTATTGGTTGGCCTGCATCCTCATCACCGCTTCCAGCATGCGCGCGCTCTGAGCCTCTTCGCGCATAAAGGCGACATTGTCCACGCCAATCATCACCAGCACGCTCGTGAGACTGCAAAGTTCGTAGAGGAAGAGTCCGAGCGTGTCAGGTACTCCGGTTCCATGGCCAGATTCCAAAGCCTCAATGAGGTATCCCACCGTCAGCACAGGCACCATGGAAAGAGCCATGGGCACGAGCTCCCTCCATCCGATTTGCTTTGGTTGAACCCGTATGCAAAACCTTTTTAGCAGAAAGAAAACTCCAAACGTGAGCCCCGCAGGCAACAGAAGATACACGGTCGCCTCCACGGGATATTCCAGCAGCACCGCATGATTGGCCAGGTTCATGCCCTCCCGCGACAAGGCAAAAGCCGCTGCGGCTTTCTCGACGGCAATTTCTACCAGAAAGAGGATGAAAGTGTAGTAGAGCGTCTCTCGAGAGCTGATGCAATATCGAAGCCGGACAAAGACATAGAGCAGCCCAAACAGCTCCGTCAGCCGAAATGGCCCATACTGATCGGCTTGTAGGCCATCAAGACCGCTTCTTAAAGCAAGCAGCAGCGGCATAACCGTCAAAAGAGCACTGCGAAAAAGCCGCTGCACCGCCTCCGATTCTCCCATCTCCCGCAACGGAAGACCCCGCATAAAGTAGAGAATGCCCGCGAGCTCGAGGGCGAACAGCAGGTAATCGTACAGGACGATCATCGAAGTTTTCCGCCCGCAAGCTGACCGGCAAGCGCCTGCATGAAGGCTGTCCTCTTCTGCTTGCTTATGGGCACCTCACCGCCGGGTACAATGGCGCTGTTGCCCGTCACGCGCTCAACGTACATGAGGCTCACGACCGCCGAGGCATGGCAGCGAAAGAAGCGCCTATCGTCGTTGAGCTTGTTCTCGAAATCCGTCAGTGACTCATAGACCGAGTAATCGCCATCAAGGGTATGGACGTGAAGTTTCCTGTTTATCAGCTCGGCGAAAAGAATACGATCGGTACGCAGCCGCACCAGTCCATCGGCGTTGTGAATCGTTATAAATCGCGGTTGCTCGTCATCGTAATCGCGGCAAAAGAGTCGCATCTTCTCGCTGAAGCTTTCCCACTCGAGCGGCTTCACGATGAAATCCATGGCCCGTACCGCATAGCCCTGCACCGCATATTGACCGAGGTTCGTAATAAAGATGATCTTCACCCGCTGGTCAATGGCTCGAATCTCTTCCGCCACCTGAATGCCGTTTGCATCGGGCATTTGGATGTCGAGAAACACCGCATCGTAGCGCTGGTCAAATACCGACAGGAAATCGAAACCATTGCAGTACGTATCGACGATAATCTCTCGTCTCTGCTCGCAGGCAAAGCGCGCAAGGAAGCTTTCGATGAGCTCGCGCTGCTCTGCCTCGTCGTCCACCACGGCGATACGCAACACAGGCGCCTCCTTCCCTTCAGCCAATATATGATAGCGAAAGAGGCGCCTTACACGGCGCCCCTTGCCCCTTTGGAACGTTCGCCTGTCTCTTTTGTGCTACATTCCCTCGGTTTCGAAGCGCTTCTTCAGGGCTTCCTGGTGGATGGCGTGCTGCAACGCCACTTCCTTGGAGATCGTGCCCTCCTTCACCAGGCGGTACAGGCTCTGGTCCATGGTGCGCATACCGGCACCGGCCGACGAAGCGATAACCGAGTCGATCTGGTGGGTCTTCTCCTCGCGAATGAGGTTGCGGATGGCCGGCGTGGCGGTCATGATCTCGAAGACCGGCACGATACCGCCATCCACCGTGGGCACGAGCTGCTGGCTCACCACGGCCTGCAGCACGAGCGACAGCTGCATGCGAATCTGACGCTGCTGGTTGGCCGGGAAGGCGTCGATGATACGATCCACCGTGGAAGAGGCCCCGGTGGTGTGCAGCGTGGAGAACAAAAGCTGCGCCATCTCAGCGGCGGTCATGGCCGTGCCGATGGTCTCCTGGTCGCGCATCTCGCCGAGCAAGATGACGTCCGGCGCCTCGCGCATCGCGCTACGCAGCGCCTCGGCGTAGGTGGCGACATCGGAGGGAATCTCGCGCTGGGTGACGATGCAGCCCTCGTGGCGATGCACGTACTCGATGGGGTCTTCCATGGTGATGATGTGCCCCGTGCGCGCCTTGTTCAGCTTGTCGATGATGCAGGCAAGCGTCGTGGACTTGCCGGCGCCTGCAGGACCGGTGACCAGCACGAGGCCCTTCTGGAAGTCGGCGCAGGCCATGACGTCGTCGGGGATGTGGTAGTCGGCGGGGTTGGGCAGCGTGAAGGGGATCACGCGGATGACGGCGCCCAAAGACCCGCGCTGGCGGAACACATTCACGCGGAAGCGCCCCATGCCCGGCACGGCGAAGGAGAAGTCGTCGTCATGGTTGTGGCCGTCCATGAAGATCTGCTCGTCGCGGCCGGACAGCTCGTAGATGGCGTCCACCAGCTCCTTAGTATCGGCGGGCATGAGCGGCGCCATGTCCATGCGCACCTGACGGCCGTCGGCGGTGTAGGTCAGCGGCAGGCCCGCGACGATGAAGACATCCGAGGCCTTCTTGTCGATCATTTCCTGCAGCAGTGCCTTCAGTTCCATAGAAGCTCTCCTTATCTTTCTAGCCGAGCCACAGGTTCTCGCCTGTGCCGTCGTCGGTCCATTCCGTTGTGACTTTCCATTGCTCAATGGTGTAGGTATCGTTTTGAATCCGCAGCACGATGGCCAGCGTGCGACCGCTTTCCATCGAGAACGTAGCCGAGATGAGCTCGCCGTCGCGGGTGCCCGAGAAAGTGACGGGCGAGCCGTCGGCCGCCTCGGTTGCGGAGGGGCGACCAAGGTCGCCCCCTACGGCTTCTCCGGCAACCGTGTCGTCTTCGATAACCAATTCCTCGGAGCCGCCAGTCGAAGAAGACTGCACCTGAATACCATAGTCGACAAGCACCTTGCTCAGAGCATCGCCGCCTTCAGCCAACGCAGCATCAACGTCGGCGACGAACTGCTGGCCGACGGCTTCTAGCTGATAGGTCTCGGTGGTCGTGGCCGCTTGGCGCTCGGTGGTGGAAAGCTCCGCCAGCGATGTCGTGACGGAAAGCACCGTGAGCACGGCCAGGCACAGCACGATGATGAGGGTGAACAGGCTGATAGGACCGATGCGCACCGAACCGTGGGGCTTAGCCATGGGACACCTCCCCTTCAGTCGGAGCCGCGTCCGCGCCATCGGCGGCCGGACCGCCGGTCACGCCCACCACGGGCGGCGCCGCCGGATCATCCAGCACGACCGACCGCGTCGCATCGTCGGCCGCACCGGCAGCCGAACGGGCGGTACGGGCACCGTCGGCGGCCACGTAGCGCGACGTCTCCAACGTGTACACGGGGCTCTCTTCCCACTTCTCGAAGCAAAGACCGCCAGGGGCAAATCCAATGCCTTCCTCGGCTGCCTTGGCCGAATCATTGAGGACCCGCACCTTCCACACCTCAAGCGTCAGGTAGTGCATCGTCCCGGCTTCGGTGTCCTCGGTGCGAAACGTGCACTCGGCGGACAAGAGGTCGGAGCCGTTCTCTGCCTCGTGCGCCGGTTGCGACAACCAGCGATCGGCCATGGGGTCGGCCTCGTAGGCTTCCTTGAAGGCAATCGGATCGGCGGCGAACTCCTCGGCCACATTCGAGGCCAGCACGAGCCCGTCCATCAGATCGGCGCTCTCGTGACCTATGCGGTCGGCCTCGGCGTTCAGGTTCATGAGCACCGCCAGCGAGCCCGTCAGAAACACGAGCAGAAGCAGCGCCTCCACGATGAAGGCGGCACCGGGCCACACGGCCCGCTCCTTGCGTACGCGTCCGATGCGGTCGTTGTAACGGGCCAGGCGCGCGTCGGCGACATTCGCCTCGGCCCTATGGGCGGCCACAGAAGCGGACGCCATGGAGCGACGACTCTCAGATCCTCCGGCCATCACGCATCACCTCCCGCCGCGCGCAGAGCCACCGACGTCTGTCCGGCATCGGTGACGATGGTCAGCAATCCTCCCCCGTAGGAGAAGTCGAAGACGGACGACCGCACGATAGCCGTGGCCTTCGACGGGTCGTAGGGGGCATCGGCCAGGGCGTACTCCTCCATGATGACGCCGTCGTAGCGGTACAGGCGCGTTTCGTACACCCCGGAGGGCAGCGTCTCGCGCAGCACCAGGGCCGGGCCGTCCAAAAGGCAACGCGTGTCGCTAGCGCCGGCTGCTTCGGGCAGCCCCAGCTCCTCGCGGCCTTGGGCGACGACCATGTCGACTCCCTCTTCGGTCACCCAAGCACAGGCCACCGCATCAATCTGGTCGTTGGCCCGCACATCGTTGGCGAGCAGCGTGAGCGAGAGCCGCTGGTTGTCGGCCGCGTCTCCCTCGCGGTTCAGTCCGCGGTACACGTCGGTGCCGGCAAGGATGGCCATCAGCAGCGTCGCCACGAACAGCGCGAACAGAAGCCCTGTGGACACGCGACCGAAATCGCGCTCGCGCTGACGACGCACGCCGCCGGCCCCGTAGGTCTTGCTCGACGAGGCGAGACGGGTCGCCCCTTTCAGCTTCTCGGTCATCGCGGCACCACCACCACGCTGGGCGGCACGTTGGAAGCGAACGCCTCATAGGTGACCGCATAGTCCTGGTGGTTCACAATGAGTCCGTAGTGCTCTTCCAAATAGCTGAGCCGCGCCGGATAGGCCCCTTCCACCGCCGCGCACTGCATGGCCGCGTCCAGCACCGCCGTGCGCACCGAAGCCGCCGATTGGGCCTCGGTCTGGGCGCTCGTCATATCCCAGGCAAACCACAGCAGCACGGCCAGCACCACGGCCGCGATGACGGCAACCACCCGCCGGGTGCGCCGCTGCTGCATCTGGGCTGTCTTACCGTGAATCATGATGGCTAGCCGATCGAACCCATGATGCCGATCAGCGGCAGCATGACCGAGATGAGCGTGGCTCCCACAGCAATGGTGAGGAAGGCGGCCAAGGCCGGCTCGATGTTGTCGATGGCGGCGTCAATCTGCAGAATGGCGTCGTCGAAGAAGTTGGCTGACAGGCGGTCGAGCGCCGCGTCCAGCGAGCCGGAGCGCGTGCCGATGGTGAGCAGGCGCGCGTGAATTTGCTCGAACACCTCGGCCTCGCTGATGGCCTGGGCCAGCGAGCGCGGGCTTTCCGCGTCAATCATCAGCCCGTAGGCGGCCGTGGCCTTCGCCTTAAGTCCCTCGTGCTCCACCACCTCGATGGCGCGCCGCATGGCCTCGTCGGTGTTGATGCCCGAGGCGGTGTAGGCGGCCAGCGCCGAGGCGAACCGGGACACGGCCAGCTGCTCCATGGCGGGACGGGTGGCCGGGAACTTCTCCATGAGGTGCATCACCGCGATGCGCCCCGCTTCCGAGCGGCAGGCGATGGCAGCGCCCACGGCCACAATGGCGCAGATGAGCGTGATGCCAAGGGCCACCCAGCCGATAGCCACCGACACGCCCACGGCCCCCGAGGAGCCGTCGGTGAGCGAGCCGGCCATGGAAACGTACACGTCCTCGAACACCGGCAGAATGATGATAACCGTGAAGGCCAAGATGATGCTCATGATGCACAGCAGCGCCGCCGGATAGCCCACCGACGAGCGAATCTTCGCGAAGAGGCGGTCCTCCTCGTCGTAGTAGACGCCGAGGGAGCGCAGCACTTCCTCCAAGCGGCCCGAGGCCTCGCCCACGCCCACCATGTCCACGGCGTAGCGGGGGAAGGCGCCGGACGCCTTCATGGCGACCGCCAGCGTATCCCCGGCGCACAGGCGCCCGTAAACGCTCTCGCAGGTCGCCTGCAGAGCCACATCCCCAATGTCCTCGGAGAGCATTCCCACGGCCTCGTCAGTCTGGATGCCCGCCGCCAGCATCATGGCAACGCTCTCGCAGAAGAGGCTGATGCCTGCGCTATCGAGTTTTGGTTTGGCCATGGCGTCCCCTGCCTTTCTTCTAGTAGGTGTAACGATCGGTATAGCTCGTGCCGTCGCCGATGGTGCTTGCGGCGCCACTGGCGGCAAAGGTCAAATCTACGCGCGTCCAGCTGTTCGGCTTAATGCTGATCTCGACGCTTATCCATTCTCCATCAATATATACCATGTTCCAAGCATGGTACACATCATCAGGAGAAACGTAGCCGGTAATCACTTGGCAGGGAATGCCAAGGCTACGCAGCATGGCCGCCCCCAGCGACGCGTAGTCGAAGCAGATGCCCGTCCCCGAGGCCAGCGTTGCGTCCGGATCGGGCACGTATCCTGTGGCCGAGGCCAACTGGGCGGCCTTGTCGTGGTCGTAGGTGATGTTGTCCACCACCCACTGGTAGATGTTGCGCACGACATCGCCCTGATTGGCAGCGCCCTGGGCCAGCTCACGCGCCTTCGCCACCACGGCGGAGGATTCGTTGTAGTTCACGAACATATTCGGCACGAGGAAGGGCGCCGTCTCGCTGGAAAGGTTCACGTTCTCGATGACGCTGAACAGCTCCACGTAGTTGTTGCCCGAGGTGTTCTGCATAACGCGGAAGGTGTAGGGGCCATCGCCCATGTTGATGGGCACAATGATGGGCGTCCCGTCGCCGGGCAAGTCGTAGTTGTAGCTCATCTCGCCCTTGACCACCTGGAACTTCAGGCGCGCATCGCTTCTCGCCGAAGCGCCCACGACGCCCTGGGCCAGCTGCGAGGTGTCGATGGCGCACTCGTTGCCGGTCTGGGCGGCGCCCTCGTTGAAGGCGACCAGAGCCACCGAGCCGGGCATATTGTAGGCCGGCCCCGAGGTGGTGCTCTCGCCGCCGTTCGAGTCGCCCGAGCCTCCGGGAATGCCAGATCCGCCCGAGCTTCCCAACGAGCCGCCGCAGGCCACCAGCAAGGTCGCGCACGCCAGCATCAGGGCCACGGCAACGACGGTCGCCGCGCGGCGGTATGTCAGTCTGCGCGCCAAACCGCTACAGCCACTCCTTCAGGGTCTTCACCAGAAGCTCGATTTCCATAGGCTTGGACATATGGGCGTTCATGCCGGCGGCACGAGCACGGGCCACATCATCGGCAAAGGCATCGGCCGTCAGCGCCACGATGGGAATCTCGCCCAGATCGGGACGCGGCGTAATCGTCGTGTCGTCGAGGCCCTTGCCCTCGGCGGCGGCGCGAATAGCGCTTGCCGACTCGTAGCCGTTCATCACGGGCATCTGAATGTCCATGAACACCAAGTCGTAGTAGCCCGGCTCCGCATCGAGCAGCTTCTCCACCGCGATGCGGCCGTTCTCGGCATGATCCACTTCCAAGCCCGTCATGCCCATGATGTCCAGGGCAATCGCGGCGGCGATGGAATTGTCCTCGGTCAAAAGCACACGATGCCCGCTGAAGTCGCTCTGCTTGAGCACCTCGTACTCGCTGGTCGGCTCGCTCTCCTCTTCGGACGTGAGCAGGCCCTTCATCACATGCACGAGACGGCTCTTGAACAGCGGCTTGGCAATGAAGGCGTCCACGCCCACCGAACGGGCCTCCTGCTCGACGGCCGTCCAGTCGTAGGCCGACAGGATGATGATGGGCATGTCGTCGGAGACAATCTCGCGAATCTCGCGGGCCGCCTCGATGCCGCTTTTGCCCGGCATCTTCCAGTCAAGAATAACGGCTACGTAGCTGCGCTCATCCTCGACCGAATGGCGCACCGCCTCAACGGCGTCTTCGCCCGACAGCACGTAGTCGGGCTCCATGCCGATGGACTTCAGCACCTCGCAAGCGCTTTCGGCGGCAGCCTCCTCGTCGTCGGCCACCAGCACCCGCAGGCCCTCCAAAGGCGTCAGATCCTGGTCGTCGCCGTCGCGCAGCTTCATGTACACCGTCACCGTGAAGGTGGTGCCCTCGCCGAGCTTGCTCTTCACGTCGATGGTGCCGTTCATGAGGTTCACCACCGAGCGCACGATGGACATGCCAAGGCCAGTGCCCTCCACCTTCGTGACGCGCGAATCGTTGGCGCGCGTGAACGGCTCGAACACCGTCTTCACGAAGTCCTCGGACATGCCGCAGCCCGTGTCGGAGAACGTGAACTCGTAGCAGCCCGAGCCCTTCACGCGGCTCGGCAGCTCCTTGATGCGCAGGCTCACGGTACCGCCTTCGGGCGTGAACTTCACCGAGTTGCCCATGATGTTCACGAACACCTGCTGCAGGCGCATCGGGTCGCCCGCCACATGCTCGTGCTGGATGTCGGCGATCTCTACCTTCAGGTTCAGCTTCTTGTCGTTGATCTGGGGGGTCATGATGGACATGAGGCTTTCCACCGTCTCCGGCAGATCGAAGTCCTCCTCCGACAGCCCCAAGTTCCCGCTCTCGATCTTCGCCATGTCGAGCACCTCGTTGATGAGCCCGAGCAAGTGACGGCTCGAGGTGGTGATCTTCGTGAGGCAGTCCTTCACGCGCTCCGGGTCGTCCAGATACATCGAGGCGATGGCGGTCAATCCCATGATGGAGTTCATGGGTGTGCGAATGTCGTGGCTCATGGAATTGAGGAAGTCGGTCTTGGCACGGCTCGCGCGCTCGGCCTCGCGGAACGCGTCTTCCAGCGCGTTGTGGTTCGCAATCTCGCGCTCTTTCACGTCGGTGACATCCTGCACCGAAAGCAGCACGCTCGTCACCTGGTCGGAGGCGTCGCGCTGCAGCGGCAGCATGGAGGCCTGCAACCAGCGAACCTCGCCCGTGTCGGGATCCTTCAGGCGATACTCGAAGTGCAGATACGTCGTGTCCGGCGTCAGATGTTCGCGAATGTGCTCCGGCGTGAGCTCGGTCTTCATGCGCTCGGCTTCCTCGTCGTCGCAGAAGCGCGTCTGCCAGTAGTAGCGGAACATATGGTATTCGCCGTTGCGCGGCAGGTCGTCCTTGATGCCCTCGTCCTTCAGATACTCGTAGGTGTTAGCGACCAGATCGATCACCGCGAAGCGCTGGAAGAGCGCCAGCGAAGAGTTCACGATGCTCGTCACATGGGCGCTCTCGCTTAAGAGCTTACGGCGCTGGCGCATGGTCTGCACGAGCAGGAAGCCCGCCACCAGGGCCAACGCGCCACCAACGAGGGCCACCAACATGAGACCGGCCGCATTCGCCCTGCTCTGCATGCCGTCGGTGATAGAGCTGGGGAAGGTGCGCATGATGAGCCAGTCGTAGTTCTCGATGGGCATGACGTACGCCGTGCCCGCGCCCGAATCCCCCTTGTAGTTGAAGGTGACGGACACGCCGCTTTCCAAAGACGCCTCCTGCTCGGTGCGCGAGATATTGCCCGAGGATTCGTCCTCGAGATACAGATCGACGGCGTTTTTCACCCCGCTGGTATAGGTGATGGACGAATGGGCCATCACGTCGCCGGCGCGGTCGAGCAAGTAGGTGTTGGTCTGCTCGTTGAAAATATAGGTGCGCAGGAACTTCTCCATGGAATCTTCCCGATACGCGCCGCAAATGACGCCAACCACCTCGTCCTTGAAGTAAAGCGGCGTGTAGAAAATGACGGAGAGGTCGTTGTAGAACAGCGAATTCTCGACCGCGCAGACGCCCGACTCGCCTTCCATGCCCCGCGCGAAGTATTCGCGATCGCTCGCGTCGGCCTCCTGGCCCTTGTCATCGATGGTGAGGCCATCGCTGAGAGAAATCGTCGTGTAATCGAACTTCGTGTAGTTCGCCAACTGCTCGATACCGGCAGCGCTAATCTCGTCCACGCTCGCAAGCGTGCTCTCGTACATGGAGGACAGGAGCTTGATCTCAGTCTGAGAGTCGGTCATCCACTCGCTGATGCGCCGCGCCGACTGCTCGGTGGAGCCCTGAAGGTACTTGGTGTTCTGCTCGTAGATGCGCTCGTTGTTCATCGCGATAAACGAAACGAACGCGGCGATGACTATGGCCAGCGCGATAAGAATCACGGCAATGCGGCCGTACCTCGTTTTGTTGTCTGTTTCAGTCATTCGCTGTGTTCCTTTGTTAAATGATAGCGATGGCGTCGACGACCGTGGCGTAAGCGTCGCGCACGGCCGGCATAAGCTCGGGAACCGCTTCCATGTTGGCCGGCACGCCGGCGTCATCCAAACGCAGCGCGTCGGACAGCGCGGCGGCGGCCTCGAACAGGGGCGTGAAGCCCAAGTCGCGGCTCACGCCCTTCAGCGTGTGGGCTCCGCGATAGGCCTCGGGAAGGTCGCCCGCCTCAAGAGCGCTTTCCAACGTCTGCATCGATGTGTCCTGCAAAAAGATCTTCGCGAACTTCTCGATGCGCTCGTCGGTAAGCAAGCGTCCGCGCACGGTTTCCAAATCGCCGCCCATGGCAGCGTAAGCAATCTCCAACGACATCTCGGTCTCCTTTTATCCCTTGGGTGACAGTCTACTGGTCGGATTCGTCTCTGTCGATGCCCGAGAGCGCCGTATGCGCCCCTTCAAGCAACAAATCTCGCTCTTCCTCGTCTAAATCGCTGTAAAACACGTACCCGCTGCGGCCGCCGCGCTTCTTGTGGTACAGCGCCACATCGGCCCGGCGGAACAGCTCATCGTAGTCGCGCACATCGCTGCCGGCAATGGCCACGCCCATGGAAACCGACAACGGGAAGCCCTCGAAGTCGCCCTCGAGCGACCGATGGATGCGGTCGATCAGCGGACGCGGATCGACGGGACATTCCATGCACAAGAGGAACTCATCGCCCCCCACACGGGCCACGACGTCCTCGCCGCGCACGCTTTCCTGCAGGCGCTCCGCGAAGTGCTTCAGCACGCGATCGCCGAATTGGTGGCCGTAGGTGTCGTTGGCCTGCTTGAAGAAATCCAGGTCGCACAGCGCCAGCACATGGCGGTCGCGATGACGGTCGCACGCCTCCCCCGAGCCCAAGCGCTCGGCGATGATCTTGCGGGCGAAGGCGCCGTTGACCACTTCCGTCAGCGGATCGTGATAGGCTTTGAACTGCAGGTCGATCAGCTCGGCCTGGCGATCGTCGACATCGATGAGCTTGCCGATCGAGCCCAGGTAAACCGGATCGGACGGCCCCGACCACAGCGCGCGGGCCAGCACATGGAACCAACGCAGCTCGTCGCCCACGGTGGCTTCCATCTCCATATCGATCACCGGATCATCAATGGTGGTGGCACGAAGAAGACGGCTGAGCTTCTCCAGGTTCTCCTTGCCGAACGTCGCGCAGAAGGCCTCGTCGTTGTAGGGATCCATGACAATTTCGGGCAGATCGAGCTTGTGATCGCTCCAGTCGGACAGCACGATCATCGGCGGCTCTTCGGTGAACTCGAACTGCACTTCGTTGCTCATGGAAGCGAAGAAATGGTACTTCATGCGCTCGTAGTCGAGCAGCTCGAGAGTGCGGCTCGAGGCCTCGGCGTCGCCGTTATCCAGCGTCGCCTCGGACAAATGCAACGAGTCAATCGAAATCTCGCGGCCCGTGATGCCGTGGTTCAGGCGCTTCTCCAAATCGCCCGCCACTGCCGTCAGACATTCCAGAATAAGAGGATTGAACGCGCCGCACTCCCCTTCGCGAATCATGCGCAGGGCCTCTTCGTGGCTGAACGGCGGCTTGTAAACGCGGCGACTCGTAAGGGCGTCGTACACATCGGCCAGGGCAACTACCTGGGCCGATATGGGAATGTCGTCACCCACGAGGCCATCGGGGTACCCCCGGCCGTCCCAGCGCTCATGGTGTCAGCGGCAGATGTCCCGCGCGACCTTCACTAGCTTCTCGTCCTTGTACAGCTCCAGATCGTCCAGCATATCGGAGCCCACGGCGGAGTGGGTCTTCATGATGGCGAACTCTTCGTCGGTGAAACGGCCCGGCTTGTTCAGAATCTCCTCGGGGATGGCGATCTTGCCGATGTCGTGCAAGCTGGAGGCCATCGTGATAAGCGAGATGTCCTCGGTGGTCAGCGGATACTGATCGGTCAGGCGCATGAGCTGCGTCAAGATCATCTCGGTCATGGCCTGCACATTCAGCACGTGCATGCCGCTTTCGCCGTTGCGGAACTCCACGATGTGCGACAAGATGTACACCATGAGGTTGTTGGACTTCTCGCGCTCGTACACCTGGTCGGCCACCATGCCCATGAGCGTGCGCTGCTTCTGGTACAGCATGAGCGTGTTCATGACGCGGCGGCGGACGATGTTCACGTCGTAGGGGCGGTTGATGAAGTCGGTCACGCCCAGCTCGTAGGCGCGTTCGATATAGGCGGCGTCGGACTCGGCGGACACCATGATGACCGGGATGTCCTTGATCCAGCCGTTTTTATTCATGACCTCCAGCACGTCGAAGTCGTTCATCTGCGGCATGACATAATCGAGCAGCACGAGCGATATGCCCGCGCCCTCTTTCTGCAACGCCGCCACGGCCTGCTTGCCGTCCTCCGCCTCGATGATGCGGTAGGCATCGCCGATCATGTCGGCAAGCAGTGCGCGATTCAGCATCGAGTCATCAACGATGAGGATCGTCTGCTTCTCACTCAAGCTCGTAATGATGGCTCTCGCCCCCTTTCGAATGCGGCGCGCTTAGTAGCGGCTGTCGAAGATGCGCTTGGTCTTCTTCTCGGAACGCGGCAGCTCGCCCATGGGCACGCCCTTCGCCTCCGGCGTGCAGCCGAGCTTCGCCTTGAAGATGAGCGCGAGCTCCTCCTCGCAGCGCGCCAGCGCCTCGCCTTCAAGCGGCGTCTCGAACAGCACGGTGAGCACGTCGTGGCCATCGACGGCCTCGATCATCACCTGGTATTCGGAGCTGGTGCCGTCGGTGGCCTTGATGACCTCCTCCACCTGGGCCGGGAACATGTTGCAGCCCTTCACCTTGAACATATCGTCGGTGCGCCCGGTGAGCGTGGCGATGCGCGGATGGCGGCTGCCGCAGGCGCAGGTGCCGGGCACGATGCGCGTGAGGTCGTGGGTGCGGTAGCGGATGAGCGGCGCGCCCTGCTTGCGCAGCGTGGTGAGCACGAGCTCGCCCTCCTGGCCGTCGGGCAGCACCTCGCCGGTTTCGGGATCGACGATCTCGATGTAGACGAAGTCGTCCCAGATGTGCATGCCGTCGTGAGCGTCGCAGGAAATGCCGATGCCCGGGCCGTACACCTCGGTGAGGCCGTAAATGTCGTAAATCTCGATGCCCAGCTCGTCCTGAATGCGGTTGCGCATCTTCTCGCCCCAGCGCTCGGAGCCGATGACGCCCTTCTTCAGGTGAATCTTGTCGCGCAGGTTGCGCTTGGTGATCTCCTCGGCGAGAAGCAGCGCGTAGGAGCTGGTGGCGCAGATGACCGTGGACTTCAAATCCTGCATCATCTTCAGCTGCTTCTCGGTGTTGCCCGGCCCCATGGGAATGGCCATGGCGCCCAGGCGCTCGGCGCCCAGCTGGAAACCGATGCCGGCCGTCCACAGGCCGTAGCCCGGGGTGATTTGGATGCGGTCGAGCGGGGTGATGCCCGCCATCTCGTAGCAGCGGGCGAACTGCGTGGCCCAGTCGATGACGTCCTGCTGGGTGTAGGGGATGATAACCGGCGTGCCCGTGGTGCCCGAGGAGCTGTGGATGCGCACGACTTCCTCGTCGGGCACCGCCTGCAGCCCCAGCGGATACACCGCGCGTAGGTCATCTTTCTCAGAGAAGGGCAGCTTTTCGAAGTCGGCCTGGGTGCGCACGTCCGTCACATCGATGCCCTCGAACTTCTTCGCGTAGAACGGCGACCGCTCCTTAATGGTGGCCAGCTGATTGGTGATAAGCTCAAGCTGCTCTTTCGTCATTTCCATGGGCGCGCATCTCTCCTTCGTGCACATTTATTGCGAGTATGCCCCATTCTAACAAATGGGCAACAACTCGCACTCGTGAATCACGACAATCGCGCAGGGAAAAGGCGAGGTGGTGGCTGGAAAGATGACTTTATCGCCCATCTAATCGACGGGGGCCCTTCTGCGCGAGGCGAGAGGGCATGCCGACTACAACTTGCCCCCGGCAAATCTAGCGCTCGTTTTCGGACGCTTTTTTCGAGTTGTTAGACTTCGGGGAATCTCAATTTGAAGCCCAACCGACGATTTCCGGCTCTTTTCGGCGCAAAACCCCGCAAACCAAGCCGAAATCGAACATCGCGCAACATAAGACGTCTAACAACTCGAAAATCTTGCCCGCAAGCGAAGGCGACATTGGAAAAATTGCAAATGGGCAAACTTAGCCTTTAACTTAAGTAAGTTAACTACTCGGAGTGCGATGACGCCCTCTCTCCACGATCCTCTATTCTGCCGCCAGCTTGTAGCCAACGCGCCAGACGGTGAGCAGATATCGCGGCTCGCTGGGGTTGTTCTCAATCTTTTCGCGAATCTTGCGCATGAATACCGTGATGGAATTCTCGTCCACCTCCGCCGTTTCGCCCCACAGGTGCTCATAGATGCGGCGTCGCGTGAACACCTCTCCGGGACTTTCGGCCAAAAGCGCAAGTATTTCGAATTCCTTGGCCGTCAGAGGAACTGTCTCGCCGTGCAAATGCACTTCGTAGCGATCGAAGAACACTTCCAGATCTCCTATGCGGCACGGTTCGCGGCGCACCAGCTCACTGACATCGGTTGAATTTTTGCGCGCATGTTCGATGTCGCCGCGATGACGCCGCACGTGGGCGTCGATGCGCAGCAACAGCTCGTCGGCGATGAAGGGCTTGGTCACGTAGTCATCGGCACCGGCCTTGAAGCCCGTGCTTTTGTCTACGATGTCATTTTTCGCCGTGAGAAAGATAACGGGAATGCGACGTCCTTCCTCGCGCATTTGTTGGCAGACATCGAAGCCATTCATGCCAGGCATCATCACATCGAGAAGCAACAGGTCGGGGCGCTCATCATCCAACAGCCGAAGCCCCTCTCGCCCGCCAAGAGCCCCGCAGAACTCGTAGCCCGCCTCCTCGATCACGGCCCGCAGGCTCTCATGGATGCCCGGATCGTCGTCGATGAGCATTACCTTAATGGGTCGATTCATGATTGTTCCCCCTTCGGGAGATCTTCGCCGCTAGGCTCGCTATCAGATTTGTCGTCCTTCTCTGCTGCTTCACGTGAAACCGGTCCGGATACAGGGATGCGCACAACAAAAGAGGCTCCCTGGCCCAGTTCGCTTTCCACGCTCACTGAGCCTCCGTGCATCTCGGCGTACTCGCGCACGATGGCGAGTCCCAATCCCGTACCGTTGTAGCGCCGAGTGGATGACGAATCCACCTGTACAAACTTCTCAAAGATACGTTCCTGATCTGCGGTATCTATGCCGATGCCGCTATCGGCCACCGTAAGCCATACCTCATCGGCAACGCTTTTTGAACTGGCAGGATGGAAAGCGGCCTTAAGATGCACGGTACCCCCGTCAGGGGTGAACTTCACCGCGTTGCCGCACAGATTCTGCAGCACATGGACGAGCTTGTCGAAATCGCCTCGTACCAGCGGCACATCCGGCGCCACCTCGCTTGTAAATTCCAAATGCTCCTTAGCCGCCAGGGGCCCTACCGTGGCACGCACGATACCCACCACATCGCCGATGTCCACCGCTTCAAGACTCAGTTTCACGCGGCCGGCATCAAGACGGCTCATTTCCAAAATGTCGTTGATCATCAGCATGAGCGCCTGGGAGTTGGCCTCGATGCCCGCCAAGGCCTTAGCCTCGTTCTCGTCGGCTCCTGCGCGATGCTTGCTCAGCAGATCGGCAAAGGCCACAATGGAAGTGAGCGGCGTGCGCAACTCATGGCTCACCATAGAAAGGAAGTCGCTCTTGTACTGGTTCTCATCCACCAGCTGAGCGTTAACCGCTTCCAACTGGCGACGCTGCTGCTCGAGCACCTCGTTAGCCTGCTGAAGCTGCGCCGTCCGATCGGCCACCTCGTCTTCAAGCCCTGCGTAAACATCAGCAAGTTCGTGGGCCATGTCGTTGAAGGCCGTCGTGAGCGAACTCATCTCCTGGGACGATTCGCTATAGCTGAGACGCACGTCAAGATTGCCCTCGGACACTTCGTCCACGCCAGCGCGAATCTTACCCAAAGGCCGTGTTACCAAATAGGTCAGCGCCACATACACCGCCACCAGACACACCGCCAGCATGATGGCGAAGAATAAAACGTCTTGGGCGACGGACTCTCGCTCGTTGGCCTGGTACACGTCAAGCGGCATGATGATGCTGATGGCACCGCCCACGTCCCCCATCTTCCAGCCTTCCTTGGGAGCGCCAGTGACGTCCAGCTCGCCGGCTGGTTCGCCGTGACACTGCAGGCAGGCCTCTTCTATGGTCATGGGAGCCACATAGCGAAAGACCTGGCGGCCCTCATAGTCGGTAAAGCCATAGTAGTCGGCACGACTTGCATCGTCGTGGAACGCGGAGAGCGCGGCCGCCTCGTAGTCGTCGGGCTCGCCAGCCTTATTGCGTGGGTTGAAATTCACGAACCGCGTCGTGTAATCGGAATGCATCGTGAAAGACTGACCGATAATGCGACCGGCAATGGCGCAGTGAAGCCCCTGGTACACGCCATCTTCCGTGAAGGCTACTTGGGCCAGGCGATCTTGATTGGCCACCATGAACTCCCAGACGGCATCCATTTGCTGAGCGAGGGCGCGCGCCTGCTCTCGCAGTTCGTTTTCCATTTGGCTATGCTTGTTTGCGGAAGTCCAAACCAGGTTCGCGCCGAGCGACACCGCCAACAGCACGGCGATCAGGCAGAGAAATTTGGTTTTCAGCTTCATCGGCGCGCCCCCTTCCACCTTCGACCAGTGTAGCGCGGAAAGCCGGGCCGTGCGACGGGAGGGGGGTCGCACGGCCCGGCTCAGCGGGAAGATGGCTACAGAACGAGCTGCTTCGGCTCGCCGGAAAGAGCCGATTGACGGGCATCGATAACCACCGAGGGATCGGTGGTGGGCTCGGGCAGCACCGAGATCTGGTTCACCCCGTCAGGATGAGCAGCGCGCAATTCCTCGATAGGCCCGAAATCGAGTGCGCGCATGGGACAAGCTGCCACGCAAGCCGGCTTCTCCCCTGCCGCGCGAAGATCGATGCATCCGTCGCAACGATGCACGACGTTCAACTCCTCGATGAGCACCGGGTGTCCATAGGGGCAAGCCTTCACGCAGTAGCCGCAGCCGATGCACGCTTCATCGTCATGCTGCACCGTGCCGTCTTCCTCGTTGATGTAAGTGGCGCCAGCAGGACACACTTCCACACAGGCCGGAGTATGGCAGTGGTTGCAGGCCCCGGAGTAGTGGAAAGTGGCGGGAGCGGGGAATTCCCCCACTTCGAAGCTTTCCACCCGGCGAAAGAGGTAGCCTACTTCCAGGTCGTTCTTATCCTTGCAGGCCACCTGACACGTACGGCAGCCTATGCACATCTGCTGGTTGAAATAGAATCCCTGCGGGTTCTTGTTCTCTTTCACGTCGGCCATAGGTTACTCACCATCCTTGCAGACAATGCGAAGCGGCTGCTCGGCATCGGGAGCCAAAGCCTCGCCCGTGTACTTCTCAATCTTGCAGAGCGCGGAATTGTAGCCCGACACGCCCTGACCGTTGGGGGCGGGGCCCGTCAGGCAGTTGTCAGCGCCGGCCACATCGATACCAGTCTCTTCGTCCACGGCCACCCACGCGCCGTGAGGCAGGGCCACCACGCCGGGCATGAGGCCCGCATACACGCAGGCGTTGCGCACGCACTGGCCGTAGGGGCTCGAGACGAGCACCGTGTCGCCGTCGGACACCCCGGCCGCCTCGGCGTCGGCAGTGCTGATGAACACCGGGTTCGTCCACGCCTCGCGCAGCCAGCCGATATTGTCGAACACCGAGTGAGCACGACGCAGATAGTGGGGGTTCATCACCTGCAGGGGATACTCAGCCCCGGACGCGGAGGCGTCCTCGTAGCCGTTGGTCACCTTCACATAGGTGGGAATGGGGGTCACCGTGTCCCAACCCATGGCCGAGAACGTGTCCGCAAGCGTCTGGCTGTATATCTCCAGCTTACCGGAGGGCGTTTCCAGCGGATTAGCCTCGGGGTCTTCCACGAAGTCCTTGAAAGCAATATAGCCGTAGTTGTCGTCGGGAGTGCGCTTGACCTGATACACGCCGAGCTGCTTGAGCTCCTGATAGGCCAGCTTGCCCTCCTGGGGCTCGCCTTCCACGCCCAGCTCGTCGATGTCTTCCTGGGTGATGCCCACGGCCGGCACATAGGTTTTGCCGTCCTCGTCGCACACCTCCATGGAAGCCAGCTGATTGAAATACTGCTGCTTCACATCGAAGGGGTACACATCAGCGCGCGCGATGCCCAGCTTCTCGGCTAGCTCGCAGGCAATGTCCTGGTCGGACTTTGCCTCGTACAAGGGGTCGACGATCTGCTGATAGGCCACCATCATCTCGCGGTTCGACTTATGGACGAGCGTGCCGCCGAACAGGCCGTCGAAGCGCTCCCACTCGGTGGTGAGGGGCAGGATGATGTCGGCGTAGCGGGCGGCCGAGGTAAAGAACTGGGCATGGGCCACCACCATGTCCACCTTGCGATGGGCCTCGATGGCGCGGGCCATGCCCACGTTGGTCTGCAGTTTGTTGCCGCTTGAATGGTAGATGACGTGGATGTCGATATCGCGCTTCTCGGCCGGGTCGTAGTGCTTCGTGCCCGTGAAAGTATAAGTGCCATCGATGACAGCATCCCACACCTCGTTGCCATTGATGTGGTCATCCACGGGGTTCTTGATCTCGGGCAGACCGTCCTTGCCGGCCTTAATGAGAGCCGGCCCGCCGTTACCCGAAGTCACATGCATGGTGGAACCCGTCATGTGGCCCGACTTGCCCATATGGCCGCCCATGGCGCCCACGGTCATGACGAGCTGGGGCAGGTTGTCGGTGTTGTTGACGCGGGCCGAGGCAGCCGACACAAGGAAGCCCACCTTGTGATCCTTGCCCATAGCGCGGGCCAGATTGCGGATGGCCTCGGGCGAGGCGCCGCAGATTTCGCTGGCCCATTCCGGCGTTTTCGGCGTGTTGTCGTAGGCGCCCTGCACGTAGTCCTTGAAGTTCGTCTGCTGTTTAGCATCGGACGGCATATGCTCGGCATCGAAGCCCACGGTGCAGCGGTTCAGGAAGTCCCAGTCAATGAGGCCCTCAGCCTCGTCGGCCTCCAGCATGGCGTAGGCCACGCCGAGCAGGAAGGCCATGTCGGTGGCCGGGCGAATGGGAATCCACTCCGCATCCAAGGTGGCCGCCGTCTCGCTGTACATGGGATCAACGACGATGAACTTCGCGCCGGCGGCCTTGGCCTGCCAGTAGCTCCACATCTGGCTGCCCGCAGCGCTCCAGGCCGGGTTCATGGCCATCATGACGATGGTCTCGCAGTTGCGCAGGTCGTAACGGTCGTTGATAGTCTGGTCCTGCATGTTGTCGTGATGGAACCCGATGACGAACGGAGTCTTCGACCAGGAGCCGTAGGAGTTGGTGTCCCAGAAGTTCGTGAAGCCGCCGAAGGCGCCCATGGTGCGGGTCATCTCGGGATTCCAACCCTTCAGGAGCAGGATGGAGCGGTTGCCATACTGCTCCTTGGCGCGAGTCAGGCCCTGAGCCACCAGATCGAGCGCTTCGTCCCAGCTCACACGCTCCCACTCGTCCTTGCCGCGCAACTCGCCATTGGGAGCGTCCAGGCTCCAGCCGGCGCGCTTGAGCGGATACTTGATGCGATCCTCAGCGAACACCTGCTTGCGCTGGCTGCGGCCGCGCAGACACCCGCGCTGCTGCGGATAGTCCGGACTGTCCTCGTGGGTGTCGTCGGTCTTCTGACGCACGACAACGCCGTCTTGCACAAGCACTTTGTTCAGGCAGCGACCACCGCAGTTGTGCCAGCAGGCCGCCGTCTTCCACTCGCCTGACACGATATCGCGACCGACCGGATGGGCAGCTTCAGCATCTTCACCCGTAGCGGCCAAATCGCTCGTAGCCGGAGCACAAGCAGTCAGCGAGCTAGCCGCGGCCAAAGCCGTAGCAGCCGTAGTGGCTTTGATAAAGCTGCGGCGAGTCAGATGAGCAGCGTTCCGAGTCGTCGGGTGCGAATCAACGTGGAGCGTCTCTTCATTGCGAGCCATAGGTCCTCCTCTTCTCCCTTACTCAGAAGCACGTTCTCCTCAACGTGTCTACAAGAGTACGAGGACCAGACCCCAATAGCCATTACCGCCATCCGCAATCTTTCTTTCCGAATTATTAATTGCCCCGAGGCCAAGCGTTCTTCGAGCGAGTGCAAATAATCCTCTTTGCCGTAAAAATCTCCGCTGCGGGAGATTATTTCACGAATTCTTCTCCCAAATCAGAATTACCCGTACTCCTCCCCTCCGTAGTTCTAATAGGTCTTTGCAGGGAACCCCTTGCAAACTTAGAGGAACTTAGAAGCTATCATGGAAGAAAATTCTTTCACTCCAAGCGGTAAATCCCGCTGGAAGTCCTTTAATACTCGACCAGGCTGTAGGTGTCGATGGATTGGCGCTGGTGCATGATGCGGTACACCGTATCAGTCTGCCAGCGCCCTGAGGGGCACGACGTAAATGCCCTCTTCCACTTCTCTAGCATACGAGCCAATGCCGGTTATCACACAGAGGAACTCTGGAGGACGCCCCTGCGCTCGTGGGTTTTCTGCAACTTTCTTCCGCAGCCGCCTGAGAGATTTCACCGCATCGGGAACCTTCTCTTCGCTGAGCTTGAACTCGAAGGCGGCCCATCTACCATCCAGGGTCTCTATGACAGCATCGGCCTCTAACCCCGAATCGTCCCGATAGTAGTAAACAGCCGCCGGCATCGAAGGATCCATCGCCTGGGCGTATACCTTGAGATCGCGAATGCAAAGATTCTCGAAAACAAGACCGAAGGTCTGCCCATCCGCGAGGAGGGAATCCGGCGAAAGCAATAGCAGGGCGGCGGCCAACGACGGATCGGCGAAGTAGCGCTTCGGCTTCGTCGCTAGGCGCTTTTTTGAGCGCTTTGGCGGCACCCAGCCCGGCACCTCCTCGACAAGGTAGATCGAGCGAAGAAACTCCAGATACGAGGCGAGCGTCTGCTCGGTTACGAGGGATGATGGATTGTCCTCTCCGCCGTACATATCGCTGATGATGGTCTTGTAGGTTGGAGACTGTCCCAAATTGCGGGCAATCGACAAGCACAACCGACGGGCCACCTCTCCACTCTTGCCATGTTTAGGAGCACTCTTTTCGAAAACAAGACGCAGATATTCTCTTGCAACGAGCTGACCGTTTTCAGCGGAAAGATCGAGGGCTTCGGGCCATCCCCCACGACAGATCAACTCAGCTAGCTGACGCGTATCGTTTTCAACTTTCGCTGGCTGAAACCGGTGAGCGAATAGACCGCGGAGCGAGACAGAACGTTCAGACTCCCCAGACTCGGCCAAGCTGAAGGGATACATCCTCACAGAGCCAATCCGACCCGCACCACTATGCCTGCTCTGGCCCTCTTGGTCATCGGACGAGATCGGGGTGGACGACCCAGTCAGCAGCCACGCTCCCCTTAACCCCCGCTCGTCATCTATGGCATGACGAACTGCATTCCAAATCGCAGGCGCAAGCTGCCATTCGTCTATAACGTGGGGGCGATCGCCTATGAGCATGAGTTTTGGGTCGGCACGAGCCATGTCCAACTCTTCATCCACATAGCTGACGCTTTGCGCGTGGGCCAAAGCCGTCCACGTCTTTCCGCACCACTTCGTACCAGCCACCTCTACGGCCCCGAAGACCTCGAGATAGCGCTCTATTTGCTCGTCCACAAGACGCGGCAGATATCCATTCTTTACAAGCGTTTTCCGAGGCATGGCCCACGCAACCTTTTCTCTACGAGCGGCTTCTTTGCATCGACCCTATACTATCAAACTATTCATGGTTTTCCGAGTTTTTGATTCATGGTTTTCCGAGTTTTTGATTCATGTTTTTCCGAATTTGATCGGTTGAGGGTTGATTGAGGTCAACTGTTTTCGGATTGTACCTTGGCAACCTATACTGATTCTGGATTGAGTGTTAATACTCAATCAGGCTATAGGTGTCGATGGATTGACGCTGATGCATGATGCGGTACACCGTAAGCGTGGTGGCGTTGTAGCGGTAGTAGATGATGTAGGGGCCCGCAAGCGTCGTGCGGTACTCGTGCTCGAGATGGTCGTCGGTAAAGTGGCCGCCGACGTCCGGAAAGGTTCGCACGGTTTCCAAAGCCGCATCGATACCCTTTATCGCATCGAGGGCCGCCTGGGGCATTCCCCGCTCGAGGCCGAGGTAGATGGCGATGGACTCCCGATCGAGCTGCGCCCGCGGACGCCATGCAAGATCAAGCATAGTCGAGCCCCCATACCTTGAAGATTTCGGCCATGCGCGCGTCGGATTCCTCCGCTGTGAGCGCCTCCGGGCGGTAGCGCTCTTCAATTTCCGCCTCACGCAAGGCGAGGAACATGCGGTTGCGCTGAGCGGCGGCCTCATAAGCGGCGCAGTCTTCCAGCACATAGGCCGGCACACCGTTTTTCGTGAGGATGATGGGTTCCTGGCTCTCCGTCGCCTGAGCGCACACGTCATTGAACTGCGTGCGCAAATCAGTGATAGGTCGAATAAGCGGAAGCGCTGCCACAGCGGCTGTCATAAGGCACCTACTTTCATTACCATAATTATGGTATTAATTATAGATGCTTTAATTGACAAATCAAGCAACACGTCTATGAGAACTCTTGCATGTTATTCAGCTAGAGCAAATTATCCGAGGCCCTCTGTTATCCGAAGTTGGCGACGGCGGTGTCAATGGCGGCGAGGTTCATGGCGACGAACTGGGGCTTCACGCAGGCGCGCACCGCATCTTTCAGCTCGTCGACGGTGAGCGGCACACGGCCCTGGGCCACGGCCACGGCGAGCAGCATCATGTTGAGGGACTTGCGGGAGCCGGCACCGGCCTCGCGCACGAGGGCCTCGTCGTCCACGGGGATGAACAGGGGCACCGGGTAGCCTTCCACGCCATCGGTGCTGGCGTCCTGGTCAGCAGTCACGGTGTTCGGCGCAACGATCGATTCGGCCGCTTGCTCGCGGGACGCCTCCGCCTGCAGGGAGTTCGCCAAAGCTGCCACCACGTCGCCGGCACGATAGGGCTGGCTCGCCAGGGCCGCCGTCACCGGGTGGATGGCCGTCGTGGCCGTCACCAGCACACCACCCGGCGCCAGATAGGGCAGCGCGCGGGCCGCCTCACCCGGCTCCAGAGCGATGACCATGTCGGCCGTACCCGGCGTGATGAGCGGCGAGTAAATCGCCTCCCCGTTCGACCCCATGCGTACATGGCTCGTCACATTACCGCCACGTTGGGCCATGCCGATAGTCTCGGCCGTGCGCACCTGCCAACCCTTGCTCTGCGCCGCCTGGGCCAGCACCTTCGCGGCCAGCACCGTACCCTGGCCACCCACGCCTGCAAGCAAAATGTCGATCATCGCGCGCCTCCTTCCTCCGACAGAGGCAATCCCGCCAAGGGGCCAGTCGGCCCTTCGGAATGCACGATGCGTTCTGCCACTGGCACCCCTTCGACTGCCCCCAACACCTCACCAGGCGTCTCGTTCGACTCGCCTGCTATCTCCGTTTCCTGGAAGTCATTCACCTCATCAGTCAGTACACGAGGGATCGGCCCCGTTTGGAACGGATCGGGGTTCGGGGCGTAGATGGCCGGCTCTGTCGGCACCGCGCCGCCAAAACCCACGACACCCTGGATAGCGTCGAAGGGGCACACCTGCACGCAGAGCGCGCAGCCATCGCACAAGCTCGTATCCACAAAAGCTTGACCACGCGTGCCCGACTTCGGACCGCGCAGCCCCTCATCGAAGCCGATGCCAGGGCACCCGATGGAGGTAATACACTTCTTGCAGCCGGCGCACTTGTCGGCATCGATCGTCACTGGAGCATCGGGCTTCTTCAGCTGAATGCACGGCGCACGGAAGATGATGGCCGAGGGCCCCTCGTAGTCGATGGCCGCGCGGGCCGCCGCCACGGAGCTTTCCAGACTGTGAGGATTCGCGAACCCGATGTGCTGGATGCCGAGGCCGTGCAGCACTTCCTCAATGACGATGGGGCGGCGCCGCTCGCCCATGAGCGTGACGCCCGTACCCGGGTGGGGCTGACTGCCCGTCATGGCCGTGGTGGCATTGTCCAGGATAGCGAAGGTGACGTCGTGGCCGTTGTACACTGCATTCGCGATACCGGTCATAGCGCTGGCGAAGAACGTGGAGTCGCCCACGAAAGCCACTTGCTTCTTGTCCGGCTCGGCCACGGCAAAGCCCTGGGCCATGGTGATGCCCGCGCCCATGCACAGGCAGGTGTCCACCGCATCGAGCGGCTGGGCGTTGCCAAGCGTGTAGCAGCCGATGTCCCCGCACAGCACAGCCTCACGGCCGCGAAGCGCCTGCTTCACGGCATAGAAGCTGCCGCGGTGAGGGCAGCCCGCGCACAGCACCGGCGGCCGCACGGGTAACGGGCCCTCGTAGCTGAGATCGTTGGCGCCGATGGTGGACGCCACCAGGGCGGCGAGCCCATTGGAGCGGTGGGTGCGATCGAAGAACCTCCCCAAGCGGCCGGCGATGTTCTCCGTCGTGTTCTCGCCGCGGTCGTTAGCCTCGCCGGTCAGCTTGCCGTGCACCCGCAGCGGCAGATGGCGCGCCCCGGCCAGCTTCAGCATCTCCTCTTCCAGCACGGAATCGAGTTCTTCGAAGATGATCACATCGGTCAGCCCCTCGGCGAAGGCCGCCGCCGTCTCGGCCGGGAAGGGGTAGGGCGTCCCCACAGCCATGAAGCGGTAGCGCGGCACGGGGATGCCGGCACGGGCGGCCTGGGCCTCAATAAGCGATAACGCCTCGCGAGCATAGGCCACCGACACGCCGCCAGCCACAATACCCACCGCAGGAGCAGACGCTCCAGCACCTTCGACGCCATTCTGAGCGCAAGCGCCCTCACCTTCCCCGCCCCCTTCGAACACCTCGTTGAACTGCGCGAATGCGGGGTCGTGAGTGTAGTCCCAAGCTATTTGGGCCAACCGGCGATTGATCTCACCGTGCGCCTCGAAAGCCCGTTTGGGGAAAATGACCCACTTCGGATCCTTCTGGAAACCTTCTTCAGGCAGCGGACGACCGTGAGCTTCCTCGGCCACCTCGAAGAACGTGGAAGCATGGTTGATACGCGTCGTGGGACGCACGATGACCGGCGTGTGGTAGCGCTCGGACAGATCGAAGGCGGCCCGCATCATGGCGAAGCCCTGCTCGGGCGTAGCCGGATCGAGCACCGGCACCTTCGCGAAGGAGCCGAACCGGCGCGTGTCCTGCTCGGTTTGGGAGGAGATGGGGCCCGGATCGTCGGCCACGAACAGCACGCAGCCGCCGCCCGTGCCCACGTAGTTCAGCGACATGAGCGCATCGGAAGCGACATTGAGCCCCACCTGCTTGCAGGTGAACAGCACCCGCGCGCCGCAGTAGGACGCGCCGGCCAGCATCTCGAGCGCCGCCTTCTCGTTGGTGGACCATTCCACATGCACGTCCTGGGCCGCTCCCGCCGCGTGCAGCTTCGCCACGGTTTCCACCAGCTCGGACGATGGCGTGCCGGGATACCCCGCCACCACGTTCACCCCGGCCTCCAAAGCCGCGTGGGCAAACGCCTCGTTTCCCATCAGAAGTTTCTTCGCCATATTCGTTCCGCCACTCTCGTCAACCTGTTGGAACAACCTGTCCGTTGGCGTCAGCCTAACGGACGCTCTTTCCGTCGGTATCAACTTACTACCTACCCGCCGACCAATCTACTGGGACAATTTGCCTATCGGCTTTTCGCCAAAAATTGCGGTTGTTAGCATTTTCTGCAGACATTCGAGACGGAAGACCTCGCCTCATGTCCATTTTCTGCCCCGAAATTGAACCATTTGCCCTCATTGGCGTCATTTTCGCCCCTTAGATTTCCCGCAGCTCCACTGCGGATGCTAACAAACGCAATTTTTGGGAAAAACCGGAGACCGAATCGCCTGCAACCACGAACAAGGCCGCCTCTGCCACGCAAACCGTCGAGCAAATTGCGTGGCGCAGACCGCACCCATTACAAGACGAGAACGCCTAGGAGGCCATCTCCGCCTTCAGGTCGACCACCTTCTGCAGCATGGCCTCGTCGTTCGTGCCCATCATCTGCACGGCCAGAATGGCGGCGTTCTTCGCGCCGTTGATGGCCACGCAAGCCACCGGCACGCCCGAGGGCATCTGTACCATGGAAAGCAGCGAGTCCAGACCACCCAAGTCGCTCGTCTTCATGGGCACGGCGATAACCGGCAGCGGCGTGAAGGCCGCCACGACCCCACCCAGGTGCGCCGCCTTGCCCGCAGCGGCGATGATGACTTTGATGCCGCGGTCGTGAGCCGTTTCCGCCCACTCGTGCACCACGGCCGGCTTGCGGTGGGCGCTCGCCACCTTCACCTCGTAGGGCACGCCCATGGCGTCTAACTGGGCCATACACGGCTCCATGGCCGGCATGTCCGATTCCGATCCCATAATGATGCCGACTACCGGCGTTGCCTCGCTCATGTTCGCGTCCTTTCCTATACTGGCTCGCACGCCAGACCGTCTCGCTCACAGCGTCATGCTTTTTGCACCCTGCGTTGTCGCACCGTTGCGCCTTATCGCTTTGCGCTTCTCATCGCAACTATTATAGCGACACGCTCGCATAACTCGATAGGCTGGATATTCCGTTTCCAGCAAACGGCCTTCTCCTTTTCGAGAGATTTAACGGAGAATAACGGAACTTAACGGAGAATAGCGGAACTTAACGGAGAATAACGGAAGCTTATAACCTCTTCGACCGCAGGGAGGAAACCCGTGAGCGACCAATCCATCTTTCGCCCCTCTTTTGGAAATCGCCCTGATCGCATAGTAGGGCGCGAAAACGTCATCGAGGATTTCGCTCGCGGCCTATCCCGCCACCCAGGAAGTCGCGAGCGAGCACGGCTCTTGATAGGCCAGCGAGGCATGGGCAAAACAGCGCTCCTGCTGGAAATGGCCGATCGCGCTCACGCCAACGAGTTCGTTACGGCGCGAACCACCTGCGGCCCTTCAATGCTAGACAACATCCTCGACCTTCTGCAGCGCAATGGAAGCCCCTTCGTGTCGGAGAAAAGGCAGCCGGTGAAAGGCTTCAGTGCTGGAGCTTTAGGATTTTCTTTCGGACTCACCTTTACTGACGAAGTGCGCGAAAGCTACGGATTCCGCGTAAAACTTGAGATGATTTGCGAACGATTGGCCGAAGCGGAAAAGGGCGTTCTGCTTCTCATTGATGAAGTGCGCCCCGAGCTGCCCGAGATGCGACTCCTCGCCACCACTTACCAAGAACTTGCCGGAGAAGGAGCCAATATCGCCGTGGTTATGGCCGGTTTGCCTGCCATTGTTTCGGAAGTTCTCGACGAGGCCACGCTCACCTTCCTGCACAGAGCAACGAAAGTCGAGCTAGGCCCTCTGTCCATACCATCGGTGCGCGCTTACTATCATTCTGCCTTCATGCGAGCGAATCGCTCGCTGGACGATGCTCTTTTAGACAGGGCCGCCGAAGCGACCCAAGGCTTTCCCTATCTTCTCCAACTTCTTGGCTATTACCTCGTGGAATACTGCCCCGAAGGAGAGCCAGTCAAGCCCGATGAGCTCGAATCCGCAATTGATGCAGCGCTCTACGACTTCGACCACGACGTCCTCGGCGCCATGCTTCGACCTCTTTCGCGCGCGGACATGACCTTTCTGGAAGCAATGTCCCAAGACGATCGCGTTTCGCGCGTCGCAGATTTGCAAGAACGGCTCGGCGTCTCCCAGGGGCATGTGCAGTCTTATCGGCGACGCCTGATAGATGCAGGCGTTATTTATTCACCTGCGCGGGGAGAGCTCGCCTTTATCGTGCCACGCCTTGGCGCCTTCATTAAAAGGGAGATGCTTTAGACACATTGCTTCTCCTTCTGCGCCTGCACGGAGAGGACGTGGTCTTTCGGGGCTGTTGCAGTTCGTTGACGGTTAGCGCGGCGAAAAAGAAAAGTGCCTTACCTGCCGCACAATGAACAACAACCGCACGGCCCAAACCCCCGCTCAACCATACTTTGGAAAAGGAGGCCCCCATGAGCACGGAAACTTACCGCGACCACGTAGAGCAGCAGGAGAAGCACATCAAAGACCACATCGGCGACGAGATTCGCAAGGTCAAAGAGCGCGAAGAGCGCGAGACCCACGGGTTCCATGACGTCATCGGCGACGAAATTGCCCATGAGGAAAAGGCCGAGCGCCGCCAGCAAGACGAAACCGATGCCGCCCTCACCGAAACCGCCGACACCATCTTGCGCGGAGAATAGGCGATTCCCGAAAAAACTTCTTGCGCCCGCGCACCAAGTCGGGTATTATCAACTTCGCTCTTTTGGCAAAGCTGAAACAGCACCTGCGGGCGTGGCGGAATTGGCAGACGCGTACGGTTCAGGTCCGTATGGGGGCAACCCCATGGAGGTTCAAGTCCTCTCGCCCGCACCATTTTGAAACGAACGCCCTCTCCGGAGGGCGTTTTTCATTTTCTGTTCAATCACTTCTCACGGGCAATGACGCAACTAGGGGTCATCGGCAAGTAAGGACAAGAACAAAAACCGCATCCTGCAGAGGGCCAAGTGCAGCATTTTTGCAGCAATGCCGCAACCTCACAATGCAGCAACACCGCGGTGCGTCTCCCAGGCTTCAGATTGCTTTCTCGCCCGTAACAAGCGATATTCACCGTCCCGCCCCTGAAGCCCATTGCCGACAATGGAGAGAGCCGAATAGCAGCAGGCACGACCAACCATGCTGCTCTATCTTGCACGGGAGGCATCTCATGAAGAAAACCATTCCGCCGAGCGCCATTGCGAAAACCGCCGCCGGCGTGGGCACCGTTGCCGCCACCGTTGCCCTCGGCATGCTCGTCAAGCGCCAGCGTGTGCGCGCAACCTGCAAGCCGTTCTACAGCGGGGCCACCCGCTGCTTCAAGATCCCCGGATTAAACGAGGGATTCGTGCCCCAGGATCTCTTCTATCTGGACGACGAAAAAACCTGGCTGTTCAGCGGCTACGAGGCTAACCGGAAACCGTCGCCGATCTTCCAAGTGAGCGAGGACGGGCACGTGCGGCGCCACGAGGTGCTTTTTCCCAGCGGCTCCCTTTACCGCGGCCACGGAGCCGCCATCACCGCCGCGGGCCCCTTCGTCTTTCTCACGGTTCGCGACGGATTTGTGGCCATCGACCGCGCGACCCTCGCCGATGCAGCCGACGGCGACATCCTGCAGGCCACCGGGCACCGCGCGATCCCCCTTTTGCCCGCGTTCATGAACGTGCAGAAGGGCATGCTCTACATCGGCGAATTCCAGCACCGGATCTTCTACCCCACCCCGAAAAGCCACTGGCTACGCTGTCCTTCCGGCGAGACCAACCCAGCGCTCGCGTTCGCCTACGCGCCCCACGACCACGGCCCCTTCGGATTTGGGGAGCATCCGGCGGCGGTGTATTCCATCCCCGGAAATGTGCAGGGGCTGTGCGTCACGCCCGACGGCAATATCGCGCTCAGCTTGGCCTGGGGCTTCGGCGATGCTGAGATTCGCATCTACGACCCCGCCCGGGCGCACCGCGGCGGCAGCTACATGGTGGAAGGCCATCACTGCCCGCTTTATTTTCTCGACGACGCGACGCTCATGCAGACGCTGACCGTGCCACCCATGGCCGAGGGCATCGACACCCACGATGGCCAGGTGTACCTCGCGAATGAGTCGGCCAGCAATTTATACCTGCTCGGCAAGTTCTTCGACGGCAGCTACGTGTACTCCTTCCCCACCCCCTAGGGAATGCGCCGAATCCCCCCCCCATATATCCTTATATACTGGAGGCCTTGCCAAAGACGAAGCGAATTGTCACCGCCCCCAAAAGCGCGCAACAAGCGTGCCTCCTATGACCTTGAGTAACTTTCGCGCGCGATTTCCCATGACATGACGCCTTTGCCGAGCTCCTTTGCCAAGCCGGCACCCTTTTTCGGAAACAGATGGGAGTTTCGAGCAGCTGGCCATACGAAATGGGTAAGTAGACGGGAGTTTCGAGCATTTTCGGAACGAATTAAGCGCTCCAGAGCCCGTTTCATGCTCGAAACTCGCGTTTATTTCCGCAGACGCGCTCGAAACTCCCATCTATTTCCGAAATCGCAGTTATCGCGAAGATAAGAAGCGCCAAGCCTGAACAGCTCTCGGTATTTTTCCGATAGACAACAACTCAAAGAAAGACGAATGACAGGTCGCAGATGGAAAGAAAAGGCCTCCTCAACCCCTCTACACTTACCTCGATGCTTTTGCTCAGAAAACAATGCTGCCATCGAGACGAGGAGACCACCATGACCACCCCCGCAAAACGAACCACTCGCTCCTTCGCGGCTTTCGTTCTCGCCTTGTGCCTGGCTGCGTCTCTCACCTCCTGCGCCTACAGCGCCTTGGCCGCAACGAACGGCGACGAGGGCACCGAGGCAACAACGAGCGCCACGGAAGAGGCGGATGCCACCGAGACGCCCACCGCGGCAGCCGAAACGCCCGCCACAGCGGCTGAGGCCCCCACCGCGGCAGCCGAGACCCCCGCCACAGCGGCCGAGATCCCCACCACCGCGACAATCATGTACTACGAGAACGTCAGCTACGACGACGGTGACACCGAGCCCGACGAGAATGGCCGGGTGCTGCTAGGCAGCTACGAGCTCACCGACGTGCACGTAGGGCAGACGCTGAATGCGTGGAATTACGTGGTCGACATCCCCGGACATTTCTTCTGGGACGGCTGGCCGCAAAATCTCACGCTGACCGACAACCCTTCCGACAACGTCATCAACCTCTTCTACTTCAAGCTGTGGAACAACGAGTACACGGTGAATTACTACCTCATGGAAAACGCTGACCTGACCGCCGACAACTGGAAGGACGCACTGGCGCCCGACGACGTGAAGTTCGTCAAGATGGGGTCGGAGACCTTCACCGACCAGCGCTTCGACAAACTCGTCAAGGGCGACGCCTACGAGTACAAGATTGACGGCACTTACGTGGTGGACACCTACCCGTCCGAGATACGCGTGGGCGTCAACCCCGACGACAACGTCATCAACGTGCTTTACGTGCCCGATTCCGCGAATCTGCCCGACGATATTGAAGTGCCCACCGACACAACGCCGCCAAGCGATGCGACCCAGCCGGACGACACGACGCCGCCCGACGACAGCGGAAACGGCGACAACAGCGCCGACCAGCCCGCCGATGGCTCCGGAGCCGACAAACCAGCGGATGATTCCAGCGCCGACAAGCCCGCCGACACGCCGAGCACCGACGGAAGCGCTACGCCGAGCCTGCCGAACGATACCACCTTCGACAAAGACGAAATCGAAGGCGTGCTGCCCGACGACGTGAAAGACGAGGTGGTAAAAGATTTCATCGAATCGGGAGACGCGCAAGACAAGACAGAGATCACCGAAGAGATGATCGAGAACCCGGTGAGCAAATCCGACGCCGACTACGTGAAGAACGTCTACGAGACCGGCCTGAAAGAGGGCGAGAAGCTGGCCCAGACAGGAGATCTCGTGCCCCTCGCCATCATTGCGAGCATCGCTTTAGGAGCAGCGGCAGCGGGTGCCATCGCCTTCATCATGAACCGACGCGCCAAACGCTAAGCCCGCCACGCTGTCCGAAAAAGGGAATTACGGTGCAGCATCCCCCCTCTCCCCTTTGCGAAAGATGCGAAACTCTGCGAAAGACCCGGCGGTGCCCGCAGCCCTACTCCCCCTTCGAGGTGAGGTGCCAGCCGTTGCAGTAGGGGCAGTGGTAGACGTGCAGGGGCGGGGCGCCGTGCTCGGCGCATTCTGCGGCGGTGAGCTCGGCTTCGTAGCGGCTGGCGTAGCGGTTCTTGCGCTCGCAGGATTTGCGGCGATGCGCGGCCTCGCGCTCCTCGTCGTGGCGCTGACTGCGTGCGTTCTCGCTGGCGAACAGGTCGTCCATGCCGCCGAGGGATGCGGCGAACTCCGCCTTCTGCTTCTGCCACGCCGAGCGCTTCTTGCTGCCCACGGACGCCTCCCTTCCCGCAACACCTTCTGCACAGACGCCAAGAACCATGCTATAATGCAAGCAATCGGTGCCCCGCTCAGCCGGGCGGCACTGGTTAATGACTAAGCCGGGTCTACTTTAGCATGGGGCCCGGCTTCTTCTTTGCCAACACCGTCCGTCACTCCTTCCTCACCAGGAAAAGCCCGATGATTCCGATAAACACAAGCATGAGATCGCACAGGGCAATGACAGTTTGCGTGTCCATAGGGTAGCTCCTTTCTCGAAGCCGCCCGGACGTGACGGGGCACCGACCCTCATTGTAACCCAATCTTAGTCTCGCACAATCGTGGAATTTTCCGCTTACTAGATTCCCCGTTGACAATACTTTGATATCAAAGTATTTTGGATAGCGACGCTATTGGAAGCTCCTTCGGATGATCCGTCGAAGAGAGAGAAGGGAGGCGTGCGTGATCGGCATTCTGTACGAGTCGGACGAATGGTCCGACTGGAAGTTGGGACGCGAGCTCGAGGCGGCGCTGGCGGAGAACGCGCTCGCCGAAACCGTTCCAGCTGAAGCGAACTCGCAGACAGCGACAAGAGAAAGCGACGCAGCCGACAATTCCTGGCGTCACGTGCGCATGATCAACATGGAAGACGCCGACGCTGTGGAACAGGCCCGCAGCTGCGCCATGCTCGTGAGCCGGGTGTTCGCGAGCGCAGCCTTCCGCGGGCACCAGCGTTCTCACCGGGCCATGGAAGATATCATCGCCCTGGCCGAGGCTGAGGGCATCCCGCTCATCAATCCTGGTCGCGCCCATCACTTCGAAATCGACAAGCGCCTGGCCACCGAAACGCTGCGCAACGCGGGCATCACGGCTCCAGCTATCATCGCATGGGGGACACGCGCCGAGCTCGGCAGAGCGGCGGCCGACCTCGACGATTCGCGCTCTGTTGCTCTCAGCCGGGAAGAAGCCTCCGAGGCTTGGAGTCCCCGTGCATCAGAAGCCGAAATCGCCTCCCACAGATGGGCCCGGCCGACCCCGGACCAATGGACCTACCCTTGCATCATCAAGCCGAACTGCGGCGGTCGCACCACGCACACCGCTGTGCTGCGCAGCCCTGCCGACGCCCGCGCATTCCTGAGCGCAGCCCCCAATCTCGTCTTTATCGTGGAGCCCTACATCGAAGCCGCCGGCGGATTCCTCACGCGCATCGAGGTGGTGGACAGCCGCATCGCGCTCGTGGTGAAGCGGTCGGTGGCAGCGAGCGGGCTCTCCTCCTACCACGAGGGCTCCACCTACGAGCTCTACCCCGACTGCCCCGCCGCCGTCACCGATGCCGTGCTGGAAGCGGCCCGCATCCTGGACATCCAATTCGGTAGCTTCGACGTCATTGAGGCCGCCGAGGGCAACCTCATCATCGACGCCAACAGCGTGTCGAACGTGTCGGAAGACTGCACCGAGCTATTCGGCTTCGATCTTATGGCCGCCTACGCCCGAGCGCTGGCCGCCCGCTACCACACGCTGCGCAACGCCACAAATTAGCACTTCTCAAGAAAGGAGCCTCATGCTCACCATCCCCGAAGTCTACGACCTGTTCGACCAAATCGGCTGCTGCAGCTTCGCCACCCTCGATGGGCGCGGCGGCGTTGATTCCCGCATCGCGCACTTCTTTGCCTGCGACGAGGAGGGCCTCTACCTGCGCACTATGGACGTGAAGCCCTTCTACCGCCAGCTTGTGGAAGGTGGCAAGCTGTCCGTTTGCGGCGAGAAAACCGCCGCGCCCTGTAGCTGGGATGACGACAACATGCCGCATTTCCAGCCAGGCTTCATGGTGCGCGTCTCCGGGGATGTGCGCCTGCTCACGCGCGAGGAGGTGACCGAGAAGGCAGCGGCAAACCCGCAGTTCAACGTCGCCATATACGACATCAACAAGTACCCCGAGACCCGCGTGCTCGTGCTGCATTCCGCCTGGGGCGAGCTGTACGATTACGACTTCAACATGGTGCACCGCGACCACAAGATCCTCCGCGAGCGCTTCGCCTGGGGCGGTGCGACTTTCGAGGCGCCAGGGCTTTCCATCACCGATGCGTGCATCGAGTGCGGTGCCTGCGCCGATGCCTGCACCCACAAGGCCATCGTGGCCGGCACGCCCTACGCCATCCTCGGCGAACGCTGCGACGAGTGCGGCAACTGCTACCATGTCTGCCCTGTCGGCGCTGTCATCAGCAAGGGCGTTTCGAAAGATTAGGAGGCAGCCATGGGAAGAGAACCAGAAGAGAGCAGAGAAACCGCAGCCGCCGTTCCGAGCGCATCACACGCCTCGAGCGTCCAAGACGTCCCGAACATGCCCCCTCACGGCGACATCGTCAGCCTTATGAGCCGCACGCTCGGCGCAGCCAATCGTTACCTGGTGGAGCTCATGGCCCGCGAAGGACTCGCCGGCATCGTGCCCTCCCACGGCGACATCCTCATGCAGCTGTTCGCCCACGACGCGATGTCCATGGCTGCTTTGGCTGAAGCCATCGGGAAAGATCCATCCACGGTGACGGCCCTTGTGCGCAAGCTGGCCAATGCCGGCTATGTGGAGAAAGCCCCCAACCCCCGCGACCGCCGCGTGTGCGAGGTGCGTCTGACCGATGCGGGCCGCGCCCTGGAGTCGGCCATGGATCGCGTGTCCCATACGCTTATCACAACGCTGACAAATAGCATCCCCGCCGCCGACCTTGCCGCTACTTGCCGTACCATGAAAGCCATGCAAGAGAATATGAGTGTCGCAGACGATTCTGAATCGAAGCGTGAACCTGATTCCGAACCTACGCCCGAGACCCGAGGAGACCGCCAATGAACCTTTCCCTATCCCGCAGCTTCCCCATCGCGAAGGCGGCCCTTGCTGCCGCCGTCATCGCCTGCACCTTCGCCCTGGCCTGCAGTTTGATCGGCTGCGCGTCGGGCGGCACCGACAGCAGCAGTGCCGATGCCGGCAACACCTCCGCCAGCACCGACGGCAAGACTCTGCGCGTGGCCATGGAACTGGCCTACCCGCCCTTCGAAACGAAAGACGACGCCGGCAACCCGGAGGGCCTCGCCGTCGACTTCATCCGCGACTTCGGCGCCGCCTACGGCTACGACGTGCAGATTGAGAACACCGCCTGGGACGGCCTTATTCCCTCGCTGCAATCGGATAAGGCCGATCTCGTCATCAGTTCCATGACCATCACCGACGAGCGCAAGCAGTCCGTGGACTTCTCCGATGCCTACGCCATGGCCCAGCTGGCCATTCTGGCGAACGCAGATTCTGGCGTGGCCTCCATCGACGACTTGAACCAGCCCGGCAAGAAAGTGGCCGTGAAGACCGGCTCCACCGGCGACGTGTACGCCACGAAGAACCTAGCCGATGCGGAGATCGTGCGCCTGGCCGACGAGAGCGCATGCGTGACCGAAGTGGTGCAGGGCAAGGCCGACGGTTTCCTGTACGACCAGCTAACCATCTACCGCAACCATCAGGCGAACCCCGATACCACCGAGGCCGTGTTCATCCCCTTCCAGGACGCCGAGGAGTGGGGCATCGCCGTGAAGAAGGGCAACACGGAACTGCTCGACCAGCTGAACGCCTTCATCGCGCAGTCGAAAACCGACGGCGAGTTCGATCGCCTCACCGAGAAGTACCTCGCGGACGAAAAGAAGGCCTTCGACCAGTACGGCTTCAAGTGGTTCTTCGATTTCGAGTAATCTAGTCCCATGAAACGCCTCACCGCCATCACTCGTCCCTTCACCGCCGCCGCGGGCACGCCCGTGCGCCCGGCGAAGGCGGCCCTGAACTACCTGGCCGTGTGCGTGGCGGTCATCGCTGTGGTGTGGGCCTCGCTCGCAGCGGCCGGCATCGCGCTGAATTTCGACTTCGTGGCCCAGTACCGCGTGCGCCTGTGGGACGGTTTCTGCATGACCGTGGGCATTTCGACGGCGTCGCTCGTGCTGAGCCTGCTGCTCGGCCTGCTCGTGGCCGCCGGCCAGGGCGCCCGCTTCCTGCCGCTGCGCTACCTGTGCGACCTGTACGTGAAAATCATTCGCGGCACACCCCTCATTGTGCAGGTGTACTTCTTCTACTACATCATCGGCACGGCCTGGGGCATCGACAACCGCGTGCTGGCGGGCATTATCATCCTGTCGCTGTTCTCGGGGGCCTATATCGCGGAAATCGTGCGGGGCAGCCTGCTGTCGCTCGACCGCGGCCAGCTGGAAGCGGCCCGGGCCGTGGGCTTCACCCGCGCCCAAACCCTGCGCTACGTGATCGCGCCCCAACTGGTGGCCCGCACGCTGCCGGCGCTCACGGGCCAGGTGGCCTCCATCATCAAGGATTCGTCGCTACTGTCGGTCATCGCCGTCATCGAGCTGACCCAGACCATACGCGAGATCACGGCCACGAACTACAACTTCTTCGGCGGCTTCCTGTTGCTGGGGGCGCTGTACCTGGTGCTCACCCTGCCCATCATGGCCGTGAGCCGCCACTTCGAGAAGAGGCTCTCCTATGCGTGAGCATTGCCGCCATTGCCGCCATTGCCGCCCGCTTCCCGCGCGGCCGTCGTCCCGGGCGGTGAGCCACCATGCGCGTTGAGCTCTCTCATCTCTCCATGGCCTTCGACGGCACCGAGGTGCTGCACGACATCACCTTCGACGAAGAGGTGTCGGCCCTGGCCATTATCGGGCCGTCGGGCGGCGGGAAGTCCACGCTTTTGCGCATTATCGGCGGCCTGCTAGTGCCCACGGGCGGCACCCTGGCCGTGGACGGCGTCCCCGTGCCCACCGGCGAGGCGGCGCTGCGCGACTACCGCGCGACCCTCGGCTTCGTCTTCCAGGACGACGGCCTGTTTCACCACCTCACCGCCCAGGAGAACGTGGCGCTGCCCCTGCGCGTGGTGCACGGCGTGGAAGATGCCGAAGCGTCCGACCGCGCCCACGATCTGCTGGAACGCCTCGGCCTGGCCGATTCCGCGGCCAAGCGGCCGGCTCAGCTGTCCGGCGGCCAGAAGCAGCGCGTCGCCATAGCCCGGGCGCTCGCGGCCCGGCCGCGCCTGCTGCTGCTC